>Ga0056115_1000704_pt1 | contig 14889 bp, 9 predicted proteins | sample WorMetOlspDAHAB1_FD_77007 | JGI IMG/M metagenome (GOLD analysis project Ga0056115, IMG submission 77007) | Marine gutless worms symbiont microbial communities from Max Planck institute for Marine Microbiology, Germany - Olavius sp. DAHAB.1 ...
AATTTTAAATCAAACATTTCGGCGAGTTGACTAGTCCGCGAGTTGACCAGTCCGCGACTTGACTGACCGCGAGTTGGTTTGTCGGCGAGTTGTCCTGTTACCATGTGGTAGACTTCTTGTACTATATATTTTATATTGTTTACTTCAAGACCTTCAAGATTACAGTTCGTAGCACAAACAACAAACAAGACACACACTCAGTAAGACAGGCAACATTTACATATGTACACTTGATTATGTGTGAACTTATGAAATAACACGTGTAATGTTGATACATAGCGACGATAACGTTGTTGGTAATGGTGAATTATTGGCTATCGGCGATGAACACATCCGGCCACAGCGAGCTGAGGCCCTTGGTTGGCCCAGCGCTCAACACTGTTAATTTGACTGTGCGACAGGTGGTGCAATTAGATTGGTGGGCAGTTCCGACCCCCGTGAAGGACGCCTGGAAGTGTTGCACAATGGTTACTGGGGAACAGTGTGCGAAAGCGGTTTCGACCAAACCGATGCATCGGTTGCCTGCTTTCAGCTTGGACTTGGGTATGTTGTGTCACGTCACTCAATGTTGCATAATTTATTACGCGTGCTGTGACCGTATCCGGAGATTTTACACCATTCTATTTTTGTGCTTTTAAATCATATAATATTTCTTCACTTTAATATTTTGTTGTAGTTTTTATGCATGATTTTGTGTTTATCGTGGGAAGCTGCAAGGGCTCAGTAGCCTTCTTTGCCCTGCTGTTGCATTTTTAAAATGGTAATCAGATGGAATGTTAACGGCAAAATAAATGATGTGACATAGCGAAGACTAAAACAATTACAATACAAAACATTGGATTTCAGTTGACAGCTGGCAAGTCAATCTGTCTACTGTAATCGATTTAAGCAATATGGGTTGAAAAAGTTGCCAGATTTTGCAGTCTATTTGGATAAGGTTGAACTACCGAAGTATGCCTAAGTTAATTTTTATACGCCGTAGAATGTCCGAGTCTCTTGTGTCAAGAAGAAGGTAATTGATTTTGTAGGTGATTATCAGATCACCAAAAAAGTACTGAATCGAGTGAACTGCATGTTAGCAAAACAAATACCAAACCTACAGCTTTGAACATGAATGGCCGTCTGATTATATTACTGTAATAACTTCAGTAGCTGTGCGGCGATTATAGACATTTTTATCGTTACAGGAGAATTTAACAAACACATTGTTTCTACTTCCCTTCATGCTGTGTAAGCTAGCGCCTAAGTGTAACAGTCACTGCAGGCCTTATGAGTGACTTGACTATTGTTCCTGTCCTACGTACAGAGGTATAAGCCGCCAAACAACTTAAAAGAAGCAAGTCGTGGTTCTGTGTATGATCGACCATATAGTTTGTACCAGGTTACTCACACGGTTTGAACAACCAGGGACCTCCGTGGATTTGCTCATCATGGGTTCACCATGGGCAACATATCGACGCCATCACGTCGAAGGCTGCATCGCGACTGCACTTCCTCAAGCAGCTGAAACGATCAGGCGCCGGGAGTGATGACCTGCTGTACTTCTACGTCACGGTGATTCGGACAGTACTGGAATACGCCTGTCCTGTGTGGCACTCCGGTCTCACCGCTGCACAGACGAGGGCACTGGAGTCGCTGCAGCGCAGAGCGATGCGGGTCATTTTCCAGGACAACGACTATACGATGTCGCTCATCAGAGCCGAACTCGAAACGCTGGAGTCACGACGAGACCAGCTGACCGAACGATTTTTCCAGCGCAGTGTCCTGCCGGAGACGTCATGTCTTCACTATCTGCTCCCGGACAAGCGCGATCCCTCTGTCACAGACAGACTGCGACATCCAAGAAACTTTGATACTTTAAAATCTAGAACTGCTAAATTTCAAAATTCCCTCATTCCATATTCTGTAACTCATTTTCTCTAGGCTTAGAATTTGTTTCTAGTTGTTGTTTTATTGTACAGCATCAATTTTATGTGCGTGTAACTGACGTTGTACGTTAATCCAGCCTTTGGCTGCCATATGAAATAAACCAGTCTAGGCTACAAAATGATCTGCCTGCACCCTGCCTGCACCCTGCGTGAGCTCCGCCTCCGAAATGACCTATATTGTGTCGAGTGGGGCGTTAAACTCTACTCACTCACTCACCCCTGCGTGAGCTGTTATAGCAGAGCGCCATTGTGTGTCCCATAAACAGCCATCGCCCCCAATTGTAGCCTGTACTGCACTGCTATGGACCCATTGGATATTTTTTTCCTTATGCGGCTTTTATGGACCCCTTCCCGAATGGCCTTGGACGGACACGTCGTCAAATGACCAGTCGATCATTGCCTGCGTGTGCTGTGGTCTGTTCAAGTTGGTTGAAACCACACTTGAGAGGATTTCATAGCGATCCGTATTCGCGTATGTAATGCAAACAATTGTTTTTGAGGCTAAAACATATATGGCCAACACCAGCTTAAACAGTTCGCAGTTTTTAAATAAAACTACAATTATTAAGTGAATAAGACAGAAATTAAACTGCTTTATATCAGCCATAAACAATAACGCTAAACAGCCATGAAATGTAGCTGTTTTGGCAGTTTTAGTCGATGACACCGATGAAAAGCTGTGTACGTCCAATTGATACTAGATCACTGTACCGCATTTCATGTTTTGAAGTAATCTGAAATTATATAGTTTTATTGGCAGGATTACTGCACTATCCTTTTTATAAGAAAATTTGCAAGCCGCTACGCTGAATATTTACTGATCTACTGTAACCTATATTTCTACGCAGCGTGAAAAACTAAAATTAAAACTCCATAAAACTTGCGTATTTTGGTTGTAACCTCCGATAGGTTAAAAACCAACTTTGAAGAGTTTTGAAAATACAGTCGTTTAATTTTTGAATTAAAATTGACAAATATGTTTGTTTTTTTCCCTTAAGCAAGTTCAAGTGCTCGGGTGCTTTACCGTCTTTAGGCCTACAACTGTGTGCGTTGACTTTGCCGCGTGCGGACCAAGTTGCGTGCGTTGGGTATGACCTGCCAGTGGTGCCATCCGAAACTTCATTGCAAACGTGTAAACTGCAATATACATGTATTATGGTGATTATGGTATGTCACACATATGGGCTGTCGGCTATATGAGTCCATGTAGGCTGAAGTCACGTTAATTAATTGGTGTAGCCGATATATATTCCCACTCCCAGATATTGTTTCTCAATCTTCTGAAACGCATGTAGCACCCATATCTTACCCGTGTATACGTAATGAGTTCGTGTGATCCCGCATCATTGTTATCACACCCATCATGGATCCACGTGATGGGTTAAACCCAGCCCATATAAATCCTACATACCTAGATGGAATTATGGGACCCGTTTCTACTTGTTTGGCCTGAAGGTCCATGAACGCTACGTACACCAGTTCTCTCCATTGGCTCCTCTCACCTTTTTCCCATGCAGCGCCGACATTCAATGATGTTAATCCACCTCCGTTGATGCCGTTCTCTTTGTGGCCTCTTTCCTTTGACTGTGGCTTTAACGATGCGCATGGCCCGTCGAGGGCATTGGTAATACGTACAAATGAGCCTGTTTCAGTTATCCTTAGATATTACGTTTACAGAAATCATAGCTAAAATTATGTTAAAGTTGTCTGCGTTGCCTTTGCAACATTTGTTCGTGATTCTGCATACTGTAGATCATACGGCTGGCGGATATACAACAGATACGGACAACGCAGTCTGCTGGTCTGGCTGGACCGCGTATTCTGTTCAGGCGCGGAGACTGAACTTGGCAACTGTCGACACAATGGCTGGGGCAACTATCGCAGTCACTGTGTAGAAACGGCCGTCGCCATTCGATGCTTTCCGGATTCAGAACAAACAGGTACAGAATTCTGAAGGCATCCCCGACATTGACGAAGAAGTTCAAAACCAACAAACGAATGGCCACCCTGATTAGTCCTATATATTCACTCAAAATTAAAACAGTATTTACAGCACGAGATGCTTGGTGTATAATTCTCAATTTCGCACTGGAAAATGATGGAACACAGAACTTAACAGCACAAGAACAATAAAATGCCTCAAATTTGCAATTGTAGGAATGTTATTAGCGTCTGTGCGATGGATAATTGCATTGACATGGGAGTGGAGTGCAAACAGAGAATGTGCTATATCTCATGTTACACGAAATTTTTTTGCGCCAAACCGATTTTTCTGCAGTGTGACAATGACATACAAATGTAGTACAAATACGTGTGCATAACCACTAACCAACCAAATACTAAATGTAATCCTAATCCTAACCCTGACCCTACTACTAAACAGCACGCAATAGTGATCATTCAACTAAATATGTATAGGGAGAAATTCATATGCCTACCAAGACAAAGTTGTTGCACCCTCTGTACCAACTTTCGTTTCGACAGCAACGAAATTTTGGAACTTTTTTGTCATAGGCCATAACTAGGCTAACCATAATACTGGATATGCGACTGACACGCCATCGACTTTGGCCCCGCCAAACGTTTAAGGGGTAGACGAATTTCACGGCGTCGGCTGAAAGTTTGCAGACCCAATCCGTTGGTATAGCGTGTTCATCAGTACTTATTTGAATGTATTTATTTTTTTAAATTCCGTTTATGTTCTCTTTATTCCTGTACGTTCGCAGTCGCAGGCAACGGATGACGCGCATCGTCAGTCGTGGGCATTGGTAATACGTACAACGGAGCCTGTTTCAGTTATCCTTAGATATTACGTTTACAAAATCCTAGCTGAAATAATGTTAGAGGTGTCTGCGTTGCCTTTGCCCTTGAACACAGATGTTAGTTACGTGTTACAAAAGATTAAGAAAATCAAAATCAAGTCAAATAAATATTTGGACTGTTCGTACATGTAACTCACACGATAAATACAGTAGATCTAATGTATCACTGCACAATATACAGAACAATTTTTCACATGCGAATGAACGTCTGACCACGTAACACGTGCTGTTGTAGTAGCCCACTCTACGTTTAGGCTTAGATCTGAGCCGTGTGATAAGGTGTATGTTGTTGACGCTTCAGAGTGTGGGCCTGGCAGATTCACATGCAGCAACTCACACACTTGTGTTCCTGGGTCACTGTGGTGTGATGGTCATGCATACTGCTCGGATGGAAGCGACGAAGTTCCAGGGTGTAACACTTGTGAGTACTACTCATACTACTGGAACTATTACTACTACTTGTACTAGTACTACTACTACTACTACTACTACTACTACTAATAATAATAATAATAATTATCGCATTTATGTCGTGCCATTCGCAGAGTTTGAGAGGCGTCGGTAATCGACTCAGGTAGGAAAAGCGGTTATTACGTAGGAATGTCTTTGAACGTGATTTATTCGCAGCCTGGAATTTTGTTAATAACTGTCGACTGGAAGAATTTTTCAGATGTAATGGTAAAGAAACTGTTAGTCAGTGTTCAGAGTTGGTTATAGGTAACAATGATAGAGATCAGAACCAAACGTATTTGGCAGGTGGAAACATGTTGCGTGAGTTGCTTGTTGACATGCGTAGCTCTTTAATACTGCGTTTTTAACTATATTTATAGTTAGCATAAACAAAATACGTTATTTATTATTTTTAACCACGGCAACACCATGGTAACTCAAAAATTTCCAAATAATAATAATAATAACAAGATCGATTATAGTGTCCGAAATGACGAAGTCACTGCACAGACACTACAGGAGATTCAGGGAAAGAATGACTGAAGAGATGGGTCTTCAAATGTTTCCCGAAAACAGATATTTACGATGCCGACGTGACGTTCAGCGGCAGAGTGTTCCACAGTCGGGCAGCAGCGACTGGAAAAGCTCGATCGCCGATGGTTGAAAGACGGGTGCGTGGGACAACAAGCGATGATGTCGATGCAGAGTGGAGACGCTGACGAGCCTCGTCAGCAGATGACTGATGGAGTTCCTCAGCAAGTTACGGCGGAGCTGTCTGGTGTAGGTATTTATACACCGGAACAGCCAGCTTAAACTTGATGCGCTTCGACACCTTCAGCCAGTGCAACTGTGTCAGTAGTGGCGTGATGCGGTCGTACCTCGATGCGGAAAACACAAGCCGAGCAGCAGAATTCAACACCGACTGCATCCGCTTGGTGATGTGGGATAGAATGCCAGCCAGCGTTACATTACCATAGTTCAACCGCTGCAGAACGAGGGACGAAACCAGTGACTGAAGAACAGAGCGCCGAACTGAGCGACGAATACTCTTAAGTTGACGCAGAATCGCAAAACAGGCAGCTACTCTCTTTAAAATGTGCGACCTCATTGACACATCAGCGTCCATGTAGATGCCAAGGTTGCGGACAACGGAAACGGGCATGACTTTGTTGGTACCCACTCGGATGGGTGACACTGGTAGCAGATGGAGGCGTCGACTGGATGTAGACCAGATAACCTCGGTCTTTGCAGTATTCAGCTGTAGCCGGTTGGAGCGCATCCACCTGGCTACATCATCGATACAGGTAGAGAGGATGTTCTGAAGCTCAAGCGTTGCAGACGGACGACAGAGTCCATAGACTTGGGTGTCATCTGCATACAGGTGAGGGCAGAGACCATAGCCCTCAATAAGCAGTAGCAAGTCAGCAGTGTACGACAAGATCAGGATCGGTCCAAGGACCGACCCCTGTGTTACGCAACACAGAATCCGCGCTAGAGACGAAGCTGACGAACCAGTTCGGACGAATTGGCGACGGCCAACCAGTTAAGACTGGAACCATTGACGTACCAAACCAGTTATGCCATAAGAGTGCTCCAGGCGCTGCAGAAGAATGTGGTGGTCTACCGTGTCGAAGGCTGCAGACAAATCTAATAGCACCAGTGCGGACATATCACCAGCATCGATTCCTAGAAGAATATCTGACAACACTTTGACACGGCAGTCTCTGACGAGTGGCCGGTTTTGTATGCAGGATTATGAATGCTGTATAATTGTTTGGCATTTCACCATAGTGTGGCAGGTCGTCATGAACAACACCATGCATCAGAATAAAACTAAATGAAACGGAAATCCATCATCATTTGTATTAGTAGTAGGACTGGTAATAGTATTCGTCGACTGTATAGCGCCGTCAGTTACAAATACTCCTTATTCATTCTCAAATAAGTGAATAAAAGATTTGCGAAAGATCGTGTGATTTTTTTAGTTCGTGAGTGATGATATGACATCGTAATATGGTTCGAGTACTTCACAGCCTCCATTACATTAAATCGAATAACAATAAAATAAAAATAACAACCGATATTCTCTCAGATCATGCAGGAGACATTCATTAAACTCCAACTCATATAAACACTAATTCTTACTGTTCGTTTAAATACCGCGCGAACTGCACGTGTTCATCAGGACTAGTTAGAATGTTTTTGTTTGCTTTTTTAGAATTCCGTTTATCGGTATGTTCTCTTCATTTCTGTAAGTTCGCAGTCGCAGGCCACGGATGTTCGTAATGTGTTACAAAATAGTGCATATTGTGCCATCGCGTGCTGCAGCTTGTCCAATCACGGCAGTTGGAGCACGATTCTGTCGACCTACATCAACGTGTATTTTCGAAAACCAGATATGCGATACGATCCAAGATTGTCCAGACGATAGCGACGAAGTCAACTGCAGTATGTTACTATATGTCAATTTTTTTAAATATGCCACATGTAAACCAGTCCGTTTTGCATTGATTTGCACGTACATGTAGTTCAAATTTGGACACGAGTTAACGAAATACAACATATTTTTGAAATAAAGCTCAAAGTGCAGGGGTCTAACATTCAACAGCAATTTAATTCAGACATTATCACAATGGTTAATCAAGTTCAGTTTGCAGTTAATTGTAATTAAGCTATGCATTTTGACTTACACCCGCGAGAAAGTATTTTGCCAACAAAGAAATTTTATGTAAAAAAACGTGTTATCGCTTGCCATATGTGTATGTTTCTAACTTGTTGTTTCGCTTTCCTCGTTTGCTTGTTCTTGTTGCTACGATTATGATGAATAAAGTTATATGTTTATTGCACATCACAAAAACTAATATTTGGTCTAATTTTGTAGCCTGCAAAAGTTATGAATATGCGTGCGCCAACGGTCGATGCATTCATAGAGAGTGGCTATGTGACGGAGTCGCCGACTGTCCACAAGGAGACGACGAGGCACCTTCTCGCTGCAGTAAGTGATGATATCTGCTAAAGTTTATTAAAGCTTATGAAAACAACGTACGATTTACAATCAAAAAATTTATGCTGTATTTACCTCACACTCTGCTGCGACTTGACGCCTGTGACGCGCAGCAAATGCCGTAGTATGTAGGTAAAAAAAGACACTTTAGTTTTCGAAATGACGAACACCAGTGCGCAAACGAAACTGAATAACTGATACTCTTCAATTGACTTCAGAATTGATCTGACTTCGTGATGGTAACTTGTATATCAGTAGTAACACACTGGAGTCTGTACTAGTAATTAATACTAATGAATATTTTGTCAATTAAACAATTTAACGACACAGAAAGCAATAGACGAATTTGGGTATCACCTTGTCGGTGTGGGAGCTTTGCTGATTTCTGGTAAGAGAGTCGAAGGTGGAAGATCGTGTTTTTACAATGTGTTGTAGACTCGTGTGACGAGTCGACTCAGTTCCAGTGTTCGCGAGGTGCAACTTGTATCAGCAAACACCAACAGTGTGATGGTTACGCTAACTGCTCCGACACTTCCGATGAAGCCGAATGCTGTACGAAAAACTTCATTGCTTGCCTTGATCAGAACTCTATAGTCAATGACTGTGATGACTTTCTCGCTACTGATTTTATGATTGGGAATTTGTACCATGCCTCGTCATCATTTTATTCGTCATCCTAACGCCGACAGCTCAAAAGAGAAACACATAGAAGATAGAGAGAAACAGCAGAGTCGACGTACTCATAATGCAGCTGCCTCAACACAGTCAGGTCACACACGATATAACCGTATACGAACTTCGCCTAATTTATTGCGAACAGCACTATGTAAACGAATTTTGATGCAACATTTTAATATAATGATATATGATGCATATAACTGAATCCAGACTGTTACACACTCCGTTTATTAGCGTACCTGACTCAGTCTTTGCTGCCCTCTATATTGGACTGATTTTCAGCGTTTGATTTGACTTAAACTAGGCTATTGTGTTTCCGACTTCCCGAATCAAGCATGCAGCAGCTCCAACCCTGCGGCTCTCCTGTAAGTAATGATCTCCGTCAAAGTACTTAATCTATTGCCAGCTTTTGCAATGCTGCCGGAGTTTAGTGATTGCCGTTACATTGAGGTTTGAACAGGATGCAGCGGGTTTAACGAGAATCTCGGCATGATGAATATTGTAGTGTCAATTGATACGTCCACATCGGCACTGTCGGTGACATATCGCGGTGTTTCTGGCTACTATGTCTGTTCTGATCAGTGGACAACGATGTTCAGCGACGCCGTCTGCCAACAACTCGGACACCCGTAAGTGTCAGTTACTGTAGTACTATGTTAATGGCACGTTCAGCTGATTAAACGTGTATTCTAGGGCCAACACTTACTTCATGATAATTTTGTGTCTGCACACGTCACACCTCACGATACCAGCTTCCCGTCGCGGACTTATTTGCCCACTGATGACTCTATTTTTCTACCCATAAGGTGCTAAATCTTTGTTACTGGTGTAATTTATATTTCACTGCTCTTTAATATATATATAACAAGCCATACAACTGAAGCTGAAGCACAGAGCAAATGCTGGAAAAGCTACATCTCTTCCTTATACCACTTTCCCATTTCTGTCATTCAAACCGCGGTTCTCTGCGGTTCTACAACGCATAAGTGTGAAAGAAGTATTATTTATTACGTGAGTAAAACGCGCACGACAATGACCGCGAGGAATTAGGACGGACATGAACTGGAAGCGGAAGGCGATCTCTCGGTGAACGTCTGTGCTTTTTGTAAAATACGCCTTCCATGGTCGCTCAAGGAATCCATTAGGATTGTTGTTGTGTTACGTGGCGTTGCAGATCCGCCAGTCGGACGACGAATGTTGATGCATCAACATGGAATCAAGCTTCTGCATTAAGTGTTCGCAGCGGAAGCACCGCGGACAACGTGATGAAACTGCTTCGGCCTTCGTACGTCATAATTCATTCATTTCACCACAAACATCCAGGCAGCGTACATGAGATGCAATAACAAAGTATAAGACAATTTGAAACTGGCAGAAACAGATGAAGTTTAGTCTTCGTTCAGTGCGGTAGATTAAGCTAGCTTTGCTACCTATAGGGCGCACTTTAATATAGTTTTATTTATTTACTTACTTACCTATCACCCAAACTACAGAGAGGGAAAGCACAGCGCAACGCTTGGAGGGGGAGGACAGGGGAGCTTGCTGTTAAAATCTCACCTCACTATTCGATCCGGCGATCTCAGTGTCTCATATATTACCCTTTATACATCTAGCTCACTTACATATTTTGAGCATCCTAAGATTGTCCGTTCCTGATTTATGGTCACATAACGGTCACAGCGCATGCGCCGTGTCACGTAACTTATCACTGGGGGAGGAGCAAAATGACCCACATTTTCGAAATCCATGACCCCGATTTATACATTAACTTTGTCACTTACGCGGCGCTACGACAAAGATCAATCCATGATATCGGCAAAAAGAGTGTTTAGCCCATTTCGAAGGCTAAAAAGTTTACTTTGCATGCGCAGCATCACGTGACCTCTGCTGCTCTGCATAGGGATCCACCAAAACCACACGTGTTAATTTTTCTACCCCGAATTGTCTATTCACTATAACTTTAAATTATGCTTGAAAAGGTACACCTTTTCCTCATACCTTATTCTTTAAATTCCTTATACCTTATACCTTATTCCTTAAATTATAATTTCTATTCACGATAACTATAACTTTCAACTTTTGTGGAGGTACTACGGCGATTAATGGTAGTTTATATAGGAGCACCCCGATGTTAAAGTGGTTTTCTGACGCAAGAAATCCAGTCAAAAGCGGTCCCAAAATGGCGATTTTTCAACAGTTTGGAGGTATAAATATTAAATATAGTAATCGTAATCCTAAAACGCACTTCCTTACTGGGAACGACGTCTTCTGGTGTATTTTGCGTAAAAATCCGTTCAAGGGTTTGGGCTGTAGCCTTATGGAAGAACCCGAAGAAAAACATACTAGTCACATAAAAAGGCATGGCAAAATCACGTATTTGAGGAGCGGTAACCCCCAAAACCGATCGCTAAATAATTTGCAATGCCGGGTGCCGTTCGATGGTGTAGGCTGTATTGTTATCGAAGAACCCCAAAAACGAAAAAACAAGTCCCCCAAGGCACAGCAAGGTCACGTATTTGGGGAGCAAAAATTCTAAACCAAATTTTGCATGCCAGGTGCCGTCTATTACATAATCACGCATAGCAATTTTGGTGAAGATCGGTTAAGGGGTTTCGGCGCGACGAGAGGTCGAATTTTGAGCTTTTCAAATGACTTGCCTCGTGGCCATTACAACACTCTCGCATACCGTGCGAGTGTATGATGGCTATTGCAATAGTAAACTTTGGGAAGACATAAGTGAAAATGCATGGTAAACATGAGCATTTACAAACACACTTTAGGACTATAATCCTCAGCAGCGCTTTGCTGTTATTGTTATTCAATGCGTGTAACACCATCATCGTTTTATTTCTCTTATGTTATGTCCGCCATATTTTGTTTTGGCATGTGAAGGGCGTTCATATTCGGCATTCTCCCTTTTACTCCATTGTTTTGTGTTTCGCTACTGCTAACGTTTAATAGTGAACAAAAGCTGTTTGTTTGATGTTGAGTGTACAGTGTCACTAATGCCGCAGAGATGTATTGTAACGCTTTTCACATTCGTGTAACACAACGCATTTGTTACATTTGTGGTTGCAGAAACTGCCAATCGCGAAGAGCTGTTAGTATAGCATGCTCCGAAAAAGGTGACTATCAATGGCATATCGTTAAATCATATCCAGTGTATTAAACTGTTTCGTCCGGTGTACAATTATATTCTGATCGCTCACTGAATCGGTAAGTCAAACAACTGGACTCTGCTGAAGTGTAGTAGCGTTTCTATTAGCACAAAATCTAAGCATATAAACACGCCTGTTCATAATTAAGCCGTGAATTGGACAAGTTTATGACGGGACTGACGCGAACCCCTATAGGTTTATAGAAATGTGTACACTCGTTTTTAGCGCTATCAACGGGGGCTCGGAAAAACCAGGTCAGAGCGTCACCAAACCCCTAAAAACAGGAAGTCAGAGGTTCGGAGGTTCGAGGTTAGGTCAGAAATTGAATATGGCGCTTATGAAAATTAACATATGATGTTGCATAATAAAACTTGATTTTTAACCTTGACCCTTCGGTTTAAAAATGGTTTCTGTGCGTCTGGTTAATAGAGTAGTTAAACGTAAATGCACGCGTAGATTATTGTTTTTTTTGGTTTAGCCTAATGAGAGAGAATCGTGTGTCAGAGGCTTGTTACGGAAAGTACTTGACAGCGCTGCGGATGAGAACCGAACTCTGGACCCGTTGATCGCAAGACTGAGACACTAACCGTCATGCTATCGGGCCAAAGTAACCATGTGCAGATGCTACACTGTATATTTAGCTGTCGTTGTCAGTTACACTACATGTAGTGTCTTCCCGAAATGAGGACGAGTCGGGTGGTACGTCAAATACTAATCGCTTACCCACTCACTGACGTTGACTGAATCGGTTCTGAACACGTTGATGTACTTTTGTACGCAGCTTGTGGTCAGCGGTCTGCGAACATTCCGAACGTCAGTCCATACATCGTGAATGGCGAGTGGGCAGCTCGAGGCGCTTGGCCGTGGCATGTGATGCTTACACGGTATGGAGAATTTGTTTGTGGTGGATCGCTTATCAACAGCCAATGGCTCGTGACTGCAGCACATTGCATTACGTACGTTGTCATCTCGATTATTGTTTCTGTCGATAATAAACTTGCAGTCGTTGTTGATTGGGAAAGTTGTGTCCAGACAGCCCCCATTTAAGCCATCGTTGCTGTTTTGTTGGTGTTCAGTCATTTCGATGCTGGACAATGCACGTTGCGGAACGCACCATAATTAACGAAAGTTGTAGTAGGCCTACCGTTCCTTAAATGACCTTGGAGTTCTATGTTATGAAAATTCAACATTTAGAGAGCACATGCATCAAAAATTATCTAAGCATATTCCATACTCATGCTCTGGATAGTGAAAAGAAATTTTAATTACCTATCAATATCCAGCTTTATCACGCTGTATAAGACCAGGTCACATTTAGATTACTGCAGCGCAGAATGGGCACCTTGGAATAGGGGGAAATTGAATTGTTAGAGAGAGTACCGAATCGGCCACCACAGTTATTTCCTTAGTTGATAGACAACAGCTACAACGAACGTCTTAAAGCGCGCGGTCTTCCGACATTGCATTAAGGACGCATAAGGGGCGTTGGGAGTTGGGTATATAAGATTATAACAGGAAATATGACGTATGAACAGCACGACAAATTATTAGAGCTCATTCTACAGTTACAAGCGATAATGAACTTAGACTAGACAAATGTAGGTGCAAGTATGACCTGTGTAAATATTACTTTACTAACCAGATAGTTAATAACTGGAATTCTTTACATAACCACGTTGTACTTGCTGAATCGTCTAGCATTTTTAAATTTCATTTAGATAACCATTGGAGAAACCCAGGTGTTAATTATAATGTTAAATCTGAAATCACGTGAACGGGAAGCCGAAGTGAGATTAGTAGTATCGTATAATTTCTAATATAATCTGTATAATTATAGCAGTATTTGAAAGACTGCTAGCATTTTGACCTACTTCCCCGTCTATGTCTACGTGAAGTTTTAAGTGATTAAGATCGTTCAACGCTATACACCGGACACAGTTGAGGTCATTTTGTACTTGAGGCAATGAAACAGTTGGGATAATGAGTATAGACTACATTTTGATGCGTCTGCAATTCAGTTCTTGATTGACACAACAAAATGAACCATATAATCAAAACATAAGAAAAACACATTAAGTATTTGAAAGACTGTAAGCAAAAATATCCAGGTACATTTGTTCTTTTCTGTATAAGGCGCGCTGGGACTATGACGTACATATTACGTTGTATATTTGTCCATTTGATTTGTACGAATATTGCTGAATTACCATTATTATATGGCGTACGAAAAGGCGGCATTTTTTCATACATTATTCTGACCTAATTAATGAACCACGTTCGTCTAGTTATATAGCATATTGGGTTATTATTTGTTGGCTCACTCCATTATGACGTGAGATATTCCTGATATTAAGATCATGTATCACGGCTTGTACGGTAGTACAAGCTGTTGTATAAGCCATTGGCCTTGTCAATGGGAGAGGGCGATTTTCGACCCCCCACAACCCCGAGACCCCTGGACCGATTTTCATGAAACTTGAAATATATAACTACTTCCCGGACATTTAATTGTTGCTGTTTTTGAGCGTCGGCTTATACAACATTGGATAGACTGTATGCAGTTTATTCTATATAATTGGTATTTAAAATGTCGGATGGATTTGGTAATTATAGCAGCATTTGAGGTGTTTTAAGAAATATGTCATATTTCCCGTGAAAAGTCATTTTATCACCTGTGATGGCAGAAGTTCTAGTGTAACTGTCCATTTGTGCGGCAAAATCTTGCACGGTACACTTCTCTAAAATGAACTATTTTTGTGTAGGCTTATATGTGGTTGCAGTTGCAAACTCAAAAATCGACTCAACTATAGATACACACAAATACTATGGTTGCTTTAATAGTATATATA
>Ga0056115_1000705_pt1 | contig 14889 bp, 13 predicted proteins | sample WorMetOlspDAHAB1_FD_77007 | JGI IMG/M metagenome (GOLD analysis project Ga0056115, IMG submission 77007) | Marine gutless worms symbiont microbial communities from Max Planck institute for Marine Microbiology, Germany - Olavius sp. DAHAB.1 ...
GTTAAAAAATTAGCAGAGACATGCTCAGAGGCAAACTGCAGCAAAGTCGAGAAAGTAGTGCAGACACATGAATGATGCAAACAAAAAACTACTATTAAGTTTCGTCAAGACAGCCAGAGACTATGTTTCCATAGTCTCTGGCTGTCTTGACGAAACAGTTGCTTTCATATGTTTCTTTTCCAAAACACAGAGCCAAATGACTGACTGCCCACTACAATGAATAGATCGGTAAAAACACAGCTGATAGTGTGTTCACAACACACAGGCCGTCAGACCTGAACAGCATCGACAATGGGCGCCAACTCGATAATGCAGCCAGGACGGGAAGTCGACTGGAGACTGATAACATTCGGACACGGCACCGCGTAGGACGGCAGCTCGCAGTACCTCTCAGAGGACATTTCTGTCTCACTGTCCTGGCTTGCAGATCTCGCAAAGTCCTACACAAACACACACGCACACATGCACAATCTCACACATAGCAGCGTCAGAGTTCGTGACTGAAGTTTGACTATGATGGCTGGTTAGCGTGCTGGTCTTTGGCTGGTGGACTTAAACTGCCATGCATCCGACCTATTGTTGGCAGGTGACCACATTGTGGGTAATTAACTGTCTGCTACGGGTCAGCCAACTCGGCCTTCCATCCCTCTGAGGTCCGTAAATGACAAGTAATCCATGCATTTACGTGGATTATAGAGAGGAAGACCATTAACACGGCAGACTAGGGCTACATGCGGCTGTATGGCTGCAGGTAAAAGTCCGTGAGCGCGGGCTTGAGCTGCAGACTACGCTGAACCACGGCCCTGTCTGAGGCGGAATAAGTGGCTAAGGTGCTATATAATTAAACCTTACGTTTACCTTTACTTTTATGCCTCTCATGAGAAAGTTTAGGTCACTTCGGAGGCCCAGTTGTTTGAATGATGCCAACAACAATGGAAAAAAATACTCGCTTCAAATGAAACTGAACAACAGGAAGCATGCAGAACACGCCTCTTACTACCTCTTACCACATTTGGCCAGGAAACGAGGTGGGCACATTCAAGCTGGTTTGATGGCTGGTGTGGATAATGGCATTGGTCGCATCAACCAAGTTATGTTACTTCAAAACCAGTTAGTTCTGTGATTGGCGACCACCTCTGGAGGGCCTACCATCCCGGTTTCATCCACACCACTCAGCCTCGCCATCCCTCCGCGGGCAGATGCAATGAGTACGCAGTGTATTTTCACATTATGTTCTTTTCGGCCAACAACTTACAACAAAATATGTACCGAAAGGCTTCTGGCAACTGCTTAGATGCGCTAAATTTTCGAACTAAACTGCAATGGCCATTTAACTGATGTGCACAGTATGTAAGAACCTGTGACTGTTTGCTGGCCAAGGCAGTCAGCAGTGACCGGGCGTCCAACACAGCCTGATAAACACGAAGGCTGACACCGTCAGACGCAACAAACAGAGCACTCGGCGACTTGATCGCGCCCGCCACCGAAGAGCTGCACCAAACAAAAAAGTTCACATGCAAACAGCGGAAAACCAAAACCGAAACTATATGTCCCACAGGCTCAATCAAGCGATCGTTTTTATAGCGGTGTACGTAAGTAATCGAGACAATCACGAAGTTCACTAAAGTGAGATAAATAGTCTATGTTGTTGATAGCTGATGCCGTTATTGTTGTTCGTCCATTGTTTGTATTTAATACTGAAACTTAAACATTAGGCACTTACACAACAAAAAAGTTTACAGTAATTACTATAACCAAACCAGCTTTCAACATCTCTTGCGAAATAAGCAAAACATGAATATTCCTCGCACCCTCGCCCTGCATTTGAAAAAAGTTACTCATATGACCCGCATGGTATACAAACGTAAATACGGTATAGAACCACATCGACAGATCTGTATACAAACCCGGGAAGTAGTGTGGGCAGCCACGCAACGTTTGTGAACGCCGACACAGCCGGCGAGTTGATCCGTGCAAGTTCTGTAAGTCCGCCGGACTTTGAGAGCGGACCGACCGGCGACACGCGCCATAGAATCAGCTCGCTGCAGAACGGCATGGCGGCCACGATGGCCGAGTCGGGCGACAGCTGACACCCGGTGGCCGACATCCCTGTGCCGACGACCGACGGTTCAGAGAATGCGGTTGCACGCGGCGACCTCCGAGGTGTCGCGACGCCAAAATCCAAGGCGTGGGTCGGTGTGGCGGACACCGACGGAACGTTGTGGTGCGAGGTGGTGAGAAGCAGCGGCAGAACCGGATGGCAGGCGACGCTGCTCGTGCGAAACCGGTGTCCGCTGGCGCGCGATACATGAGCGACATTCAACACTGTCGAAAACCGTGACTGATCGGCAAACGTCACCTAAAACGAAACACAAGTTTTTTTCCCCACAACTGATTAAGTTTATTCAATAATCAATAATAGAGTGATAGAGTGATGAGAATGAGCATAACTACAATCACAACCTCCCTGTTAAGATTTCAAAAAAACACAGGAAAATCGTGCTAAAATGCACAGAATGGGTCGGATATAACTGGTAAAACTGTCAAACACAAATGATATTGATACGTGTCAACCACCGATTTTGTCTCAAGATAAGCATCGGTAAAAGGGCAAAGGTTAGGTTCATTTACGCAGCACCACAACTGCCGCATATGCTGCCACAGCGGCACTCTCATCTCAGACAGAGCCAGCGTACAACCTAGGCTGTAGGCCCACCTCCGTAATCCATGTACTCATTTACCGACCCCGGAGAAATTGAAGGCGAAGTTGTCCTAGCTGGCTAACCAATAGCAGACAGTTTACCCACAAGTGGGTCGCCTGTGATTGACTGATTGGGGCAGGTTGGCAAAAGTCCACCGGCTAAAGACTGACAACCACGGGTAGTATGCACAATAAGCCATACCTGCCACAGATTCAGAGAGCCGTTGGTGTGCTTGGTTAGCATGAGGACGTTCGGCGTCAGCATATTATCACTGCGTCCGGCCGAGTTGCGGCCCATCGCATTCGCCGTCGACACTGGTGACACGCGGCATCGGTTCTCGGCGACGCTGCCCGTCCCCGAGTCGTCGGACTCCAGCAGACCGGTGAGCTTCAGGCGGCCGTAGTCGCAGTACAGCCAGATGTATGGCTCCATCGTGACCGCGTCGCAGGTGGGCACGGCCTTCGGGATCAGCGACGAGAAACACACCTGTGCCTGGCGGAACGACCCAGGCAGAGACTCATCCAGGTAATCCACCAGCCTCGATGCAGATCACACAGACCACAGTCCACAGATCGACAGTAACACAGCTCACTGGAGTACGCATGGTGCACAGGCCCTATTACATAAAGTCGGGTAACCTGTGCAGCCCACTGCCGCAAAAAGTGAGAACCTTGCAACGTAACTCAATGGATGTAGGCAAATGAAACAACAATGGCTTAACAAATATTTCCTCAATCATACCCAAATTGCATGCCGTAGAGCATGTCTCGTTTCTGGGCACGCACTGTTGCAGAGTCACATAACTGGTGCTAATATATTTATACTGATGCTGAATACCCATAATGTCAGTACGCGCGTGAGAATAGTTTAACGACCTTCCTGTGACAATCTCTGCCTCTTCTCAGTTATATATGTATCTATCCTTCTGAAAACACGTTTGTGTTGAAAACGTCTGTCCGTTTTAAAAATGCAGCTCTTCCAGAGGCGTAATAAACGACAAATGAATACATGAATGAATGAAAGAACATAGATTGTGCCTAGAATCCTGCCCACACTGACCCGGCCAGTAGCCAAAACCCTAACTGCAACAGTATTCCTAACAATATCTACCATAACCCTAACGATATTACCCCTAACCCAAACCCTGACCGGGATTCAGGATCCAGGCCGGGCTTTAGGCTAGGCCATGAATCGAGAATAGTAGGCAACTGACCAGATAAGAAGGCTGCCATCAGTGGGATGAATGCTGAAGAGCATATCACTTCCGCGGTTCCAGTCGCGTATCAAACGCTCGATTTTTGCATCCAAAGAATCCACAGCGACCGTCGGCTGCTGGATACCGTAACAAAACACACACAATAGATCAACACACAGGGACCCAGCCGAGGCCACAACCGGCTGAAGGCACCAGAGCGGATCGAGTTCAAGCTGGCCATCCTGGTATACAGATGTCTACACCGCACAGCTATGGCCTACTTGCTAATCAATTCCACCAGTTGTTTGATGTCCCGTCAACATCTCTGCTCCGCTTTGTCATCAGCGCTTGTTCTCCAGCGCACCCGTCTTTCTACCATTGGTGATCGAGCTTGTCCGATAGCTGTTTCCCAACCGTGGAACACTCTGCCACGGAACGTCACGTCGGCGCCGTCAGTCACTGACTGTTTTTAGCAAATGCCTGAAAACTCATCTCTTCGATCGTTCATTCCAGTATGCAGTATGTGCGCAGCGACTTTGTCATTTCGGACACCATAATCGACCTAAGCGCACGGCCATAGGACTTGTGACCTACGACGAACAGCCATATGCAGCACAGGTCTGCCATTTAAATGGTCTCCACCCCACGTACTGCAAACGTAAAAGCTGAACAATAAAATCCATCTCATCACCACTAAGCATAGCCTGAGAACAATAGCCGTAACGTACGCAGAGCAATTCTCTCAGCACACCAACTCCATCAAATACTGATGTAGGCAACGCACGCTTAAACATAACTACCTTATCTGGCTTAGTTGTCCGAGGCGTACTGAGCTGTGTATTTGATGTGTGCAGTTACTTTTCGTCAAGTGACTGGCCGACTGTCCAAAAAACCGCCTCACGAAATGACCCGAACTGTGTCTGGTGTGGCATAGTTAAACTCGACTCACCCACTCGCTCAACGAAAACGGGGCAGTTTCAGTGAAAACGGCGAGCAGTACCTTGGCAGAGCTGTCCATCGGAACGGCGACGTCGGAGCCCGCACTGCTCGCGCCTCCAGCCACACTCACACTCGCTGACTTGTCGCTGTCCACACTCGCAAAAACCTTTCCCTTCTGTAGCAACTCCTGCCTCCTCTTGCCACCTTTCGCAAAACGACCGCAACTACCGATAACCAAATCTTCTATTTTTGTATACAGGTTCACCTTTTCACTTTTGTCCAGTGCCCCCAACCTAGACATGGCCATCTGCAAGCTGAAACTAACGCCAACTCTGTTCCTAACCCTAAGAACCCTAACTCTAACCATACTAACCCCAACCCAAATCCTAACAAAGGCTGGACTGGGTTTTAGGTCACGGACAGGATTTTAGGTACCACCTTTTACTTCTATGTTTGAAGACATTTCTTTCGACTAACTGATTTTATTCTGCCTAACTCACTCTCTCATCAACGCCTCTGCAAATGGTGCTACAAAAATCTATTTTCTTGGTTGGTATTTTAGCTTGTAAAAGTAAAAAGGTAAAGACCAACACTTATATGGCGCCACATAAACGCACACTGCAGTTGCTGTGGCGCTGTCGCATCACAGACAAGGGCGGACATGCAGCTGTAGACTAAGTCTGCACACAAGGGCTTGCAGCCTTTGCAGCCAAACAGCCACGTGCAGCTCTGGTCTGCCGTTTAATGGTCTCAAACCCCATAATCCATGTAATCACATGGGCTACTACTCATTTACTGACCCCTGAGAGATGGAAGGCTAAGTTGGCCTAATTGGTAGACCCACAGTGGACACTTACCCACAAAGTGGTCACATGTCAACCATAGATCAGGTGTAGATCAAGGAAAGTTCACCAGTCAAAGACAAACGTTCTAACCACTGAGCCACGCCGCCAAAAGTGATTGTATTATGTTTCTTGTGTGCGGTCTCTCTGCATTTTATGCGAAAGAAAACATACATGTATAAACCTGATGATAATAACAATAATAATTATTATTATAATTGTAATTATTATGATTATGATTACTATTATTGTTGTCGTTAATAATTGTTGCCGTTATTGTAATTATCATAAGAAAATGACACACGAATACCAGTGAGCGAGGCTTCAGAGCTGACTGGAACAATGCCGTTGACTGCAGGTGCTGGAGTGGTCATCCCACTTCCAGTTCCACCGTCGCCGGCATCGGAGAGGCCATCTTGCTCGTCACCAGAACGCCGAGCCAGCTCCTCGGCGATCTTCTCCGCCTCAAGTGTCATGTGCAACTCCTTGTTGTTGAGCCAGTGAACGACAAAGTTGTACTGCACGCCGAGAATCGGAATGTCTCGCTTGTTGGAATAGTTCAGCGACCCGATCAACGGTATGTCTGCCGCGCGAAATCATACGTGTTTTGAACCTTCGCAATATAAGAAATAGAAATATGCCGAGTATGCAAAGAAGATAGCCAGAGAAGTGGCCAGACTTGGTCTGCTCTGCAAACTAAAATTGAAAGAGTAACATGAAGTAAAACAGCACACAAGCTCCTCATCCCGCAGTCATACACTTCATTTGGCAAGCAGCGGTCTTTTCGTACTTCTCATGCATCGGCCTAAAATGACATGTTATCATCACTGAAGAGCAGTGACCGATCACTCAATGACTTCAGACATTCGCAGTGGAAACCATTCTTCTTTTCAGAAAATATGACATCGCTGCAAGTGCCTTTGTACAGTTTTTTCTGTTAACGGCACACTGACATGTCTGGTTATTATTATTATTATTATTACACTTAGTTCGTTCCAGACATAGGCAGCGGCGATCAGAAAAGCACGGTCGTGTTTTCACCATCCTACGACAGACACTGATGCTGTACATACACAGACTGTTGTGTGGTTACAGGCTGAGCAATGCATTGAGAATTAATTACTGCCAGGTGCAATTCCGTGATTGGTTCAAATGTATTAATCTGCTGCGAAATGTTGTCCTAGGTACGACCAAATCACCACGAGCAGAAACGGAATGGAGAGCAGAAAGGTTGGGAACAGTCGGCACTGGGATGCACAGTTCGTTGAGATTACAATAACAATAATGGGCCTGCTGAAGATCTCGGCTTGTGGTGACAAGCCACAGCGACTAAAAGTGACAATGAGCTTGTGTCCAACACTGACCGGTGTTACTGTTGATGCTGGCGGCCAGGTGGAAATGCAGCGTTGGCGACGAACAGCTCGTGTGAACACTGAACTTGTGGGCGTCATGGACATCGGCGGACGATGCTGTCGACACAGTGCCACCTATTGACGGACGCTTGCGAGTATGAAGCAGGTGCCTGGCACAGCAATATCGCTCATTTACTTATTTATTGACTGTAAATTTTTACTCGAATTACAGACAAAAAATGGAAACCAACACACGCAAACACACCAGGGCAAGCAGACAAAAATATCAGCGTTTCAACTATATTTTTCAACAATTACCAAAAGCCTAAGGTCGGAGGACTCCACAGTTTTCTAGGACTCACCTAATTACTTTTTAACCTTTTTTCAACAATTACCAAAAGCCTAAGGTCGGAGGACTCCACGGTTTTCTAGGACTCACCTAATTACTTTTTTACCTTTCTAAGGGGAGCTATAAATTTGCAGACACTAAACTTGTACCACCGTAACCAAGACGTAACGGCAAATTTGCCAATAATTTTTACACATCATACCGACATTTAAATTACGACGCAGAAGCAAAAGGCGAAAAAAGTCGCAACATATTGGAAAATCTTTCTGAAACAAAACAAAGAATATTTCCCATTTGTTTTCTTTATCACACTGCTGCATGAGACACACTGGAAACTATTACAGGGCGCAGACAGACAACGAGTAACTCGTCAAAGTTCGAGTTTTGCAAAACTTTATTAAGTTTGTCGACAGTCGACAACGGCAATGCCGTCACAAATTTTTACGGTGTACAGTGTGCAGCACGAAGATGTGAAACCTAATGTGGTGAAGGCGTTGTAGAAATCTCTTCCTGTGCTGCTGTGAACTGAGCAGTTGAGCCGACTGTGAGGTGACAACATCGAGCTGATGGGAGTCGATCAGACCGTCGTCGGGAAGCACCGTTTCGGACCAGATCCGACAGATGTTGTCCTTGCAAGATGTCACCAGCATGTTTGCAACAGCACCCCTACATTCAACATACCGTTCCTTACATCATTCGGTGCCAGCACACACCTACAATGAGATTAAGGAAAAGCTTCCACAGTCCGTAGGATCATCGATGCGCGGCAGCTCATCTCCCCGTCTTAGGCCCTTGAGCCGCACAGGTGGTGTAACCGCAAAGTCTGTGACGCATGGCCAGTGCGACGCCAGAACGGGCAAGTTAAGTAAGCAAGCGCCAATTGACAAATTTATTCCGGTCGTCATTTTCACAAAAGCGCAACAAGACTGCATACGGTTTTGAATTCAAGGCCAAAAAAGAAGCGGAAAATTTTTTTTCTGGGGGCCAAGACCAACGACTAGAACTTTGAGGCCAAGATCAAGGCCATCACAGTCTGTCCCCAAGGCGTCAAAAGCCGCATTCTCAATGGCTCCATCTCTGCATTTTGGTTAGAGACGTGCAAACTCGTGCGGTGCTAGCAAACAGTATGTGTGGGCCAGACTCTGTCCGCCATTCGGGTCGAAAGAACGCAGGTACGAATACCTGTGCATGTACTTGCTAGTGTGTCTCCACGAAAAGCCGGTAACGGCCAGCGGGTGAACAACGTAGATGAACGAATAGTTGGCGTCGCTGACTAGCCGCCGGTTTGTCGACTGAGCCATCGATGTCGTCAACTGGACTGTCGACAAAACGACGCGAGACACAGTTGTATCATTCCGGGGAAAAAATGCCTGCAAGTATCTACGAAAAAATAATGCGGTACACTCTACAGTATTAAACTGGATATGTTTCAAAAACTGTTAACCGAGTCGTCATCATTTTTTAATCTACATCCGCGAACTAACATTGTAAGTTTCTCGTGGTATCATGGCATGGACTGCGCAGTCTTACTCCGTGAAAGGGCCGCGGCTCGCTGCATACTCCGCAGAACTGTCGTGATATTTATTGTAATGGAGCCATTCTATAATTCTGCCACAAGGTGGCTCTAAGGATGAAGCCCTTACGAAAGCACATAATCATATTGAGTCACATAAAAGACTAAAAATGGCATTTGTTCGTAAACTCAAAAGTGTCAAAAATCACCATAATATTACCAGATGGTATTAAATATTCCAGGTGGCACGTCATATATGATGTGCATTACTATGCATAAGATGTCACGTTGGTAAATAAGTGTAATAGATGTCAAGGCAGGCACTAATTACATAAGCCAATGTCTGTATGCCATAACTCACTGATTCTGCGATTGCAATTAATTATTTCCACACAAACACTGCAATGAATTTAAGATACTCACATTTTTTATTTTCGTACCAAATCTTCACCATGCGGTCATCCTATCAAACATTCACAACATCACAACACAACACATTCAACGCAAACCAAAAATTGACCAAACTTCATCACTACCTCTACCATTCTTGTGAGCAAATTTTTAAATTTTAAATTTTATTTTAAAATCAACAGACACAAATCTAAACGAACAAACAAAACATTGCTCCACTGGTTAAGAACGGATTTAAATGTGGACATTATTCTCTACATAAATTATTGAATTCGGATAGATATTGGCAATGATAACCAATGCAATATAATTTGTCAACCGTGTGTCAACACAATTGGCTGATAATGGCTACCAAAGGACATTTTCAGTATAATTCAGACTTTTAAAGACCGAGCCTAGTTTTGATGGCTTTGAAGTACCTTGAAAAATGCAAAAAACACACAAAATTCAAGAATTTTGAAGGATAACTATTGAAGGTAAAAAAAAGTTGCTCGACAGCACTGCGGACAAGATCTTACCTTTCCTATGGTTGCAAACAGAAGACTGTCGGAGGACAATTTGACTAGGGTGACTGGGGTGGCGGGCCTGCATTGCCAAATGCAGAACCACTCCGCGAACACGCTGGGACTTGAGCTGTTCTCCTGCTCGTCGAAGTAAAACTCCACCAGAGGGCCGCTGGTGCTGCCGGCCGAAGGGTCCGACGTTTGCCACATCTGTATCACTTCGCCGGCGGTTAGAAGACGAGTCCCTGCGATGTGAAACAGAAGTCCACAATCATCCGTCAACCTTATCCTAATTATCACAAATACCATTCATTTTCCCCTCTTAATACGCGACTGGCATATCAGTTTCCTTTACGCTGGTCCGAACGCCAGTAAAAGTCCATAGCCAGAAGCAGACATGCAATGTTATAGTTTTGTCAATAAATTTTGTACACACGTTTTCACACTGCTCAATTTTCACTTTAAGACTAGTTGGGAGCCTATCCACACAATGCAATAAGTCAGCGTAAAAACCAGACTCCACTTTATGCAACGAAGAATATACCTTCCAGGTTCCATGCTAATGCCAGAACTGCACAGTCTGTTTGTATCGTCTTTGTGTGATGCCAGCGATAATCCAATTTCTGTGTGACAAGACAATTGACAACAGCCTTAAACAATCATATCAACCAACAACGCAAAAAAAAACAGTATGAACTGCCCGCAGACATATCATTTGGTGACGGCAAATCCGGTTTCAAATCACATTTAGAGACGTTCCCTTTAACGACCGTTTTTATTCTACTTATCTTCCGATGTTCGACAAGAGAGCGTTCTCAGTTGCCAGACCTTCCATCTAAAACTCGGTCCCCAAACACATTCGTTCTTCCACCACCAAACACGTGTAAAGCATCACTTGAAGACTCATTATCTTAACACTAGCTTTAATACCCCCTAGTTTAATTTTTTCTATTTTTATTGACTATGTAATGACTGGCCATTCCGGCTCATAGCAGGGTGGACAATAAGCATCTTTAAATAATAATAATATAATAATAATAATAATAACTCATCCCACCACCTATGAAGCTCTTCAACTGGCGCAACCCGGATTATTTATATTATTATAATTACTAACAACACATAACTGACCAAAACTTAACTCTTATTTTCCAAAAAAATATCATCAGTACAGTTAATCCAAATTTGTCTGCATGTGAGCACGACAGTGAGCAGCATGGAGAATTAGAGCATCTACTTCCTCAAATTAATTAAATAATGGCAATATAATTGATTTAACTGCAACATAATCAGACAACATCACTCACATGTGAAGACCTCTGCTCGGATAATGGAACAGGTTCGTAGATGCACACTTTATCAATATAAGATGCTGCTATCTGTCAATGACATACACACAACACAATTACCTACTACATACATTTTCAACTCTCCGAGATAAACAAAATGGCAACAATTCTATCAACAGAGTTGACCCAAAATAAATGAAAATACTACAGACAACATTTGAAACACTATGCATACGAATATTAGTCCACAGACACGCACAATGGCAAGTACAATTCAATTTCCGAGCTACATGTAGGCAGCAGAAAACCTATGCAGCAGCAGCAGCAGTCTGGGGCAAATAATCAGCAGCACATCAAAAGCATGTTACATCCAGACATATGGTTAATCTGTCTGCAGTCTACAGTGCACTAACTTTGCCAAATTTATTTTTTTATTACCGATAAATACTGTGTACTATTGTGGCTTATTATCCAATGCCCGTGAAGGTATGACGCTTTATAAATCAGCTGATTATTATTATTATTATATTATTTCAAAATGTCCTTTGGTTGCACAGAACCCGAGGGCTAAAAAATAGCACGAAAAGCAGTACAAATGCAGGAATAGCTATCTTTTATCAACGCCTACAATTCTATCAATAGAGGCAACTCACGAATAAATGAAATGCTACAGGCACATTGCACTTTTTTCACTGTTTCCATTTTTAAAATCGTGCATCCTTTTTTATTTGTTTTACCTGTGAAAATCTGCCTTTTAAATATTTTAAATGTGTGTACACTAATTTACACATACAAAAATATCACAAAGTCTGAATTTTGCATAGCTGAAAATAAATTAAAATCCAGAAGCTCGAAAATTAGATAAATTTTAGCAAAGTCTGCACACCTCTTACACCATAATAAATACTCACTGTTATTATAACAAGTTGTGGAAATACGAAAAAAAAACAAAATAACTTAAATTATAGCGGACAAATACGTTAAACGTATCAGAACACCATTACAGTAGATGTAGATATACACGAGCATACTTCACAGCCACTACAATAATTACAGCAATTCCTACTGAAATTAAAATCTTTAGCTGAAATTGTACAAAATGTGCTAAAAATAAGATATTTTTTAAAAATTTGACGACTGGACTGCTGCGTGTACCTTGCCAGCATCTGTACAGCAACTGATGCAGGACACTTGCAAGTCGACACCAACATCACCACAGGTATTCGGAATGACTTGAACTCTCTGGAAGTCGCTGGCTAATATAACAATGTTGCAACCAGCAGCATATGCCTACAATGTAATAAGCAACAATAAGCATACAGGGTGGTCCAAAACTGCCACTACCAAATTGTCAAAAAAATTGTTTTAAATCGTATTAAAGCATGCCAAGATTAGATTTATTTGTAAAATTAGAGTATCAATCAATCACTATAATATTAACTGTCGGTATAAAATATTCTGTGCATAACCTACTTTGTGACGTTCTATGCCTGACCGACAAAGCACAGCTTTGCATCACATAAGCTAAAAGATGTCAGTGCACTCTGGCATAAGCTCATTTTACGAAGCTGTGAATTCTTTCCTAAACCATCTTTTATATGGAAATTAATATAAAGTTTTTTTCTCTAATTTCTATATTTTCTCTTTTTCTGGTTTTCACAGACGATTTTACCATATACACTGATTTTACCATATCGCAGCTCTTCAAGTACAGAAACTGATCAAGTCACAAATTAGGTAACACGTAGAATATTTCATACAAACTTATAATATTCTTGTGCTCGTTTATACCCAAAATTGACGAAAAAATACAGCCGACTGTCTGAATATGATTTAATGTGCAGACCTTTCATGATGGGCCCTTATTCCCTTAATGACTTAAAACTATGTGTTTTTCGGCAATCAGCCAAATCACGCCTCATTCTCGGCATGACCGGAACATGAAAACATAAAAACTGCAGTGACCAACTGACAAGTGACAGTCACAGCGACTTCACAAACAAAACAGCGTTTTAATCTAAATTATCTGCATTGCCACGTAAGCTTATCTTGTTCTCTGTCCTGGAGTGGATCCGAATCCAATAATTCGTGCTAAAAATTTTGTTTTGACAAGATGGCGGGGCCCCTATATGCCATTGGGTGGACCCTTGTGCACTGCACAGTCTATCCGCTACGCCACTGCACACACAGACGGGGACACATGCTTACTGCGCTCCCCCAGACCTCGTAGATGGATTTCAGGGGCCTACTTTTAAGGGGAGGCGGAGGGGAAGAAAGGGAGGTGAAGGAAAGGGGAGAAATGAGCGGAAGGGAGGGTGCCTTTTCTCCGTTGCCGGTTCCCCTCCAGTTGGCTGCGCCTGTCGACGCTGCTGGCCCCTACGCGGCTTTGGGAAGGGGGCGGTCGAGAGGACAAATGAGTGCCCATCCCAATGGGACGGTCTGGATCCGCCACTGGCGTCAGCGGATCGACATTCGACGGATCCACGATTTGTCTGGAACGCTGACCCACTTCGAAGCTGGCTGCCGCCGACGCGATGACGACGACGACGACGCCATCAGCAAATAATAATGCCATCAATAAATAAAGCCGCTCTTGCGCCGCGCCGCCGCTGCGACAGACAGCTCCGCCGTGTGCCACCGATTTGACGGCCGGGCCGAACCGCGAGCTAATATACCGAGGAGGGGAGCGGAGGGACGGGGCGGAGATGGGGAGAGGAAGGTGAGTCTCCCAGCTGCTGAATCGGGGGCGACGGGCGCCGACGAGTACGGACGAGAAAATCTGCGTATGACGTCAATTAATCAAAGGTCGGTTGACTGCACACCCACACAGTCAGTCGCAAGCACACAATCTGCCCGACTGACTGACTGCCGAGTCCTGGTCACATCGCGACCATTCGCATCCTGACCAACGACTGTGCGACCGCATGCGCACTGCCACTCATGCCCCCAGTGAAGACAAAATTGACCAGGACAGTCCCTGGGGAGGTGCGGGTGGTGTGGTTAGTTGATGTGGGTTTTCTTTGCCCACAGATCAGTACAATGCGGAGTACGGCAGAAGAAAACGGAAGATCGATATATTGTAACGTCAACATTTCTGATAAACACACGTGCCGCCAAAGAACGCTTTTTAAACCAAGCCCCCAACCTTCCCCACTGAATACGAGTCAGATTTCCAATATGGCGGCGGTTGCACGTGACCCTGTATGCAATTTCTAGAGGATGACACGGTAATAGCGACAGCGGTAATACCGCGGTAACGGTAATGACGTTTTGCAGTAACGACATTCAACGGAAAAACTGGACTACAAACAGGTGTGTTAGTATAAGCTTTGTAAAATACTTGTGTCCGTTATGACTCCCCCGGCGCACTCAGAAAAGTGACGGCCCTCTCCAAATTTTGAAATTCCCAGAAATCGACGTTCAGATGTTCACCTTAAAATTCTACAAGAGTTAGATAATTGAACGAGTACTGCCAGAAGAGCAGAAAATTAAATGAATTTATAGAATAAAAAAGCTCACAGCGTGAAATGTGTGCGAACTAAACTGTCTTCATTTTCGGCGTATTTCATACGTAAAAAAATCGTATACTGTGAAATTATGAGGCCGCCGAGCTCGGAAGCCCTGGCGCAATCAATCAATCAATCAATCAATCATAAAATATTAACGTGCCAGTTTCTTAACTAAAAATCCAGAATCAGGGGCACGGGTCCGTTACGCCACGCAGTATAAGGTCAGACAGTGTCAAATAGATGAGTCTTCAGCAGGGACTTGAATGAGCCATAACTTTCAGCAGA
>Ga0056115_1000706_pt1 | contig 14882 bp, 9 predicted proteins | sample WorMetOlspDAHAB1_FD_77007 | JGI IMG/M metagenome (GOLD analysis project Ga0056115, IMG submission 77007) | Marine gutless worms symbiont microbial communities from Max Planck institute for Marine Microbiology, Germany - Olavius sp. DAHAB.1 ...
GACAATTTTTAATGCTAAAACAAGGTGTTAGCAAGCTTTCCGAATAATGGCTTAAAAATGAAATTAGGCGGACTTTCAAGGCGTTACGAAATTTTACCTTTTTTTCGTATATAGTTCCGTTTTATTGAACCGCTTTATTCCCGTCTAATTCTCATCAAGATTTTCTACCAATAACAGCTGTAGGTGTAAACTTGCGAAGATACAACCCTTCGCCGAGTATTCTGGGAAGTTTTTCCCGTTGGTTTATCTTCATTCTTGAATGTATTTTTTTAAGATGGCGTTATATGCGGGATAGGTTTTAATTTTTTCTAAACCCTTTTTAAATTTCTCAACGATAGCTGTTTCTGTTTGTCGGCTAAATGACATGTATAAAGTATTGCTCGCTTCTTCTACAGTATATAAACTCTCCACATCAGAATACTCATATTCCTTTATTGATTTCATTTGATAGTTCATCAAAAATGGAGTATGGGGCATTATATCTATACGTCCATTAAACAACATTTTTATATTTTGTTCATCCTGCATTACCAATTGTATACTTGTAAAGCCTTTGGATTTAAAAAAATGGTGTCGGGCATCTTCCCTCACTAATCCCATTTTGTACCGCTTTGCATCATCTAAATTCTTAATATTAATATCAGTGCGAGACTTCAATTTGAAAAAGTTTACCTCCATTTTAAAGAAGGGACAACACCATTCAAACAGATTTTCTCTGGATTCATTTCTTGAAATGCTAAAAATCAATGTGTTTTTGCTACGTAAAGCCATTCTATAAGCTCTAGCCCAGGGTAACACCTTTATTTCAGCACCTTCATCCTCGATTTCCTTCAATAACAAATGCATGATCTCAACTGCCATGCCAGTAAGTTCACCTCTGTTATTTACAATCTGTAGAGGAGGTTCATGGGTTGTTACAATTTGAATTGGTTCTCCAGCGTAGACTGAAATGCAAAATACCATGGAAAGGATATTCAACACGAAGATTCTCATTAGTTTCCCACCGGCAATAGGATTTTAGACTGGCAGAAGCAATATACTAATGACGTCCATTATTTGGGGTATCTCAAAGGTCGCCAGCTTAAATATTGTGTGCTTTATTATAAGAAACGCAGAAGCTGATTTTTTTCTGGACAGCCTACTCCCACAAGCCAAATAGGTCTCGTCCAATTGACCAGCGCCCCTTTTTCTGCTCAACCTTCGATCCCAAAATCCATTTTTCATAAAGTTGATCGATCAATCCGCTGGTCTTTTTCATTAGCAGCCAATCATTGACAAATGCTTCCAAATCTGAAGAATCCAACGGTATGGCTAAGGCAGCATTCGACTTTAGGTGAGGCTCAGGCACGACAACGGTATGGGTAGGATAGAGGATCGTCCAGGCTGATCCTGCCTCCGCACTGATGACAAGTGCGTCAACACCTTTTGGGTTGTCTGTAAAAAAATCGCTATAAGTTTCCAGGAGGATTATTTCGGTATTCGGTAAGTATCGTTTGACAGTATTCGCCCGTCTTTCCCCTACCACACCGAGGCGAACAATAAGCTTTTCGTCCATCAAACGCCAGGATTTAAACTCATTTCTCCTGTGGTCTTTTACCACCACAGCTGTGGTCATATTCATATAAGGATTCGTGAAATTGGCCTTAGCGAGCCGCTCTGGGTTAACAATCAGGCCACCGATTGCTATATCAAATTTGTTCTGATTAAGATCTTTAAATACCGTCTCGTATGTCCACTCGATAAATTTTAGCTCTACCTTCAGCTCTCGTGCCAGTACATTCATTAGCTCTACATCAAAACCAACCAGGTCGCCTTTGTCGTTAACAAAAGAATATGGTAAGTTTTCAGGGTGGTAGCCTACCCGAAGCTTGCCGCTCTTGATAATCGATTCAAGAGGACTTTTTTGACCTACCGGCTCTTTTGAGCTGATCTCTACGATATCAGCCTTATGTGTATCTTTAATCTCCGCGTGCATCAAGGTACGTCGTGTAATGTCTTCTTTGCTTACCATATGGGACAACACGAAACGTGTCCCCAGGAGGGCTGCGACAAAAAGCACCAACGAAATTATCGAAAAGCTGAAAATACGTGACCAATTAACTCTCAATGCGCCAGTTGCAGCGCATACCGCCACCAAGGTAAATGTAAACAGGTTCATTACCGCCAGAAGGGTTGCAAACCAACTGTTGACGACTCCCGTAACAACGTAGAGCTGATACATGTCGGAAGGAATCTTCATCTGGTCCAACAGGAAAGGCAGAGCTAAATCCACACCACCAAACAGAGTAAAGAGTCCCATCACTGCGAAGCCTGGATATTCTGCAAGTGCAATACTTTTGCCCACAAACCAACCGGCAAATAGCACAAAGAGCAATGTCAGTAGTTTACCGATGTTGGGAAAATTGAAGGATGTCGGAACCAGCACCTCAACATAGTTATCGGCGTCGTCATTTTTTATCCGACTATCCTCAAACAGCTTTCTGGCATTTTCAACCAGCATAGGCAATGTAATGAACAGGTTGCCTGTGACGAAGCCGGTGGTTAGCGCATCACGGGCTGACTTGAGGATCTCACGGTAACTGAACGGTGTGAGTGCCGCTGCCAATCCCGGGAGAATCCAAAAAGTCAATAAAAGTGTCGCGACAATAAAGGGTATGATATAACCCTGTAACCGACCAAATTCTTCGATGGTCATGGTGCCGGCGGCATTTGCAGCGATGGCGAAAACACCAATAGGGGTAACCTTTACTACCATCATCGCGATGCGGCTGAGCGTCTTTGACGTGGCCGCCAAAATATCCAGCAGGCTCTGTTTGTTTTCAACTCCGATGAGCGCAATACCAAAGGCAACGCTGAACACCGCTGCCGCGGGTACCACTGTGCGAGCCATAGAACTGAAAGGGTTGACCGGAATGTATAGGTCGATAAAGTCTACCTCGGCGACTTCAACCAGGCTGGTGCTGAAAAAAGAGCCGGCTTTGATGGAAGGAAAAGCTAAGGGCATCAGGAAAACGATAGCGAAAGCCAGAAACCAGGAGGCGGCCAGAACGATGCCCCCCGTGATTGCAAGCTTTCCCGCCTTCTCATAGCTCAAAGAGCCGATGCCGAGCATCAATGATACCACCATGTATGGCAGGATCGACATCTGAATCAGGCCAACGAATGCTTTGCCGACAATAGCGAGTACCGATGCTTTATCACCGAAAAAAAAGCCGACGAAAATCCCAAATGTTAAACCAATCAGGATTTGGGTAGAAAGAGAAATGCCTTTTTTATCTTTCGTCTGGTCTTTCATAGTGTTTTTATCTCCTATTGAGAAGCTTCAGACATTCAAAGGCGATGGAGATATCTAAGCCGGAAGTTGATATTTTGTTTAGATTGAATAGCTGTTGCTAACCCAATAAGGTAAAACGATTAAGTTGAGTCAGCTCTCAAACTCGAGCATTAGGTTTTGAATGCCGTCAAAGTCCAAATCCTCCGCAAATTGGATTATTTTGTTACAGAAAGGTACCGCAACATCTGATTCGACAATCAACTCTCTTGCAATAGATTTAATTTGCATCACATCGCCCAATTCAGCTGCCGATTTAATACGTTCAAAAACTATTTCAACCATTTCGGGTGGTATAGCGGTCCACGCGTCTTCGCTGCGATCGATTGTCTTATTTTCTGCAGGTGAACCCAGGATTTGAACAGCTTCTAGAGCCTGCCCGAGGGCCTTTTCCAGTTTCGCAAACTTTTGATTAAGTTTTTTGCAGGAAGTCGTGGTCGGGATCCGATCTTTTACCAGTTTTTCCATATCCACTGATGCCGCGTGAAGATCCTTTGCCTCCAGATTTCCCGCCAACCCTTTTAGATCGTGCACCAGACTGTGGGTCTGCTTAAAATCCATGGTAGCCAATGCCTCACGGATTTCGCCAGCGACGCCGCCATAGTTGGCCCCAAAATCAAGCAACAACTTGCGGTAAAGTCGTTTGTTGCCCATCATGCGCTCCAAACCGGCAGTAAGATCAAAACCCGGTAAAGATACCGGTAGTTCTATTTCACCCGGTTCTTGCTGATCAGATTCAGGCGGTGTGTCAAGCTCCAGCGAAATATGGACGGGAGCCCGCTCTAAAGCCGGGTTGATCCACTTCTGCAACGTCGCAAACAACTGATCCGGATTAATCGGTTTGGTGATATGATCGTCCATCCCAGCCTCAATGCTCTTTTGATCATCACCGGTCATGGCATGGGCGGTCATGGCTATGATTGGTAGTTTTGAGGGCTGAGGATTGAGGAAGGAGTTTTGTTTATTGTTTTCAGATTTTAAATCAGAATTACTGCCGCTTTTATTCAGCATTCCGCTTTCCCAATTCCGAATTCTCCGCGTAGCGGTGTATCCATCCATCACTGGCATTTGAATATCCATTAGGATCACGTCAAATGGATGATGCATCGCAGCGTCGACGCCCTCCTGGCCATCACTTGCCACCGTTACGTTGAGTCCCGCACCCTGCAAAATCTCCTGCGCCACCTGCTGGTTGATTTCATTGTCTTCTACCAATAGCACACGGGCTCCGGTAATGGATTGCATTCCTTCTGCGGCCTTTTCTCCTTTGCCGCTGATACGAGATGGATCTTCAACCTCTTTCCCTAAAGCCTGCATAACGGTATCGAACAGCATCGATGCGTTTACCGGCTTGTGCAAAAAGCCTTCCAACCCTATGTCATCTGCCTTTTGCATGAATTCTTCTCTACCGTAAGCCGTAACAATTACGATAGCTGGAATTTTCCCCAGGGCTTTATGAGTTTTTATTCGCATAGCAGTTTCGAAGCCATCTAAACCCGGCATCTTCCAGTCCATCAGCACAAGCTCAAACGGCTGATCCTGGTCAGCCCATTCGATCTCTTCAAGAGCCTCTTCACCGGACGGTGCCAGATAGACTTTGAAGGAAAATGACTCCAGGATATCGCGCAAAATTCCCCTGGACGTGGCACTGTCATCCACAACCAGCACCTTCAGCCCCCTGAGATCCCGTGGTGGCACATAGCGTTTTTTCCCGGTTTCCTTTCCCAGGCCAAAATTAGCCGTAAAGCTGAAGGTTGTGCCTTTTCCCGACTCACTTTCCACCTGGATATCTCCACCCATCATATTCACCAAGCGTTTGCTGATCGTTAGGCCAAGACCGGTCCCACCATACTTTCTGGTGGTCGAACTGTCGGCCTGGGAGAAGGCCTGGAATAGTCGAGTCTGCTGTTTCTCGGCCATACCTATTCCGGTATCCCGCATCCTAAACTGAAGGGTGGCCTGACCATCCGACTTTTCTATTAACCTGGTCATCAGCACAATTTCACCTCTTTCTGTGAACTTAATCGCATTGTTTGCCAGGTTAACCAGAACTTGACTAAGTCTCAACGAGTCACCAATTAATAAATTAGGAACCTCGGTATCCAGGTTAAACAATACTTCCAGATTCTCCTTTTCATTTGCTTTAACGGTGATCACATTGGAAACATTATCCAGGGTTTCGGATAGGTCAAACTCCACAGCTTCCATATCCAATTTGCCGGCTTCGATTTTAGAGTAATCCAATATGTCGTTGATGATCCCCAACAAGGAATTGGATGAAGACCGTATTTTGTTTAAGTAATCCCGCTGTTTGGGCGTCAGGTCAGTTTTTAGCGCCAGATGAGCCATTCCGATAACAGCGTTCATTGGGGTTCGGATCTCATGGCTCATGTTGGCCAGAAACATGCTTTTGGCCTCATTGGCGTTATCTGCCGCCTGCTTGGCCCGAATCAACTCTTCTTCCATTCGTTTCCTTTCAGCCAGATCGGCTTCCATTGAAATCTGACGCTCGCGATTTGAGAGAAACTCTCTTCTATTGGACGCTTCGAGGCTATAGTTTGAAAACATGGAGATGAAAAGTATCGTAAACATGAAAAATGAATGGTCCAGCAGTAAAAATCCGGGGATGTCAACGTGAAAAATAAATACAAAATAAAATCCTAATAATATGGTCATACAAGCAATGAAACTTGCGACAAACCTTGTCGTGGAGAAATTCCCGATCCAGACAATAATAGCCAACAGGCCAATGTAGTAATTATCCACCTTGATGCCGGCAAGGCCTATGATGATCAATAGGCCAAGCCCCGCTATTGCACCTGGAAGGCATGTAATCAGTTGAAAATACTCCTGTAAACGAGGTGCATAGGTGAGAGCGAAAGATATTAGCAAACCGGAACAGACCACCACGCGGATAATCCATACGGTCATTACCATATCAGGAATTATATAGGTATCCAGGTAGCCGTAGCTCCCAAAGAGCCCCGCACCCATCAACAAGGCCAGGCGAGCCTGCCAGAGTGATTTCCCGTGGTAGTGCTTTATAAATTCCTGCTCAATAGCCGGAGAATCAAATTTAAGCCGGAATATGTCTTTGCTCATGATTTTTCACCTGCATATGAATTGCAAATTAATTCATTACAGCTATTTCTTGAACAAAATATCAGTCGCGTTTTCCTGGATTTTCCAACCTTTTGCATTAATCATCTCACGGGCTTTTGGGTCGAACTTGCCAGAAATCCACATCTCCTTTGCAGAGACCTCCGACATCTTTTTCAGATCGTTGTCAGCGACTTCCAGACCATCCTTAACATCTTTTGTCCAGAAAATATAATCCAGCGGCTGCAGAAAGAGAAAGGTGCCATCTTTCTTTTGAAGACGCAGATTCCCGCCAATGTTCCAAATGCGAATTGCAGGTGCAACATTTACATGGTAGGCTTCCATCATTTGAGCCGAGAGTCGATAATAAACCGCTGTATCTTCATTATGGGCCAGACTGGCCAATGCAATAAATGCTTCACGCCCTTTCACATTTTTCATGCTTTCCAGTGCACCGACCAATAAAGTTTCTTCCTGGGGATTGTATTTGTAATTGTTTAAAAAGGTTTCAGCCAGCTTTGCCTCAACTCCCATTTGTTCAAGCTTCTTTTTATTTATTTTAGTCAATTCACCAGGGGAGTTATCCCGAACAAGCTGCCGCATACCCTCAGCGGTGATACCGATGCTTACCCCCGTGGCCACTGCGCCGCCGACCGCTGAAAGGGCAACTTTGGGTGCCAGGCCGCCGGCAACCGAAGCGCGGGAAATCTCACCCAGGCGATTCGTTACCGGTTCATAGTGCGTATAGGGATCTATGCCGTATTCGTAGGCATATTGACGTTTGGTGACGTCATATCCGAGCGCAACAGATACGGCATTTTCCTGATCGGGATCATCACTGAAAAACGAACGTCCCAGATTGCTTAAATACCGTCCAGTTCCTTTGACAATATTTTTGCTGGTCTCTACCGGTGATGTCACCATTTTACCGGCGCCTTTAACTGTTCCTTTGGCCGTGTCTCCAACTGCCTCAACAAAAGCTTCCGATTGCTGTAATTCTTCCAGCGCCTTCAGGGCTTTTAGTTCAGCTATTCGAATCTTCAGAATGGAATCGCTTTCCACGGTTATCCGGCCGTAGTCCGTGTCCAGCTCGTACGTATTGAAAATACCATCATTTTTGACTTCGCTAATAATTTTGTAATTCTCACCTTCAAGCAAGTCCTGGGGCAGTAGATCTTTGGCGTTTAAAATGATTGGCGTTTGCATTAAATCTTGCGAAGCCGACACAGAATTCGTTCCAAATATTGTGAATGAAATTAAAACAACCAGTGTCAGTTTTGATAGTAAAGATGTGTTTTTCATTGTCAAACTCCTTTTTTTAATAGTTAATCTGCAATTAGTTGAACCGATTAATTATCGTCTACTTCTCATCCATGTTTTCCACCGAAAGCAGCGGCAAGCGCAGATCGTAGAGCGCTTTGATTACACCGGCAAGTGCAGTCTGGTCTGCCAGATAACCGACGAGCATCGTCACGGGCAATCCGCTTTTATCCTTGACCCGATTGATGGCCATTCCGCTCAATTGATCAGACCAGCTTGAGTCCAGAAGACCTTGTACCCGAATTCGATATGTCGCCGGGGTATCCAATTTGATACCTTTCCATTCGGATGGTTGACCCATGAGAGTTGTCCTTTCTGATCTGCACTGAATTCCCAAGTATAAAATAATGGGTATTGCCAAGGTAAAATTGTCAGGGGAAATGGACAACACACAAAAAGTGGTATTTAAGGTGGAAAAAAGTGGAAATTAGCGGCTTAAGGGGCGGAATCCGTCGTTATCCCGGTAGGATTCCCAGGGCATTGGCCTTTTCAATAGCCTTCCGGCGGGTGCTGACGTTGAGTTTCTGGTAGATGTTATAGAGATGTTTTTTTACGGTATCCAGTGAAATGAACAGTTTTTCAGCTATTTCCTTGTTGCTTAGCCGCTGCGCCAGAAGGGTTAGTATCTCGAACTCGCGCTTTGACAGCGCCTCATCAAAGCGGATCCCTTCTACGGGTATTGGCGTGATAGATTGATTATTCGCCATTTTTATTGCTTCACCGGAAAGTTCTTTCCGGAAGGCAGCCAGGATTCTCCCGGCATATTTTAAATTGATATTTTGTTTCACCAGCCGGTTTAACAGTTCAAACATGGTCGAACCCAGGTCGAGAAAGGGACGCATGAAACCGCCAGGCTCCCCCAGGGCAAGCGATTCGGTTAATTTTTCGAAAGCAGTCGCTTCATCACCACGCGAATCACAAAGCAGAGCTTGCAGAGCCAAAGCATCAATTAACCAATTCTTGTTGTGGGTACGCACCTGTAGGTCGTATATGCGTTGAAGCAAGGTATCCGCTTTCTTTTGGCTATCTGCTGTACCACTAGTCAGGAGCACCTTGACCAACGTGAACTCGGGTACAAAAAAGCGCTGGAATGACCTCAACTCACCCGGCTTGAACTGCCTGGCCCACTCGTCGGCCTCTGCAATACGGCCCTGGCGCAGATCTAACTCCGCCCGGAAGGCGTCAGCTATTAGCATAAAGTGCTTGTTATGGCGCTCATATGCCAGGCTGGCGGTTGACCTTGCGACGGTTCTTGCTTCATCCAACCGCCCCTGGGCCTGGTAGGTAAGACTTAGTGGAATTGAGCAGTGAACTAAATTGTGCATTGGATACAGATAAGGATTTTCCATTACCTTTTTCAGATGTTTCTCCGCTTCATCCAGTGTGTTACGGTCGTAAAGGATGACGCCAAGAAAATAACGCGCATACGAGGTGCTTGCCGGCAGGTTCTGTTCCAGACCAAGCTTCAAAAATTGTGTAGCTATCTGATGTGTGCGCCGCAAATCGCCTTCACACCAATAGACAAAGCAAAGAGAGAGCATTAATCGAGCGTGGGAGCTTTGGTGATGGAATGCGTCGCCGCGCAATTCATCCTGCAAAACCCTTTCGGCGTCGCCATACGCCCCTGTCATCTGATACCCGCAACCCATGTGATACAGCGCCGTACTTCTCACGCACTCATGTTCTTGCGATGTTGATTTCAGGGCCAGTTGCGACTTGCCCACTACGCCGGCACCGTCGGTTGCCCAGTACAGTAAACCGCCCTGGATGGCAGCAATTTCGCTCAGCACCCGGTCTCGATCAGATTTCTCAACGGGTATCCGTGAAGCGAGGGATTCAGCGATGTCCAGGTCATGCATTAGCGATTCCGGGGAATACCAGTGGAATAAGTTCAGCCAGGCCCGTGACAGGACCAGCTCCGCTTGCTTTTCAACCCTCTCGGAGGGAAACAGTCGAAGCCATCGTTCCAACTGATGCCACTGCTCCCGGTTCATAAGATCGTGGCGGTGTTGCGCGAAAAGCAGCTCTGCAGTCGGGATATCTCCGGCAGCCAGAGCATGGTAAAGAGCCTCATCAGCCAAACCGTTTTCACTGAACCAGAGGCTGGCTTGTTTGTGAAGCCCGCCAATTCTATCAGGGCTTAATTCTCGTTTTAACAACCTCTGCAAAAGACTTTGAAAAAGGTGGTGGAATCGAATCCAGCGCTGTTCATCATCCAGAGGAATCACAAAAAGATTTGCCTTGACGATCCATTCAATAAATTCCTCTCCATTTATTTCACGATCTTCCGGCAATGTAGCTGAGACGCAAACCGCATCGCATAGAGGGGCGCAAAAGCGATTCAGGATGGAAGTCTTCAGCAGATACGCCTGCGCTGCCGACGGTTGTTGAGAGAGCACCTCCGCAACCATATAATCCAAGACATATCGATTGTCATCGGGCAAATCAGTTAAAACACTGCTCAAGTCTTCGCGGTGGCGTAATGACAGCGCTGCGAGCCGCAGACCGGTTACCCAGCCTTCTGTTTTTTCGCCCAATAACGCAACGACACTTTTCTCGATGGTTTTGCCCAACACCTTTTGTAAATATTCAGTTGTTTCTTCATGCGAGAAACGAAGATCTTGCCCCCGAATCTCAGTCATTTCTCCCCTGGCACGCAACGAGGCCAGCGGCAACGGTGGATCAACCCGGCTTACCAGTACAAGGTGCATGTCCTGCGGTGGATGCTTTAAGATTCCAATCAGGAGATCATGAATGGCCTTATTGTGGATTACATGATAATCGTCAATGGTGAGAATAAATGCCTACTCGATTTTATCTATTTCATTGATTAGAGTGCCAGTCAGAATTGACAGGGGTGGCAGTTCCGGACCATTAAGAACGGTCTGGATTTCTTTTCCGGCCACAGGTGAAACTGTTTGAATAGCAGCCAGCATGTATGAAAGAAAGAGATGGAGATCGTTATCTGTTTCATCAAGAGAAAGCCAGGCCGCTGGATGATCACAGGTCTTCAGCCAGCAGCTTATCAGGGTACTTTTACCGTAACCGGCCGGTGCCGCCACAAGCGTTAACGGTCTCCGGCGTCGAAGGTCAAGGCGTTCAAGCAGTTGCGATCGGTGAACATGATCACCAACGACCGGCGGCCGCTGTAATTTTGTGCGTATCAGAGGAATTGTTATTGTTTCGTCTGCCATGTAACTGTCCAACAGAAAGCATTTTAAACATTTCAAAGTATTTATATATTCATATATTAATACAAAATCAACAGATTGCTCGGAAGAAATGTCAGGTGTTGGTAGGTTGGGCTGAACCAGATCTAATATGTTGGATAAATGATGCTCTCTGCACTTCCAATCCGAAATCCGCAATCAAAATTCCCCCGTAACCCGCAACCCGTAACCCGTATCCCACGTATTCAAGTTGACAATATTTGTCGAGAACCTTATACCTTAACTATAGGTTCACGGAAGGGAGGTCTGAATGTCAAATGATTCGGTGCTCGAAATTGTTGCCTACGGTGCCTGGAACGGTGGAACAGTGGTTGACAATTCAGTTTATGAGCTGATGCAATTGCAATTTAAAGGCGGCATCCCGGTCAACAATAAAACCATTGAAGAAAGGATGGGAGTCCGAACGCGGAAAGCAGCCGGTACGGACGAACGGATCGGCGTTACGGCGCTGCAAGATCTTCTCGACACGTCTGAAATTGATCCCTCCCGGATCAAAGTGATCATCGGCGCCACTAATGTCGGGGACGATAAATACGATCCCGGGCCGTTGATCAAATACCCCTATGAGATTATCCGTGAACGATGTCCCAATGCTGTCGTATTCGATCTATATGCCGGATGCCCCGGCTTCAATGTCGCGGTCGAGCTTGTTTTTATGCTCTCGCTTACGGGTGTTCTCGGCCCGCAGGATCTGTCAATCGTCATCGGTGCGGAAAACATTCATCGGGCCAAAGCCTTTCCGCCCGATGACACGGCCAATATCATTTTCGGCGATGATTCACTGGCCACCGCACTTAAAACCACCGGCAACGCGACACTGGCCGGGCGGTATTCCAGACATTCCTCGGCAGAATTCAGCAAGACCAGCGGTCCGGTTCCGGACATAGCCCGTACCATCCTTGAATTAAACGGCAGCAATAAGATTGATGGCATCATTATCGATAACCAGCGCGGCAATCTTATTTACCGGGTTCCGGCAACCTCGGCCAGGGTGCAGCACGCGCTTGCGGAATTGATGTATCCCGAGCAGGCAAGGGCCGGTATGTTCGGCCGTTTTAAGGAAGCCCTTGAATTTTATGATCAAAACATAAGATCGTTTGCGTATGACATTATGTCGCTTGACAACGATCCGCAGCATGTCGAAAAAATCGCCAGAGCTTATGTGGAATCCGGTAAATATAATAAGGTGGTTTCTATTTATCTGGCGCCCGATTCCAGTGGAGTGATCACCATTCATGAAGGCGTGAACTATCGGTTTAAACAACCGCAAGCCGGGATTATCGACACGCTTACCAGGACCCATGGGTGCTTCGGCAATTTTATCCAGGCCGTCCCGGTGGAAGATGAAATTTTTGGTGATATGAATGGTAAAGGCGTTTTCCTATATGCCACCCGCGGGGCAAGGGCTCATTTAAATGATCTATTTTCGGCCAATCGTGTTAAATTGGACGACATTGACCTTCTGTTCGAGCATCAGGCCAATTTTGCCATGATCCCATTGACCCTGGCTCAACTCTCGGATCTTGACGCGCAGCAAACCAAAAAAATGGTGGCCGACCTAATCGCCAACAAAATGGTCACCAACGTCCATGAACGCGGCAACTGCTCGGTGGTTTGCATGCAGCGACTGCCCTATGACCTGATGCGCGGAGCACTTCAGCCCGACTCGCTTCAGGGGTTCGCGATAAACAGAAACCTTGACCGGCTGAAAGAAGCCAGGCTTATATTAAATGATTCCGTGGGCGCCGGCATGACTCGCAGCTCGTTTTTGCAACGGGTTTGACTCTGAAATGAAGGTTTTGGGTGTCAGTTTTCAGGTTTCAGAATTTAGTGATTCCCACAAAATATATCTCTTAACCTAAACTGATCGGTTCCCGGTTCAGGGTTCAAAGGTTGCAACCAGTGGCAATGCTCACCATCTCAATCAAAATCCGGAATATCCGGCATACCTCATTGGGTGAAACTGATTTATAAACACGACAAAGACAACAATCCTTTGATATGTGCTGTTTGGGGGTTTTTCAACCCCGAACGCTGAACCCTGAACCATTTAACCTTAGTTGGCAACCATGCCGTTAAAATACAAAATAGCCATTGCAGGAACGGTTTTTCTATTCTTCAGCCTAATTCTGGTCTGCCTTTTGACCGGGGCTTATTTTTACCTGCCGTTCTATCTCGAATCGAAAATTATACCACAACTTGCTGCAGACTCAGGTCTCTCCGATTTTTCGGTCAATGTTCGCAATATCGGTTTCTTTAATGCCGATTTAGGAACCTTGCGCATTGGACCGCAGGAGGATCCGACATTGGTTATCCGATCCGTACAGGTAGATTATTCTCCCCGGAGCCTGTACCGGAGAAAAATAAAAAACATGACAATGAGCGGGATCGAACTTCACTGCGGTTTGTCCAATGGCCGGTTTAGGCTGTAGGGGATTGATATTGATGCCATTGTGGCCGGCAAACCAAAGCAGACCAATACAGCACCACGGTCAAATGACACAGGGCCGCCGGTTATTCTTGAAAGGCTGGAAATACGCGATTCACGTGTAATTATTAGCGATAACGATCAAAATTACCGGATCCCGTTTGAAATCGATCTTGTACCCCAGGACTCAGAATATAAGATAATAGATGTAGCGGCCTATTTATATCCCCGCGGTGAAAAGCTCGCCGTATCGGCAAAAGTCAATCGCCCGCAACGCCGGGCACTGTTGAATTTTGATTCTGCGACTTTGAATCTAACGCGTTTTGCCGACATAGCCGCCCATGCTGCGGACCTGTCGGCCTCAGGAAATCTGACCCTGCAGGCAAAAGCAGATATGAGTTGGGAACCTTTGCAGATTTCAGCCTTTAATGCGTCGTTGATCCTGCGGCGCGCCATATTAAAAGGTAACGGGTTTCAATTGCAAACCGTTGTGGGCACCAATAATGAGCCGATTCCATTCCGGGTCGATCTGTCGGCCGTAAATTTCCATGAGCTGAAGTTCAGCGGCCGAAGCCTTTCATTGATGGCTCCCGCACCGCTGACATTGGCAGAATTTGACGGTACCGTTAAAAGAAGCGCTGCAGCGCTTGAAGCTGTCGGCAATTTCAGCGCGCTCCTGCAGTCATCGATGCAATCGCTGCCCAATCAACTGCAGCTAAAAATCAAGGACTCATTACCGCTGCAGGGTAAATATTCAGCAACATACAGTGATTCCGGTAAATGGCAGTGCGAAGTCTCCAGCAGCCGGCCGGAGGGATCAGTCGCTGATAAAATCGATATAAACTTTGACCAGTACAGCATTACATCCCAGGCCCCTGAGTTTAAAGTTTCAGCCAAATCCGAATCTCGAATTATTGATGTCGCTTACCAGCTGATCGCCCCGGCGGTCAGCATTACTTCCGGGTCTGAAACCATAAATATATCCAAAGTATCATTAGAAGGTACGGCTCAATTCGACCATACGGTCAACGATTCCATCGAAATTAAATTTGATCTTCGAGCCTCCAATACCGGCCTGAAATTAAAAGCGGGAAATATTAAAATACCAAAACTTGCCCTATCCGGTAAACTAAATCAAGATGCCAACCGTCAGATATCAATAGACGGCCGGATGCAATTTTCCGGCGCCGGTGGAAAATTTTCAGATCTTGGTGTCCGAATCAGCGGCGGCCGGGGTAAAATACCCTTTAAATGGCCGGCGACAGGCAAATCAGCAAGAGGCAGTGTTACATTAGCCGGACTGAAATACAAGGGCCGGGAACTTGGCAGAATCAGCTGTCAAATACGTCAGACGTAACCGCTCAATTAAGCCCATCTTCCCAAAGTAAATCATCTATGTCATGATGGTCTCAAAATATTCTATGGAGGCCAAAGATGACGGACCAAACACCAACAGAGCAGATTGCAGAAAAGC
>Ga0056115_1000707_pt1 | contig 14869 bp, 12 predicted proteins | sample WorMetOlspDAHAB1_FD_77007 | JGI IMG/M metagenome (GOLD analysis project Ga0056115, IMG submission 77007) | Marine gutless worms symbiont microbial communities from Max Planck institute for Marine Microbiology, Germany - Olavius sp. DAHAB.1 ...
AACTGGTATGGCATGACATATTTTCTGATTCCCAGCCAATGCTGTGAAATCAGTATGTGGGTCCACGTTGGTTGAAAACTGGAATTTAATGGAAATTTTCAGCACAAGCACAAGAAGAATATTTATTTCCACAGTAGGCAACAATATAAACAAGACAATTGTGTAGTTAGTTCTATCATTAGTTCATTACACTGTCCTACTGCAGAAGGCTACCAGAAGAGCAATGCTCAACAAAGCTGGCCGCCCACAATTAGGTTATATCAAGCCTTAAAAATTGTATACGACGGCTGATATCAGATACAAAGATGAAATATTACGCTGCGTGTGGGGTATGAAACTAAATAATAATGAACGTAACGATTCCTGGTTTAAAAACCACAAACGAAAACACAGGATCAGTTAGTTTATCACTGAAGGCAGGTCGAAAAAATGCCAAATAACAACACGTGATAAATACACACAGGCAACACATGAATATGACAACTACGACAAGATGAGAATCGAATGGCTGCCAAAAGATGTCAGAGAATTCACTTAACAAAATTCATATGAATTATGATAGGAAAAAATCCTTGAGTTACTCACGCCTTAAGCTTAACTGCCACATACATGTGTTACTTTAGTCTATGGCATTTTTCAGCTTAACTTTTGATGCTCGGATTGGTAGAAAAAGCCAATCTCGTTCCAGGCTAAGTGTCATAACCGGCAAAATAATCAGGGTAGCAGGTGTGTTTATTACGCTCAGCTGTTGTACCGAGTTGTTAGTTTTAATTTCTGCTAACAACAGTCATGCAACTGACTCCAAACTGACCTAAGCTGTGTCTGATGGGACACCCTTGCACATAACTACCTGACAAAAACAAACATTCCAACTCTGGGGAAAAAAATCACCGCTAGTGCAATCCACAAAATACGTAAGTGGCAACGTTACATCAACTGCACCACGTGATGCAGCATCGTCAAACAGCAACGCAACGCAGCGTATACAATCAGCACTCTTGTATGCACTGAAGCTGCCTTCATTATTGTTATCACAATATCAAAGCTGCTCATTCAATGGCCCTGCTCATTCAGTGGTTCAGTGGCGTAGCCAGGTGTCCCTCCCGAACGAACCTGAGCCATTTAGTACCTGGAGCTCTTCTAAAGGAAAACAGCAGTCTGATGATCTATCTCAACCTAAAAACAGGCTACAGACTGTCTCCACTTAATGCTGCCCATTTGGCGATTGTGAGCTTAAACAGAAAAAAGCGCCTAAAAGCCAAATTCAATGGCTATGCCCCTGCGCTCATAGCTAACAACAGACACCATCTAACTGCAATGACCACTATCAAATATCAACTGTGCTAAAACTAATATGAACAATGCTATACACACCCTACAATTGTGCATCATCTCAACTTGTCCGACTTTCTCCTGTTTATAACTAACAATGTCATTACAGAATCAACGCAGACTAACTGTACAACTGAACTAAAGAACTGCCAACTACAGGAGTTTTAACACTATATTCGGTTCACAGAAATGGTCTGCTGCTTTCCTGAAATGCTAGTAAGGTCATCGGTGCAATGTACAAGACTTTGTCTACGCCATACGCAGGTAGCCACAGTAGTAACAGACAATGCGCACATATCACTGCTTACCAGTTTAAATCATACAGAGAAGTCCATTAACTTCTGCCGACACTGGTAACGTGATGCATATCATCCAAATTTTAGGCAAAAATTACATTTCATTGTCACTGCGACTCAAGTCAACACACGAGTAAACAGTAAAAACTAACTGCATCTTTACACAACAAAACTTCACTTATCGCTTTGCGGTGTCAAAAATATACCAACAAAATATCATACTTTTAAATACTGCAACAAAGTCGACACGTTTCGACAAAATTAGATCAAAAATAGCAGATATGACTATTCCAGATCACATGCGCCACAAACACCACGTCCGGCAGAATACAAGAGCTGAAAGCCATGACATTATCTTATCGGATCAGTTAATTCTAGCCTGTACTTCCTAAATGCTTCAACTATCCAGGCATTCAGCGACTGTCAGGTCACAACACCTTTCAAACAGACAATGATTGAATGATGAGTTGAGCAAGAGAGCATAATGAGCCGTCAATGCTAACCCATTTGCAACAGTCACATGCTACAGTTTCACCAGGCTGCAATGGCGACGCTACAGCAGCTGTATTCGCAAGGCCCACGGCTGTATTTGTTAATTTTCGAAACAAGAATCGAGTCGTTTTTCCAAGTCTCCAAGTGCAAAGAACACACAACACAGCGTTTTGAAGGAATGAGAGTATGCACCAACAGCAAAATAATTTGCGAGGGGAGCAAGGACAGATCCAGAAAAAAATTGGGATCACAAGTGAAGATCAGATTAAAATACTAAACTTGACGAAAGGTAATCGACAAAATACATGTTACTTTTTTGCCAAGTGTCCAAATAACCCTATGAGAAAGATCACAGACATCTGGTAACTCCTGGATCTGCCATTGGTTATACTGACCCAAGAGTATTTTGGGGGTCAGAATAACCTCCTTGCAACGCCAGAACATCTTTGGATGTCATGCAGGGGGTCAGTCCTTTCCAAAAGGGTGAAGGGTGAACCCCAACCGACCCCACAAATACAGCCTGACTAGACCTAGCCGAAGTACTGAGGCGACAATAAGGATTGGTGAGCATCTGTGCATGATGGTTCCAACGCCAACCGTTCAAGTGGCCGGCCGGTAGCACCACATCACAACCTGTTGCCTGCTTCGGCATTTGCAAGCTGTGTCATCGTCCGCGACGAAATACCGCCCTTTCCCTTCTCTTCCATCGTCAGCACGACTGCAGTGCGACCGTCGACGCCGTTCTCGATCTCCTGCCCAAGCTCCGTCGTCTTGTCAAACTGCAGACCGTCTTCGGCGCGCTGTGGTTCCGCTTCCACTCTTGGCATTGTTGTATTCCACAGTTTCTGCACCAGCACATCACACCACCATCAGCGCAGAAAAAGGTGTTTACAACCTTTATAATTTATAATTATAACTTTAGAATAAAGGCCACTTGGACCTTCTGTATGATCCCCGATTCCTTGGCCCTCAACCATACATCAGCCGAAGGACTATCGACATGTGGCCAGTGTCATATGGTGTGCCTGTCTACCACCAAACATACACTGGTACGGAATTATACTGCCCGATAACAGAGGTTCAAGTGCGTCGCCAGCCATACTCGACAATGAAATGGGTGAAAACCAAACCCGGGAACTGTTGAAAGCGAGTCCAGTGCTCTAACCACTGCACTACCAAGCCACACATCAAAGTAGAACAGCAACTTGTTCACATCACTGATCATTTAACTGAAACTGTTTATCACAGCAGAAGATGATAGCAGGATTTCAAATAAGTCAACTGTTCAACTACATGATAATTCTCAATGGCATGTCATCATGTTGATTGCTTACGCATGTGATCAAGAAAGAAACGACTGCACTGATTAACTCTTAAGAAGAAAGTCTCATCACCCAGACATAAGAAGAAAAGGCATACATTATTAATTACACAGTTTGGTTTTAAGATTATTCAGACTGACTTCTGTCTACGACAAAAACTTATCACTCTTTAGACCAATGTAACGTCACTTCGACAATTTATACAAATTAGCTCTACACATGAAGTTTGGATCAATGAATCAGTTCTGTCGACTGCACTGAGTCGTTAAATGTATTATCACTTTGCTAAATGTATCACTGAAAATATGAAACCAGCATATTGACATCTTCCCTAAGGTGTGGCATCATTTCAGTCTACTAAGACAGCATAGGTGTTCAACTCAAGGAACACAGATAACATGCGGACGAGATTACCATCTGCAATGGCTAGTAAGTACAACAAAAGATGTAAACAACAGCAGATACTGAAACACACATAAAGGACAGGTGCAACTTAAAAAGTGCTTCAAACCTGTCTCAGAGTAGACCCCGGAGCCTTGTACAGCACAATAATGGCAACAACAAAGATCGGAATGTTGGATGCAAGAGTCATCATCCAGCCAAGTACCTCGGCCCACGCCGGGTATGGACTGTCGCCATACTCCACCGGCTTATAGCGCACAAAACTGAATATCAGGATCAGCTGAAAAATAACACAAGACACTAACAGTGTAAGACAAACAGTGATTGGTCAGTTGGAAGTACATGACACTTGCTGCACAATTAAACTGTATCGAGCCTTGCAGAAAAAATTTGGTTTGGTTAACAGGTGATATTAGTAAGAAAGTTGAAAAATGTATGCATCGAGAAATATAATAATAAGCTGAAAACTGAGACTTAGGGAAGTATTATTTACTACTGTTTTCATATCTGGAGTATGTACAATGGTACATATAGGATGAGCCAACTATTAAAACACACTTGCCATGTTCACAAGCAGGATGTAAGACGACGACAAAAATTACTATTGCAGATTAGCACAACATGAAAATAAACTTCAGTATTACGGAAACACTCAAAACTTACTGCCAGTCAAAAAATGACAGACAACACTATGAAAAGTTACATCACAATTATCTCACAACTGTTTCAGTCACTAAGAACTGGATGACCTGATGAATAAATGATTAGTCACAATACTCACGATGATTATAGACGGTGAAATGATCTTCCAGCAAATTTTCCAGATTTTGTGCACCCGATAGCCAGTCATTGCTTCGATATGCGTTGCCATTTTTTCAACACCTTCACACATCAACACAGTACAAGCTGATCAACATGGGCCACACGGCAAACACAGCAAAGCATGGTTGTGACATGTTTCAGTTTTGTGTCAGCAGGACTAAAAACATGGACCAGTCAGTTCTACATCCATACTTTTTTTATGTCTACAAGCAGACGTCATAGAGCAAACTGTATCGTCTTTCAAATGACATTGTCAATTCTTGGTTAATTCGTGTGCCTAAATTTTTTAATTGATGAGAAGACTGGAACTGCTATGCTGAGCCATATGAATCAATCATCAATTTTCAAGAAATTACAAACTTCCACTTCTCAATAACAGTGGTTCCAATAACGATGCCGAAAGTACCTTAACACCTTTCAATGGACTGTTTACCACAAATATCGTATTATACACATCTACTGTAAATAGAGTTGCTCTTTCAAACGTTTTTTCCAAACTGGCCAAATGTCTTCTGACTGAAAGTGGACTGCATCATCATACACAATAATTACACACATGTCTGGCACCTTACAAGTAATCATACCTTTGTCATAAACGTACAAAGTAGTATTTCTTGAATACACTTTGCCACAATATAAGCACTCTTCCCACTTTTCACAATTTTCACGTCTTACGCATAACTGCATTCAAAACTGTTTCGCTGAAACAGCAAACGGCTTCTGTGCTAGGAATATCGGCAGCTGATAACTACAGACAAAACTAAAAAATGGTGGCATGTGAAAAATTTCACACAACACTGACCATATATCCAGTTGATGACTAAGCATTCCAAGATGGCGATGACGAGAACACAGAATCCTGCACTGTAGTAATCCATCAGCTGAAGAACGTACATGCCACCCTGTAACAGCAACCAACAACCATCCGTCACCAACTGACAGATCATCGTAAATGGATGACAACAGAAAAGTATGATGTGAAAATAAAACCAAAAAAACCGAAGACTTTATACAATAACGTATCAGTATCTCGAAATGCGCAGCATACGTATGGATGCTTACTGTTGCACGTAACAGTGTTAAGGTTAGGAACAGATTCAGTGTTTGGTTGGTTAGTGATTATGCACACGTATTTATATATAATACTAGTATTTGTATGAGTATCCATACCTGTGTAGTACACGGAATGCCGAGCACGAAGAACACAGTACATACACATATAACTACGAAAACACGATATTGCCAGTGAAGAACCAGTGACTGCCACGTATCCATTATGCCAGTCATAATTGTCTCCACACCAACCATCTGTACACGAACATTCACTCTACATGTACATTGTACATACACCCACCATACTTAACAGCATCTTCATGTCTTTCAGAGACTGCTTAAGATCAATCACAAAGGCCAGCAGGCAAGTGAGATCCATGCATATTCACCAGCCAAAAGAGACAGAGAAAACGTCATGTCATAGCTCACTGTGCCAAAAGTTTTCAAGTAGAACAAGCAAAAGGAATTACGACTCTCCTGACAACAGTGTCATCGAGATAAATCTAGTGACAGGAAGAGCAGGTTGTATGCAATGAAGAATAGAGACTATAAACAGTGATATTTAATAAAACAAGAACACTGACAAGCCGAACACATTACACCACTTCAGACACATACAGCAGGTGTTACAGTATGGACAATGTTTGAAATTTATGGACTGAGGTTGTTAATGTTACGCTATTATTAATGTTCTAATGCAGTGACAGGTGTTATAAAAACGCTAAAGGGGCACTTTACAGAGTCATTAAAAAAGGAAATTCTACATCAGAATCAGAAGACACCGTCGGTCAAATTTTCCCTTGACCGTCCACCCTGAAACAGGTTCACATAATTAAACAAATGCTGCAGCAAACTGCACAGACAAAAATAACACTGCATAAAATTAGTAGCTAAATGTCAGTGTGACATTAGCTGTAGTCAGTATCATAAATGCGATACGCACCTGACTGCCAATGCCAAGCAAGAACAACATGAAAAAGAACAGAGCCGACCAAATCGGAGCCAGAGGCATCATGCTCAGAGCTCGCGGGTACGCCACGAACGCCAAGCCTGGACCTACAGAAAACGTTAATTCGTTCAGCATGACACATGCTTAACGAATTACACTTATACAGTGACTGTCAAGTATTTTAGCTGTCACTAATATCAGTAATATGCCACAATGAGGTCTGAAATCATTCAAGACTCTCCTGTAGACAATTAATTATCCCAAAGACAAGTGACTACATTATTTAGATCATGCGAAATATTGATTTACATAAGTCTAAAACGATAGTGCATTTGTGGTAACACTTCCCCTGTCTAGTCTAAAAATGGCACATTTTTGATAACAAATGGTTTTCACTGTTTGTGCTTCAGATGAAACCATTTCAGTTAGTGAGTGAGTAGGGTTTAAAGTCGCACCAACACATAATCGGTCATTTTGGGGACGATTTTCACAGGCCTCATAACAAAACTAACAGTGTCATAGCACTGAGGGCCAAAATGGTCTCTTGAGATATAAAGGTTCAATGCAGTAAACAAGGTTTGGTTTCTGATAACTGAAAAACTGTGGCTAACTAGAAAAAAAAGTTATCTAATTTGTTTCACAATAGTACAGTCACAGCACATAATGGACATGCACCAGTTCGCCAGTGTGTTACCTTTAAGCTGGCCGTTCTCGTATTCAAGGCGCTGCACGGCTTAGCTCCGCGTTACCTGGCGGACGATTGCCAACTGGTCACCGATGCTGGCCGCCGCCATCTTCGTTCGTCTCAGTCGGCTACCTGCGTACTTCGACGCACCAACACCCAATTTGGCGACCGTGCATTGCGACTTGCTGGACCATCTGTTTGGAACAGCCTCCCCGCCGATCTTCGCCACCCTGATCTCTCTCTGGGACAGTTCCGCAGAGCGCTAAAAACTTTTTTTGTTTAACCGGTTCTGCAGTGCCTAGTGACTGTTTGCTTTTAGGCGCTGCCTATAATATGCACTTACTTACTTACAAGAATGAAAGCATGACAACAAATGCACGTTACACATACCAGAATTGATCACTTTCTCTATAGGCATGCGCTGTTCATGAGCCATAAATCCGATGATAGAAAAAACAGCAATTCCAGCATACAAACTTGTTCCAAAACTAACGAAATTGATCACAATTGCATCCCTAACACAATCACAAATACGATTTTCTCTGAAAAATAAGCTTTTCCAAAACGATTGAGACTATTCTAATTTGTTACATTAGCAAATGACAGTTAATGTTAACATAACTTTACTATGGTAGATAATACTGTTTTGTTCTAGTAAGAGGCCTGCTATGTTGTTTTCTTCAGATGTCTCCCAAAACCTCAAAACTTCTAAATTTGCCATAATTTGCCTCCTATCTCCAATTGAGTGGTTGCAGCATAAGACAATATGACTTCCCCTCAGCCTTACCTTCCATGCTGCAAACTTATCACAACAGCAACGTGAATTGAGAAATGAGGACAAAATTATACGCCATCATTGATGATGATATAATAATGATGACAAATATCCAAAATACACGTAATTCGAGGCAATTACACTCTAGGGAGCAAAGTTGGTCACTGTCAGACAATAGTAACAAAAGTCACAACGTCCCATTTGACAAAAAAGGAGAAAATGCAGCAGGTGCAAAAGCAGTAGGAAAAAAAGTCGACTTAGAACTAAAATTTATATTTACTCTGTCAACAAAATGAATCATTAACTAGTAGCACAAAGTCAGGTGTTAATATCACGGTAGTATATTATTGCCAATATTTAGTTATTATCACTAACTTAATATCATTTCTCATTGTTCACAATGAAAAATTTTTGTCATCGTAAAAGGAAGGTGAAACTGTTACCGATAGCAGTTATGATGAAACACATTGTAACTGGCCATTGTAATCATACCGCCCCAGGCCAAATTGGTAGCATAGAACAGCTGTGTTGCAGCCTGGAACCAAACCTGCACATTCATTTCAACAGCAACTTTTACAGGCAACGAGTTTCACGGGACTCGAAGCACTTTTAAAAACTAGCAACACTGCATTGTTAAACACACAAGAAACACATATGCACTCAGCTGCAATCAAACGAATAATTTTTTGGATTTAATGTCACACAACAAAATAACACGCTAAAAATGTCCGTGGATGCTGTTATTGTAGGCAAAAAAGTTTTTAAAAATCTTACGTTACATGCTTAAGCCAAACATTTGTAACCAGCTGCTGCTGGCTAAACATACTGACAAAAATAGCTCTGCATTCATTTCTTTGTCAAACCATGATGACCAGTACTTTCTAAAAACAGCTTTACTCAATATGCAAGCCAACAAAACCAACTTTGATAACCAATTATTATAAGTTTACCTTATGCAGTTAATACTAATATTATGATTAATTAGATGTATTACACGATGCTGGCAGCATAGTGGTTTAGTTCCAGTGTTTTAAAGTGTTAATTATTACAATGCACTTACATCAGGACTAGCCAATTTCTTCCAGTCGGGAACTATGAAGTACAGAATTCCATTAATGGAGCCTTCCAGTGTAGCTCCACGAACGACAAGCACCGTCAGCATTACGTACGGAAACGTTGCGGTAAAATATGCAACCTGTATGCGGCATGACACATATATACATAACACATCAGATCAAACTCGTTACACAGCAACACAATACATCAAGCCATCACTTACCACACAAATAACATTTTACATGTAGCAACATCTAAAAAACAGAACGAAAACATGCACACTATACAGTATACATTCATGGATGATACATTAATTCAAATATGTTAAATGTTTTTCTATTACCTGCTAAATACACTAACATGGCAAAGGCAAAAAAACTTCAAAACAAGCACTAATCTTCGCATCTGCTGTGCAGCCAAATACTGCTCTCCTGGAAGACCAAAAATTACTGTTTGGGGACATAGAAGTTAGCATAACAATTTCATCATATATATTTAAGTTGTATAATAATTCAAATACATCTCTTCATAATGGGTCTAACATATGCCACATAACACATCTGTATGTGAAACTAAAAATTAGTTACAGAAAGAGAGTAATTGATGAAAAGGGGCGGAAATGATGTGCAGGTTAAAGAAACAGGATAAAATGGGAAAAGGGGGAGGAGACGGGCTACGTGCATGATTCATTTTCCTATGAAGATCAATTAGCACATGTAATAATAGCTCACCTTTCCACTGGATTTGATTCCTTTACAGACAAACAATGCTACCAGAGTCCACGCAAGCAGCAAACACAGACACAGCTGCCACCGGACATGACCAATGTTTCCAATGCCCGTGTTGTCTTTTTCACCCATAACAGCCAACCTATATTCAACCGACAGCAACCTCTTAACATCACTCCTCTCGCACAAAAGTGCCACTTGAAATGGATCGTGGGCACTTGAATACAATTCACATACAACAAGTAGATGAAATTTTACTTGCATATTTAGTTAACTTTCACAAACAGCAACTAAGTTCCAATTTTATAAGCTATTACTGTTACTTACTACTGTAATAAATTATTTAGGTTCAGATTTTTAAACCAGCTTCATCAATTGCAAAAACATGTTAAATTATGACATTCATGAAAACAACAAGTTTGAACATATCACTTTTTATAATCTACCATTAAAATCCAAAACCACACTGACAAAGTTGAGTTACAGAAACCACAACAATAATCACTTAAAATTACCTAAAGAATTCATCACTGGGAGAAGTCCTGTGTAAAGATATGTTTGAGCTGTTAATGGCAGCCTGCGAACCATTGTGTATCAATGGTACTTGTGTTGTATTAAACTCTGTCATATTGCTGTAGTATGTCGTATTAACACCTGTCAACACACAGTCAGCATAACAACTACTTTCATGAACTATGTAGTGCAGCAGTGTCATCTGAGTGAACATAACCTCTCCCACCAAATAGTATCATCTGTTAACTTCCATATAACCTTTGTCTTCCTCCCCCCCCCCAACTTAGCACGTGGTTATCCACAAGGCAACAATAATTAACATAAAACATTCTTTGGTGCTTAAATGACCTTAAAGAAATAAGTCAGTAAATAATTTGTTATACACAGTATGACAAATACATATATTTTTATACTGATTTTTAAGCAGTAGTATGATCTGATTGTTACGTTTTAGTTATTTTTTATGGTTTTCACAGTTTTATTATGCTTTTAGCATTTTAATAATTTTTATTATTTTTATGTGCACACTTTTGAGTATTAAATTTACGATTTTTGTAACAATTAAACAAATTACATAAAATTTAGTCATCAGAGTTAACCTCAATTAAACATAAAAAGTTCACAAAACGCACATAAACAAAGCTAAATGCAAGGCCAAGAAGATGCTGATATGGCATACAAGGACTTACAAAAGCAACTTATTAAAACTGTATTACAGATATATGCACACTCAAGCATCAGAAACTGAAAGTAATATTATAAAACATCAACATGAAAGTGCAATAGCTGACCGGATGTGTTGAACCATACAGGATCTCCACATGACAGAGTGTTCCAGTCATTATCACAGGATGCCCACGGCAGACTCGATGTTAGAGAACCAAACAGGTAGTACAGAGCCAATGCAATTATGACGTTGTAATAAATCCCTATAAGACTGTTGAGTATACTATAACCAAGGCCAACGCCTACACAGACAGCAGCACAGTATCAGTTACACTGCTAATTTGATAAAGTATACTGCACAGAATATCACAAAAAACTGTAACATACACCTAATGCAAAAATTTGCCTAAAACTACTGGTGAGTTAATATGGCATTGTGTCAGAATTGCTTCAAAACTTCACTAAATTTGTGCAACATTACACACAACTAGTTTTAACAACTGAAAATTTAAAAAAAACACACACAAAATTGACTAATTCACAAAACAACAAGTGGTTGTATAATATGCAGCAATATTACGTTGCCAATGAAAGTTGACATACCCTGAAACAGCGGACAGACTTGCTTGAATATTGATAAGCTGCCTATACCAAAGTATTGACCAAAGCCATACTCCATGAACAGCAGTGGAATTCCGAGCAGCAATATCATTAGCGTGTATGGTATTAAGAAAGCACCTGCAATAATGCATTCACCAAATAAAAATCAGTAATTTTCATTCACTGCAAACATGGAAAGGCAATACACTAAACAAGAAGGCACTCTCATCAGTTTTCTAAATTTGAGAAGACAAAGCATGAACCAAACCCCTACTGAGACGAGATTGACTGATTGGGGTTTAACAGCACTTTCATCACAGTATAGCTACATTGTGCCTTTACTGAGATGAGAAGCGACCTTCTGCCCTCAATTCCCTATTTGAGTGGCCACAGCGTTTTATACCACAGTTCCCCCGTCAACCTCATCTAATGCGCTGCAAAAATAGTCAAGTCTGCTCATTTCAACCGAGTGAATTGAGAATTCATGACAAAATTATCTGCAATCAACATATTATATTCTGAATCTGAAAAACTGGAGAAGCACAAATGCACGTTTGTTTAGGGCTATTAATTTATTTTATTTAGTTAATCTGTCTAACACATCTAACAGACAAGCGTGTCACAAAATGTCTCTCTCAGCTGATTGCTAGTTTGTTACTGTTTGGCTGTGTTTGGGTGAAGCTGTGTCAACTGAGCAAGAGCCGAGCGCTACTCACCCCCGCCGTTTTTGTAGCACAAGTACGGGAATCGCCAGACATTGCCGAGACCAACACTGTAGCCGATGCACGTCAGCAGAAACTCGGTCGGTGACGACCACTGAATCCGTTTGTTCTCGGCGGCCGGTGAAGTGGCTTCATTCAGCTTCGTCAACGGCACAGCGAGCTCCACGTCAGCCACGCCTGCCTCGGCCGCTTTCGAGTGCCGAAGACCCCCGCCGTCATTCTGTGTCACGTGATTGTCGACCCCGGAGTTGACGTCGTTCCACATGGCGAGGCGCCTGTCAGCGTCGCTGCTACCACGCAGTGGGACATCCTCCGTCGTCAGTACCATGTCGCGGTCGCCGCCGTGGTGATGGTGGTCGAGACGGCCGGTTGCCGTCATGCTGGTCGCCGGGCGAGTGCCCGCCACCTTCCCACTCCACAACCCAAATTCTCCTTCGACGAACCCGCCGCAAACAGCCGCCGATTCGACAAAGTGGGCGCTCTGACGGGACGCCGCTGATCCAACTGTAAGCTGAGCGTCTGTCTGTCTGCCCCGCAGATCAACAAAGCTGCTTTCCAGTTATATCACCTACAGTAAACAAACCCATAAACATATCTTCGAGGTCAGGCTGCATCACCCTACACAACTGTTCTACTGGGCCAGTGAGCCCCACCACAGTTCAGCCAGTGCCACCACACCTGTACTTTGCTTTCAGTGTTTTGACGCAGATCAACCTGTTGGGTCACCCGACCTGCGACTAAGACCCCTCGTCACTGACGCCCGCCTCCAAAAAACTGTGCTGTTTTGACACTGGTTGAGTTTTTAGGCAGTCAAGATTGTCGAACGCGCGCAAATTTTGACGATACAACTTCTGACAGCAGAATCGCTACTCCGGAATTTCTGTCGCTGGACTCCAGACGGAAATAATTGTCTTACAGTCATTTCAGACAGTCACTGAAGACGTTTTATAGGGACAGTGCAATGACAGTGCAGTGTGAAACCACGTTTTACAGCGCCGACTAGAAGCGCTCTTGCTCATTTACTGTCTTAATAAGTAAGTAAGAAAGAGCATTTTAAGTACAGTGAAAGGGGGTGCGCACTGCACCTTGGTCCCAATAACCGAACAAAAATATCTTCAGCGACTATCTGAAACTGCTGTATGACAAGTCCGGCTGTCTGAGGTCCATTGGAAGATTGTTCCAGATGGAGCCTCGAGGTCCAGTTGCACAAAAGGACGAGACGAGAAGCGTTCTAGTCCCAGCCGACTAGCCGCAACAACTATCGTTTTACAGAGCTCTTTGTATACACTCCATCCAGCAAACGCAATATAAAACCAACCACAGTCAAAAAGATGCATAACAGCAGTTGTACTATGCGTGCTAACGCCCTTCAGCTTGAATGCCGCGCGTTGTATAACTGTAACACAGCATGCAGCTCAGGGTCGTTGCAGCAGAAGCAGACGGACTTTGAAGTTGAAACAAAAAACAGACCTTGAACTCCAGACCGAATACGACCTTCCTAGCCATCCCACGTCAGCAGAAAACATAAAACAGTAACACTATCTTTGACAGCAGCAACCAACTGTGACACAGTTCGCAAAACCCTTCCAAATTTCTGCTACTGCTGTATTCATCCATTTAAGCATATGCCAAACTGCATCAATAAACAACACTGGCACATCTAAACATACCCATTTATCATTGCGTACTTAATGAAAGCGAATATATTTGATAGTAACAGGTGTTCCATTATTTACTAATGTTTCCCATAAGCATGCACTATTCCATGAAGTTGACAAACAAACTACAATATGGTACAATATTACCACTCAACAAGGTTTCAAGCCCAGATACAAATCTGCAACTGTCTTACCAACAAATGGTGCGTCTCTGTACCTAAATCTCATAACAAAGAGCAATATGTGCAATACTCGCTATTAACTGCATTACAGATTTATTTTTTGTCACCAGCAATTTGCAGAACTGCCAGTCACAGTACAGTTTACTCTTGTTTGCGGCTTCAGTGTCTAGATAAATCAATCATGCTGCATTGCTCACAGAGTTAATTTACTTTAGGATAGTTACAGATACACAGTGCGCTTTGCTGTCGTGCACATATTTCACAGTCAATGATGAGACGTGTGCAAGACAGTGTTGGAGTCCTCGAGGACGATTTTGAAGTCCTTGGTCTTGGCCTTGGCCTTGCGAGTCGAGTCCTTGGCCTTGGCCTCGTGACTCAAGTCCTTGGAAAAACTCGAGGGCACACTCTTCACCAATCATTGCATCTATGTGCGTGCATACCATGTACGTATATTGTCAGTATGGTATAGCATCAATCAATTTAACTCATGAATGCAGACGGCAGATGGGCAAATGAACTGACGTCTTATAGTACTGTACAAAATTCCTTTTATTTTGTTTAAAAGTCTAACGAGACTAGACTTTTTTGCACGAGCTGTGTACGACGAGTATTTTCC
>Ga0056115_1000708_pt1 | contig 14861 bp, 10 predicted proteins | sample WorMetOlspDAHAB1_FD_77007 | JGI IMG/M metagenome (GOLD analysis project Ga0056115, IMG submission 77007) | Marine gutless worms symbiont microbial communities from Max Planck institute for Marine Microbiology, Germany - Olavius sp. DAHAB.1 ...
CAATAAAAAAGTATTGAATGAGAATAAGATAGCTAATTTATGTGTTTGGAATTACAATTAGGTTATTGCAGCTACTTGCAAAAAAAACAAATGTACAAAGTTTGTTGACATTTTAAAACCATTGCAAATTATAATTTGTTATTTATTTGGTTAAATAACAGACATATGTGTCGTTGATATTAAACACAAGATTGAAACAGCAATAATCGATGTTAAATTTAAGTAAACACCACTGTGACAAGAGTATGAATATTAACAGTTGCAGTACGTTAAGACTGATGGTATTAAGCCATTGCACTATCCTTTTTCTGATTTGTCGTCATGCGTGTGTACCATTACTAACTGCAGCACCGTCGTGGGGTGGGACACAGTGGCCAGTGGGTGGCGGCCACTTCATGGAACGCCCAAAGTCTGTTTGAATTTTTGCTACTGTCCAAGATGTCACAGACTTGGTGACATGACAGCAGTATGTTAATAGTTTGAAGTGTCTTTTTATGACCTTCAGCTGCATAATAGCAGATCAAAGCAGCATGTCTACATTATGTTATTCTGTTACTTGAGCATTTCTTTGTTGCAGCATCCATTTACACAGCTTCAACAGAACAGTGACTAACAAACCAGTTATACAGATAGTTAATGCCAATTGAAATTAGCATATTTCCAATTACTTGACATTAGAATAAGCGTCAGTTATATGCCAATTAATTGTAATTGGAATCAACATTTTTCTAATTATTTGGCATGCTGATTTAATTACTTTAATTAATTACCCAGCATTGATGGTAGGAGGAGTGGACAGGTAATAATAATAGTAATAATAATAATAATGAATGAATGAATGATAAAAAGTTAAATAGTGCCATAATAAGAAACTCAAGAGGTGCTCGGTGACAATCAATCAGTGAGGAGCTTGTTTACTTCAGCAGAGCGTGGCTGGGAACGTCCAGTGACTGACGTCAGTGACAAACAGAAGAGAAGCGTGACAAATAGCATGGCGCCAAACCATTAAGACACCTATATGTCACCAAACACACCCAGTTAATGACAGCAATGATAAGTGTGGTAAAATAAATTAATTACAGATGTCACAGTTGAGACAAGAGGCATTTGTGTGCTGTGAATGTGCAGCTGAAGTGTGTTTGTGGTGCTGTGTCTAACGTAGCGTCCTACAGTCAGCTTATTTATTATGTTACAGCACACTCCGTCATGTAAGTGGGCTTGTTTTTTGTCTTATTCGACATTACACTTTTCTTTTTGATGGCAAGTTTTATTTTTGCTATCTGTTTTCAAACTTGACTTTGCTGCAAAAACAAGTTTGAGTTGTTTTTCAGTTGAATGGCAGTAAAAGCAACTGCAAAGGTTGACAAAAGCAACTGACAGCATTTAGTTTATGTTATTCTGATTTTACATAAAACCACATGATGAACAGATTTCATTTTCTGTATACAACATTTGACCATTTCTGTATACAACATTTGACCATTTACTCACCTGTCATTATGTTGCTGGAATATTTTGTAATTTGAGTGTTTACAAATACTTTTAGATTTATACTTTGTGTGTAGTAATAACTGATTTGTGGAAGTAAATTATATTGTGAAGATTACTTTTTACACTTTACATCTAAACTTGTCAATTTGTTGAACTTGAGAGTGTTTTCTGTAGTCAGCTTTGATTCAAGTAACTGCATTGTTTTATTCAATACTGTCTTGACATTTGGGATGTTGACTTTGTAACTGTTTATATGATGACTACATAACAGTTTGTACATAGGGTGACAGTGACGTTTTACTGACTACTGTAGTTGCCATAGCCATCATGTACGGATAATGCGTTTTAGTCGTAAACTTAAAGGGGAATTCAAGGCTAAAAAAATTATGGCATCAAATGAAAATTTATGTTTCATAAAGTCACATATATTGCGTGAAAGTGACAAATTATGTTTGATTAAAATGATGGTTGAAGATAAAAATTCTCAAACTCGCACTGCTGCAGTGTGGCATCGTATAGCTCGCCGGCTAAACAACGATACTGAATATTCATTAACTTGTGGGCTGTAGCCATTGGCTACGCTATGGGTTGCCATGGTGGCAAATGCAAACAAAACATCGTCAAGTTGTGGTGTTAGTGCTCATATGAGATAGAAGGTGATGTTGACGACTCAGATAGTGACTGTTACAAAAGATATGTTAAAATATATGGCTTTGTGTGTTCCTATGTGACCCTTTAGAACACAGTTTGCTGAAGTTGCTGACCGTGGCGGCCGCCGCTGCTGATATTATATAGGCTTAGATAGCCTACATACGAAAACGCGAAGCCGTACATTTTAACACATCTTTTGTAACAGTCAATTTCTGCGTCGTCAACATCATCTTCTATCTCATATGAGAACTAACACCACAACTTCGATGATGTTTTGTTTACATTCTCCACCACGACAACCACAGTGACGGAAACCAGCAATTTACAGCATAGATATTCAAACGTAGCGTAGGCCACAGTGGCATAGGCCCACAAGTTAATGAATATTCAGTACCCTTGTTTAGCTGGCGTGCTGCAGGGATGCCGCACTGCAGCAGTGCGAGTTCGAGAATGTTTCTCTTTAACCATCATCGTAGTTAAACGTAATTTGTCACTTTCGAGCAATATATGTGACTTTATGAAACATAAATGTTCATTTTAAGCCACTTTTTGCCTGCCAGTTGTTTGTGTGGAACTTCACCAGTCGAGATACACAGTCTGCAAAGATTTTATTTCTTTTTTTTACCATTTACATTAAGTTGCCACTGCACTGTGTTCTGCTCATTTCTGTGGAGTAACTGATGCACTAAAGTGCCACTACAAGTCGTTATAAGGATTGCTACGTACATCAGGTCTCCATAGCAGCAGACCTTATCAAGCTCTGTATATGGAAGGTTGTAGTTTCGTGAATGCCAAGCAGAGTTGCCCCTGACCTTTTCGTAACTCTTGATGGATCACAGATCTGTACTGACTTGATTTTGCTGTTGATGTTGAAGCATTTTTTTTCAGATGAACATGTTCGAAACCAAGTTTTTCAGTTTGGTACTTCTCTGTCATGTTCAACACGTGGCAGACTGAAGTGTTGAAATGTCCGATTCATGTATTTGAGGAATATGAGCAAACTCGTCTGGTGACAGTGCATATGACAGAGCATGCATGATCGATCCTAGATACTGTTGCTATAGAAATAAATCTGGAAATCAGTTATTGGGGTAGACACTGGACACTAAGATGCACCTTTACCAGACTTAAATAATTGGGAGTTCAAGAGCATCGCCGGACGACATAGAAGAATGGTGCGATGAGGATTGATTAATACTTTGAGCAACAGGGCGAAGGACTGATGGCTGTAGAACTACTTCATAAGAAGACGATGAGAGTCAACAGCTGGCAAACATCGAAGCCAGAAGTGACAGAACGTTGGACACAGCAGAGGAACACACGATGAAGATGACGATGAACGATGAACAACTTGATCTGCTTAGTATTCATCTGCTGTTTTTGCTGTTGACAAGATGTTCATAATTCTCCACACTCCACATGTTTCCAGTGGAGTGCATGTGATGAGGAGTCTCTTGGCTACATAGAAGGCCTTCAACAACTGCTTAGACCTGAAACATGGCATCAGCCTGGCATCATCAGTTATTGTCCAGCCTTAGTGGAATTTGGCGCAGTGACATTCCTCTTCGAAATACCAAGATACGTCTGTATTTCTGGACTTGGGCTTCAGATATCTCAGTGGAGGCATATCACTTGAAATGCCATCATCAAATCCCCTGTATCCATAGGTTTGATGTATTCCGTTGCCAGTGCTAATGTCTGCATGTATGGAGTTGCAGGCTTTCGCGATTCTCATCTTCGATGTTTCAGCACGTTGTCAAACTAACTCACCTCAGAGTCCCATCTCACAGTGCACTGCAGTGCCAGATGGCTCTTCGTGGTGATGAATGGAGACTTTGTCCAGGCTATACTCACTTATGCTGGGTCAACCAGCTATACTAAGATACGTGGTCTTGCAGCTTTGGAGACAGGCAGTGCCACTTTGGAGCGACGCAACAGAGCCGACTGGCTACGTAAGAACTATGATGACGACATGTTCTGTGTGAGGTCAGAGCAACCAGCCGTATGCTCTCAGGATTGTGCGTTCTTCAGTTTTTCCTGAGAAGACCATCAGTAAGCAGTTATCAAGAAGCTGCTACTTACACTGTAACTGGAAAGACTAGCCAGGCTGAACCGGGAATCATACAATGCTTGTTGGCAGTGGTTAGGATGTTGATCTTTGGCCTGCAGACTTTTCCTGCCCCGTGCTTAATCTATCTGACAGATGACCACTTTTTGGCTAAACTGACCGCTATGGTCAGCCAATTTGGCCAACTCAGCCTTCCATCCCTCCAGGGTCGGTAAATGAGTAGTAATCCGTATATTTATATGGAGACCATCATTAGACCAGGGCTACGTACGGCTGTATGGCTACATGCCAAAGTCTATGACTGCGGGCTTTGGCTGCGGCCTAGGCTGTTAGCCGGCTCTGCCTGTGATGACAGCGCCACTGATGTGGCATATGCAGTAATTGTGGTGCTATACAAGTGAAGCTTACCTTTAACTTCATCTTTACCTGAATCAGCCCTGAGGCATAAACTGCTGAATGGAAGAAAGCATTTGTGAGAACTGCAAACTCTTGTGCTTATGATGCGAGAGAAAGAACACAAAGTCTGCCATGAAGTGGAAAAAGAATATAAATTTTTTTGCTTTTTCTTAGTTATGTTTGTTGAATTGTGTTGTGGACATGTTTTAGTAACCAGAAAGAAGTAGACGCTTGTGGTGACTTTGGTCACCGACTGCGAATTGCCGTGAGCAATGACGATCATTGCCGACCGTGTCCAGTAAGTTGACATGTTGTCTCTGTTGTCTCTTTTGATGTGCTGGTTTTACATCTCTGTATTTTAGTGCACATTGTGTGTCTATTGAGTGCTTTTGTATGGAATAGACTTAAGTTATTTGATGCATTTTGTATGTGTGGACAAAAAATGACAATGTCTCAGCCACCAGTGTTAACTTAGGTGCTGGTTGGAAATGCATGTACACTTGTACAGTAATTTCAGAAACCTGTTGCTATAATTACGAATACATCTGAAGATTGTGTCCATAAGCCTGTTGTTGTTTACGTTGCATGTCAGTTGAGTTGCTTGTATGGATTTTTTGCCACTTTGCTGTAGGCGAATTGTGGAAAACAAGCAGAACTGGTTCGAACACTGGCAAACATGCCATCTGTCATTAGTATCTGTTTTACGTGGGACTCGGATTGTCCTGAATGGACTCTTGTGCAGGAAATTGTACTCTCCATTAACACAACAATTTCATTGAATGATGTAAGTTAGTTTCTGTCCTTGATCAGTGTGTTCTGCTTTGCAAATATGCTGGGAGCAGTAGCATAGAAACCAGCCAACTTCTAATTAATGGCTTATGAGCATTTTATCTTGTAAATTCTTGCTATTTTTGCATAGTGAACATTACTATGCCCATTTTTACGTCTTGATACTGCAAAACTACTTCTGTTCACTCAACACATGACCACTGTAACTCTGTGGTCCCACTAAGTCTTAATTAGCTCTATCTGTGATGTTGTGTCATTATTCGTTAAGACTCTCTTGTCCTAACAATTCCCGCACTGATTTATTTTATGATGGTAGTTAACAAGTGGCATTCATTGTTGGTTGAGTGAATGATTAATGATCTTATTGTGTTAAAATCTGATTGTACTGCATCATTTTCTTTACACCATTGAAGTCAGGAGCTGGTTAAAAGTCATTTGCTATAGTGAATTTCCCTGCAGTCTATTTGACTAAGTGAAATGGCGAAACACTAGTAGAATTTCGACTGAATGAATGAGACTCTGCCACTCCAGTTGCATGCGAACTGTTGTTCAGATGAAGACACGTTTCACTGCATAAAACACACTTGTGATATTGTAAATGTTTGTGGCACTGAATTGTTGAACTACATTCGAATGGCTTGTATTGACTGATGCATGTTCAGATGTTTCCCGCTGGTGCTGATGGCAGTGCAACCGGGCGCGTTGATCTTGAGCTTGTTGGCATTGTTTGCTACTACGGAAAACACTACTCGACCTTCTTCTACCATTCTAAGGACAAGATATGGATGTCGTTTGATGATGACCATGTGTCAGAAGTAATAACTCCTATGTGCAATATTGACAATAATAATAGTAATAGCAAGTGTTCTGTCTAATTTTTGGATCTGTTCAATGCTACCTCTCCAAATTTGGTAAGATATTGAAAAGTTCCAACCAGGTATGCCTGTACTATTGCAGTTCTCTGTACTGTTGCATCACCGACTACACAACATACCATCTGCAGTCAATCCAGAATGCCACCACCAAGCTAGTGGCGGGCACTCGGCGATATGAGCACATAGCACCAGTTCTCTGCCAGCTGCACTGGCTCATTACAATTCAGAAGCATGTGGAGTTTAAATCAGTCACTGACAGTTACACCGACACGTGCCCCAGAAGACTGCACTCAGCTGACACTCGCGTGTTTATTGTCAGTTGGACCAAAACTGACTTCAGCAACAACATTTTTGCAGCCGGATATCAGAGAGCCTGGCTTTTCTCATACAGCGAATTTAGACAATCGCTTAAGACGTTATTGGGCAGCGTGAACTGGCTTGAAATACCCATTATCACGCTTGCTATATAACCAAAATTATAGCCATTTATGTTCCAAAATAGGTTTATTTTCATTGTTATTATGTCATTTTGACTATTGCTTTGATATTTGGTGATCCTCGTAAACTTTGCCCGACAATTATAAGTGTATCTGCTATATAACATGATTCGTGGTCAATTTCTTGGTCAATTTTTAAAATTAATTCTCAGCTTATCATTCAATGATAATGGAAGTATTGTATGCCGTAAGTCATGGTCCTCGTTAAGCTGTAGTTGTATCTGCTGAAATAACATTGCTTTCATGTGTAGAGTTGAAAGCTGATCGACCTGGGCACTATGATGTGATGTTCAAGCTGCATTTTTTCTGCTCATTATTGCTATAACATTTTGATTCATTCCTGCAGCTGGTCATGTTACCACTCATACAAATTATGTCATGTGGCAGAATGACTTAATTTGCATAATTATATTAGTCGTTATCGGGTAATTTCTGAAAGTTAGAGCTCAGTAGTTGCAGACTATACTTTTGGCTGTGTTGAAGAGGTTGTCATGTTTTTTTTTGTTGTGTATTTTCTGTGATTTACTACTGTCCTTCATCTTTGAGGCACTCTAAACTATATGCACTCACCCTGGAATTGTGTGTTTGGTGTGTTTAGTAATTGTTTGTTGACCATGTTAGTAAACTGGAGATGTTACTTTCAACAGATTGGAGTCAAGTGGGAAAAGGTGCTGGAGAAGATTAGCCTTGGACATTATCAGCCACTGTTACTGCTTTATCAGAGAAAGCACCTGTCATTGATTAACACGGACATGGCACCAAAGCAGACAACTGTTGTTCAGAATTTTGTACGGCACCTGATGTCATCCGAAACTGGAGCAAGTGAGTTTGTCTTTGTAGTAACGCGAAACTGCACAACTATAGATGCACATGTTATGGCTCGTTCGTGTTGCTGTCTGCTAAGACTTCTAAGTGCTGAGTTGTGTATTTAGTAAGTCACTAAGTTGTATTTTTAAGTTGTATATCACAGATAGTAAGTGGGCAGCCATACTTGTCGCAGTTGTGTGATGCAAATGTATTCTAATAGTGCAGTTTGAATTTGGAAATTTTAGTTGCAGCTGCCAATTTGAGCCATTTTGGGAACCAGTAAGATCAACGAGCTTTATGGCTACTGCTATGTTTGATTGGTGAAGTTTATCTGAGTAACTGTTGCAACCGTCGTGATAACTACTAGGAGTTTTGGCTAGATAGTGCTGCCAAAGAAATTAATCGTGACAACACCAGGAGTTGAGCGTGACCATTACAATTGACTGTTCAAATTCGACACACAGTCTTCTTTGTGCACGGTGGCTGAATGGATGGGTGAGTGAGTGCATGCCACTGTCGACGCAGCATGGTGGCTAATGCTGATGTTCATCTGTATGGCGTGGTGGTGCAGTGGTTAGGGCGTTGGACTTGCGACTGGAGGTCGCAGGTTCAATCCCAGCCGCTGCACTGTCGAGTGCAACTTAGGACAAGTTGTTTACACACATTGTCCAGCGCCTCTGGTGTTACAACCTTATGGTGCTATATAAATCAGTTTAAATAAAAACAAAAACAAAAAAATTAGCGCGTGTGAATGACAAAAATTCCTAAGTGCAGCAGACTAAGTAGGCTAGCTCGCTGGTCAACTTTCGGGCACACTATAAAATAGTTGGACTTTTAATTATGTAATTTGTGAAATTAATTTTATTGTTTTATTAGCCATTTTGTACTATTGCAGATGTTCAGCAGAACAACAACAATGCCAGCAGCAAAAACATTGCGAATCTGCCGTGTCATCGTTCTGCTGCGGCAACTGCAGTGACAATGACATGCTGCTCTCGTCTTTCTTCAAACTCCAACAACTATAGCAGTGTGACTGCACGACCTGTTCACAAGCCACTGACTGGTTCTTCGTGTGTCAACGCTGCTTCGGCCGCCACTCCCATGCACAATGCTGCGCACGTTCACCACCAGCCACTTCCACCTTGGTGGTCACCCGCTGCTGCTGCTAGACAGGATGTTGCTGCGCGTCCACTGCCTCGGCCATTAGTGCCACATCTTCACAAACACTTGCCTCAATCAACTGCACGTACCAACGCACACTTTGTCACAACTAAGCCTCTTGTAGCTGCTAAGCCTGTGATTGCTGCTCCAGTTAGTATTGCCTATTCCAACCAGCTTCCAGTTCCAATTAGATATGCTGTCCCTGCTTGTTCACAGCTGCGCTTTAGCCCCAGGCAGAGTGTTGGCATGGTACAGAATGGCCCGCTTCCAAATAATACCAATGCCAGACTGCAGAGTCCGACGCCTGTTGGAATGTGTCCTCAGAGAAATTGTTCGTCAGTTCCACGAGCTTTCATATCGCATGCAGCAGTGGGAACCGTTCCACCTCAAGTGAACATTTCCACTGGCAGTAACAATGTGCCTTTGGCTCCGTTCAGTTCCGTAGCTGCATTGTCCAGTGTGCAGTCTGGAATAATTGACAGTGTGTCATCTCCACTTGTATCATTGGATGCTTGTGCATCTCTGAGTGGCTTGACTCTCAGTGATGACGACTTTTCTTTGCTGCAGGGCGCAATGAAAGAAGAGTTCATTGCCCTTGGTTTCGATCAACTGTCGATAAGTGATCAATTTACTGGCTGTTCTGTTGTCACATCTGTTCATTGTCCTGTTGAGTCTTCTTCAGTTGAGTCTGATAGCAGTCTGTCTGACTGGAGTGTTATTGATTTGCCAAGTCCTTCAGCATCGTCCTCTGTCACTTCCACTGCTACAGGCCATAAGGTGGTTCCAGAAGAAACCAGTGGGATGGCGATCTCTGATACCAAAGCGTCAACTTCGTCACTTATGCAGTTTAGCCCAGATGTTGCATCATCACATTCTGTCTGTGCTGGGAGTTCTATGCCCAGGCGAGATGGCGAGTTTCCAGCTCAGAAATTATCAGTGGCTTACATTACACAGTCAGGTAGTATTGGCTGTTTGTATTTTTTGCATGCTTTAATTGCTTGTAAATCGAGTGTCTTGTTTTTTGCATGATTTTGAACTAGCATAAGAAGACAGGAATGCATGACATAAGCTACAAAAGAATGAATATTGTTACTTTGTTGTAAATAGTTGTCAGTAGTTGAACAGTAGTTGACTTTGAATCACTTTTAGTCAACATTGCCGGGATTGGTAGAATAATGATAATAGTAATGATAATGACAGACGGCTGGGGCTTACAGCAGTAGCTGACCAGCCCAATTACAACTAATACAACATAATAAAAGTTCAGTAGGGAATTGCATAAAATTTGCAAAATAAAAACGAATATACAAGATTAACTTGTTTCCTGCCAGGTGTCATAAGAGGCAACTAAGTCACGGTTAGCTTGTTGTGTTTATTGTGTTTGGTGAAGTTGTATTGAGCTGTCTATTTTTCTGTGTTGTTTATTTTTTGTTTCATTTATTAGTATAAGCCAATAGATTGGCTGGGAAGACCAATGTCATGATATCTTTCATGTCAAAAGATTCCCCTACAAAGACCAGATTGGAGAGTTATTTGTAATTGTTTAATTTTTACATATTCCCAACGCATAACATTTTCAACTTTCTTATTAATTTTAATTTCTTTTAAACTGCTACATACTTTTTGAGGGCACAATGTAGTCTATTTGTGCTGAAAGTGCCGTTATATCCCAATCAATCAATTTAGTTAACAGAGGAAAGACAGTACACTTTTCACCTACAGCACAGACAACAAATTGACTTGTTGTAGATGAGTTTGTTGTTTATACTCGACACAAAATATCGTATGACATTTGCATTACGATGACATGATGATGCTACAGTAGAGTGAAGAATGTGATTTAGTTTTCTATTTTGTGTAGTATAATGTGTGAAAACTGTTGTGCAAGGTCCACATGCAAGTCCTGTTGGTGGTTCATGTGTTGAGAGTCGACAGAAAGCTGACGAGCTGATGATGGTGTGCTCGCTGAAGGAGATGAGCGGGGATCTTCATGCTGCACTGCTCTGCTGTAACCAAGCAGCATGTGCGTTGTTTTGGATGCTGAGTATCTGTTCACTCTTGCGAATAATCTCGTAATCTTCTTGGCAAAGTTACTTGAGTAATTATTAGTCATAAGTACACTACCTTCAGACCTGTAACCCTGCTCTTGTTAGTGCTGCTACTTGGAGAACGAAGCCTGCTTACTGCTTTCGATGCCAGTTTTTGCTGATCGCACTGGTAATCATCTGCTCATTTTCTTCCCTGCCAGGCGGAACAGAAATTGTGCTATGTGAGTGGACGTGTCGCACTTGAATTCTGAGACAAATTAGATGTTGTGGTTATCATCTTAAATATAAAGTAGAGGAAAAGTATTTGTAACGATTTTATTGCACCGTATGGGTTGAAAAATGGACTTTTGCAGATTACAGCTCAAATCCAGAATGGTAGCCTGGTCACCCAGAATATGCAATAGACGCTGCATGGCACTCCATGAAGGTGCCATTAAAACCAAATCATCCGCATAGGCTAATGCATTAATAACTTGTCAACAATATCGCACCCAACTCCCTCATTGCTTATCAGATGCAGCAAGTCACAAATGTATCTCGCAAACAGATATGGAGATAATACACTGCCTTGTCTAGTGCTGTTGCTGACTTGAGAAACAGACAAAATATTACTCCAGCGTACACACCTGCTGATACACATGGTACACAAGTGCCCATAAAGTAATATTTTGGAATGACAAAATCACTGGGAGAAAAAAAACCAAAAAAGGAAACGGTGTATTATGTTAAAACTTAGTAATTCATTTCTGGTAGTGGCTCGTCTGGGTTTACAAATAGAATGAGTGAGTGTGGATGGTATGAGTGAAGACTATCAATCGTGTTTAGTGTCTTACAAGCAGTGCATCAGTACATTGGAGTCATCAGCTGATGCGTCTTCAGCAGAACTCAGGTTGATGTGTCAGAAATGCAATGAAGCTGCAGATTGTTCTCGCCGAATCCACTCATTGATCCAGTTGAAGTATGATGATGCTCGGGCACACGGTTCACAGCAGTCGAAGATTGTACCAGTTACCTCATCTACTACACAATTATCCGACACCGTGCAGGCTCAGCCATCATCAATGCCGCTCGCCACACGGTCTGTCTCTCGGCTGCAGAATTTGTGTCCGTATGTGTTGTCCATTGTTGTACTTTGGCATTTGTCAGAGGAGTGGCAGCGGAAAAGAATGGAGCAACTAGTGTTACAAAAAGTAAATCACTGGTTAATCTGACATATCCTATCGGCCCAGATGTAATCATTGTTTGCCGGGAACATTACTGAAACAGTCATATCCTGGAAACAATGTAAGGTGGACCCTGCTAAGTTCTAAAAGCTAAATCTATACTGTTGCAATGCAGTGTATTAGCACCATTAGTATTAATTTTTATTGTATTTAGCATTGCTGTATTTGAGTGTAAGTTTTGATTGTTTCTGGGTGTCTTGACTTATATGTAATAAACTGTTTACTCTGAGTGGTAGTATAATGAAGTTGTATGGTTTGTTGTCGTCAGATGTTTAGAGTCAAAGAATGACAATCTAATTCAGCTCGATGAGTCGATGCCAAGCGTTCGTCAGCAGGTGCTGCGAGAACAGCTTGATGATCTATATAGACAGCCATTCCGTACGAATGCGTTTCGAGGCAGCCGAGGCACATCCGCTGGCACTGCTGAAGCTACCCGGCACCACTTTTAATCCGTCACACTCTAGTTCAGCATACACTTCTACATTCCTCCCCTCTGTTTTGTGTTTTTCTTTAGTTACTGGTACATATGTGTTTAATATCATGCAGTAAATTTTGTGGCTTGTTATTTATACCGATGGATGTGTGTATCCACTGCAGATTTCATTCTGATAATTTTAAAATTCACATTTATTTAAATGTTTGTGTTATTCTGCACTTGGTGCAAATGTGAAATCTAGCTGTGATTATAACAACAGTGCGTATGCATGATTATTGTACTTCTTCTGTAGAAGATAGGTTCGTATTTCCTGATTTGTGCAACAGCTGAGCTGAGATTTTTTAGATGAATGATGTTTCTGTCGTCAATTGCTTCATACACTTCTGGTGACAAATTGCTGTGCATTTTGTGGTGCATCGAGTCTTGACTGGGCAGTTTCAATACCGTTGTTGTCTATATTTCTATATTCATGGAATGCGTGTCTTGGTTTTGTACGTGCATCATTGCTACTGTTACCAAGCAGTAACTGGATCAGTTTTTAATGTAAAAATGACATTTTCAGTGTTGCAGTTTCATTGTAATGATGACCATTTGACTCCAACCTCGCGCGTCTGGTACCCGCCCTGTTCGCTGCTTTGTGTACTGAAAAGTAATTTTTGTTATAGAGACGAACGAGGCATTAAGAAACAATTGAAGGTAGGCTGTGTAGCCGTACGTAGGTAGGTGATACCGATAGCCGGACGGTGGTGCATAGCACACGGAGCAGTAAGTATCAGAGACATTCAACTTAAGGAAAATTGCAGTGGATGAGTGCGAGTTTCATCATTCTGTTTCATCTGGGCTGTTTTTTTTCAGAGTAAGAAGAAAAGTGACTAGTATATCTTATACATGTATTTGCATTTTATATGACGTTATTTTTATACTTATATTATATGGTTACAATCACGTCAAGTTTGAGTGTGCTTTCTTTCTTGAATTAAATGTTTTACCGTGATTTGCAACCTATCATATTGGTGGCGTAGTATTGATAGCGAAATGTTGAACATAGCCTGTTTATTCTGCCGAGGAGTGCTACATTGCTAATGTATGTAAACTGTTGACAAACATCGACAGTTGACAGAACGGCCCCGAAAAAAGTCAGCGAAGCACTCGTCCGAAGCCCTTCCCTCCCCTCTCGTCCCTTCCCTTCCTTTTGCCTCCCATGCAGGGCGTCGCAAGTAGTTTAAACTTTAAAGTTGGGGAGCGCGCCTTCCCGTCTTTCCTCCCCTTCCCTCTGTCCTTCCCATCCCTTCACCTTCCTTTGCCTTCTCTTTGAAGTGCGCCCCTTAAATCCAGCTAGGGGTCCGTAGGAGTGCTGTAAGCTCCTCAGCGGGCATCAGACGAAATCGAAATTGGTGTATTTTAGGCCTACTGTTAAAATCTGACATCTGATGGCAAAAATTTTAATAATTTTCCATTTTTTCCTGAGAATCGACTGACAAAATTGAGTGATTGTAAACAGTTGGGGGCCAACTTTTGTCATTGTCATCCAGCATTGCTTCCTGGTCCTCTAGGATTTTGGCGCGCTGCAGACGTCGTTACTGAAACACAAGCATAGACTGAACAAAATGGACTTGGTGCTTCTGAATGCAGCTAATGACAGACGGCTGGGGCTTACAGCAGTGGCCGACCAGCAGCTAGGGGAGCTGGGGTTTCGGAAGTCACGAATTGCCGGCTTCACCTTCAAGTAGGCTAACCAATAATGAAACTAGCACAACACATGTGATATGTTGTAAAAGTCTACAAAAGTTTTGTTTATTAAGTAATGTAATGTTTCGTATGCTTCTATGTGCCATATGATGTCAGCCAATCTTTGTCTGCACTCTGCAGTGTGTAGATGTTGACCATCGTTAATTAGGAGCAAAGCAGAAACAACCGAATGCTGTGAATTCACCTGTAAATAATTATCACCGTTAGTCATGTCGCCAAACTTACGGCGGGGCACGTCCCCGGTGACCCCCTCTTCTTTTCCCTCCCTTTCCCTCTTATTCCCCCTCCCCTTTTTCGCTGCTAAGGGATCTGATGAATGCCTAAGCTCCTCCATCGGGTCCTGGTGGAGATGTACGTCAAACGTTTTTATGCTTTTTGAGCTGAAAATCCTGCATCTGGTGAGATGTTGTCTTGATCAAGTTGTTCACCAAATGATGCATTTTGGTGCACTTTAAGTAAGTAAGTAAGTAAAAGGATTTGTGCATCATTATCGTCATAAATGAATCGGAGAAGCTGAGATTGGTCGCTATAGCACCATGGAAGGTTAACTGAAGAAATTTGGTCATTTTACTTTATTATAAAGGAAATTATTATAATTATTGCCACCAGGCTAAAATGCACCGAATTCGATTCCTGGCGTCTGTCTGTTTGTCCGTTTCTGTCTTAGATG
>Ga0056115_1000709_pt1 | contig 14847 bp, 2 predicted proteins | sample WorMetOlspDAHAB1_FD_77007 | JGI IMG/M metagenome (GOLD analysis project Ga0056115, IMG submission 77007) | Marine gutless worms symbiont microbial communities from Max Planck institute for Marine Microbiology, Germany - Olavius sp. DAHAB.1 ...
GATGGAGAATTATATATACATTTCTTCAATTTCCATATTTTCTCCTTTTTTTCTTTTTTTTCATTACGATTTTATCATAAACATTGATTTTACCCATATCGCAGCTTCAAACACAGCAACTGATGACGTCACAAATTGGGTCATATATAGAGTATTTAATACCAACATATAATATTCTTGTACTCATTTTATAATAAAAATTTGTGGAAAATCTAGCCTGGTTGACGATTTTTAATACGATTTAATGATGATTCTCGATAGAGGCTTACTTTTTGGGGCCACCCTGTAGATAACACTGTGACCAGGGCTTTTTCATTTACAGTTGTTACACAAACACGTGCAGTTTTAGATGGATTTGTAGGTACAGTGTAAAATCTAATTCATGCAGCTGCGGTGTCGATTTCGTGTCGACAGAAGCATGAATTTTCAGCTCCAAATGCAGCACTGAGCGTTTGTCGAGTTCTAAAATTCCTTCGAAATGTCTTGCGTCTAATTGAATTCCCAAATCAAGTGGAAGAGAAACCCGCACTTCTGTTTCTCCCTTCTCAAGTTCCCACCGCATCCCTCATTTTGCCTAACTGCAGGGCGGAACAAAAAAAGTAAGCCGCTATCAAGAATAATCATTGAGTCATATTAAAAGCCATCGGTGAAGCTAGATTTTTCTTCAATTTTGATCACATGATTTCCGCCAGCACAACTGCACAAGGTTTGTATTAAATACTCTAAGTGACCTAATTAGTGACGTCATCACTTTAAGCTGAGATATGGGTAAAATCAATGTATATGAAGTCGTGATCGAAAACGATAAACAGAGAAAATATGGAAATCAAAGAAAGTTAGACATAATCTCATCTAACAGATGGTTAAGAAATAGAAATCACAGCTTGCTAAAGCGAGCTGATACAGAAGAAGCGCTGACATCATTTACCGTGTGTGACGCATGTCGCTCCTTTGCGGGCCATGCACTGTTAATGACGTCACAAAGTAGGTCACGCATAGAATATTAATACCAACGGATAATTTTATACTAATACTTTAACTTACGAAGAAATCTAACCCCACTGGCAGGCAGAAATTTGATTTTATAACTGCATAAATCCATTTAACTCCATATTGTATGCAGAACTGCGCACTAAAACACCCCGTGATAACAATGACGATGAAACAAACAATTCGATCGGCATCTATATGCGTGGCGCAGCAGTTGAAATGGGCGGCAGTCGGATGAGAAGCAGCGACTGATGCGGGCCGAAGGGTGGCGTATCACGTAGGCTACGTGTCAGATTGTGCCATGCCAACCACAACTGTCAGGCATCGATCGATCGTACAACGCTACCGCTGGCTTCGAGCAACAATTCCCACCATTTACACATTGATGTTCGCTTCTTTCAAGCGCCTCCTGAACGCATGACCCAACAGACGATGGGCAATCGTATCCCGCCTGTTTAGACAAAGGGTGCAGTGGCGTTATTGAACCAAGCGTGCAACCACGTTGCCATTTTGTACGGATACTTAGAGTATGCGAAAATGCGAAAATCCATAAAAATCTTATGCCATGGTTATTCGCAGGAGATCGGGTATGTGTATCGACTGGTGTAACTCACGTATACAACAACAGGCAGACACAAAAAGATCACGACGTTAACCTGCCACTACAGGGTGGCCTAAAAAGTTAGCCGTTAGCCGCTATCAACAAAACGTAGGGCCTATGATTATTGCATCATTTTGCCTTAGCAAGCTATGAAAACCACTAGTAGACCATCCTTTGGATGAAAATTCATGTATAAAAATTCTGGTTTCCATTTTTCTCCCTTTTCATGTTTCCACTCGTGTATGTCGGTATTCTGTAATACGTATAGGCCTGTGGGTGTTTCCTACTACAGCATGTGACAGTTTTCGAGAAATGACTCTTCCAAGGGTCTCCTCGTTGGCGATACGGTCTAGGCCCTACACATGTGGGCCTAGGAGGCAAAATCACACACAAAAAGGAAGTGCATACAGCCCACATGTAGCACATCAATCACTATTCTAAATTGATTGATAGGCCTATACACTGCAAACGTCGACAATGTTCACTGCTTACTGCAGCATTAATGTTTCTGCGACGGTGCGGAGTGTAGGCCTATGCCACTCTCATAGCATCAACCAGGGAGTATGGCATCAACTCCTATATCGACGTTGTCCGCGCAATGCATTTATCTCTATGCTACTGCACTATGTATGCATTAGCATCGGGTCCCTGGTCCAAGTCTAGTCTCGTGGCGGCCATAATCTCAAGCTTTATACTAACCTGATCAAAGTTTTCATGCGTTGGCTAGTTAATCAAGTTTCACGGCGCGAAGTCACCGTACGCAGGTACCATACAGCGCTGAAAGCATACGAAGCCTTTCTGAAAATAGGCCCACACAGAACAGAAGGCCTACTGTGACTACGTATGCCTTTTCTTGACGTACAAAAATCATCGCTAAATATGCATGTAGGCCACTACAGCTAATCATCAGTCCCTCTTCGAGTTTGTCAGTGTGAAATATGATGGGCTAGGCCTATACAATACATCGCGGTTACATTCACTCGCAAGGTGGCAGCAGCTGTTGAAAACCTGAAGTCATTAATATATTGACAATAAAATTCTTGTGTCACAATCAAACCCAAAATATCATCGATTTCAACGCTGCCCAAGTACTAGCTATATGTGCGTGGTCTTTTACGACAGAAAGCCGATGTTTTAAAACCACGTTGGACAGTGGCGTCTATCCCGCAAGTCAACTGTCAAGCAAGACAAACCCCCCTCCCCCACCTCATTCGCTTCCCCATTTTGCCTTCCTTAATCCCCTGATCACTACCCTTCCTCCCTAATATACATACCTTCTCGTGTCCAATGCTTCGGCCCCATTTCCTCCGGGCCTTCTGTCATCAAAAGCGCACAATTATGCAACTACTGGGTGGCCTAAAAAACCGGCACATGCACCAACTTCACACCGCTGAACTTCATCAAATATTGACCGATTTTGTAACTTATTTCACCGCCTGACTCAGGAGAACATTGTAATAATACTGTCACAAAAGATCCCACCACACCTCAAGTGTGTCGCTACACTACCTTGTGAAATGTCAGTGTCTTAAAAGCAACAATTGAAAACAAGACGACTTCTGTAACAACACATTTTATAAGAAATTAACAACAGGAAACGTGTTTATTGTCTCAGTTATTATCAAAAGTAACTGTCGCATCCTGCAGTTTTTATATCAAATGTCCACCTTGCTGCTGGACGACCCACTCTTAAAATGTGTTGTTACAGAAGTCGTCTCGTTTTCAGTTGTCGTTTTTTAAGGCACTGATATTTCACAAGGTAGTGTAGAGACATGGTTGAGGTGTGGTGGGATAGTTAATGACAGTATTATTACAAATGTTCTCCTGATTCAGACAGTGAAATAAGTTTGAAAATCGGTCGATATTTGATGAAGTTAAGGCGTACAATACAAAGTGTGTCAGTTTTTGGGCCACCCTGTACGTAGCAAACCCATTCCAGATGAGGAAACTAATCCTCAAATTCAGAAAACACTGTGACGGGTTCGGTTCTGGCCAAGGGACTCGACGTAATTAAATGGAGCTGCAACATTTTAAATGTTACATTTTATACATTTGGCCCAGAAGATGATATTGGGGCAATGTACGCGAGCAACATGGTATTAGAGATGGGCTTAGGCCTATATAAATTCACCGCATGACTGAAAACTAGGCTACAGAAATTACAAGTAGGCTAGTTTCCCATTAGCCTAACTCGGTACAAAAAGTTGACCTAGTACGATCAACAGGATAATGGGAAGGTTGGGCGGGTCATCCATAGCAACCCAATGCTTCGTGTCCACCTGTCATATATATTTAGGCTGTGTTGATGTCAGCTTAACGGTCCATGTTGGGAAAACGTGTTCGGGCAATGTATTCCTGGATGTTATTAAAAACCAGTACATATAGGCCTACAGGAAAAATGCATACAGGAGATAAAGTCACTAAACCGGACATTTAACCATGCCACTATTTTTGAGGTATAATTCATGTGAACACTGAACGGAGTTGAGAGGAGGGACAAAACCATCAGGGTGAAATGTCAGGGTTATTTGCAGATTGTACAAGAGTCTGCAAGCATATACTCATGCCTGCTTAACAAGCGTTATGTTTCCGTTCATCCGTTCAAATAGGATCGAATTCTATTTTTTCAGTATGTGTCAAAACTCCATCTAAGAGACGGACGGACGAAGCCGTTCGTCTCTTTGTCCGTTAATTGTGTCTGTCAGGGGCGTCCATCCTATGGGGGGAGGGGGAACGAACCGCGATGCTTCATAGAAATAATATGGTCCCAATACTTTAATAATTAAAGGTCGAAATGATTGCGCCACGTTTCACTGACTATTCGTGTTTCAAAACACAAAAATGTGATTTTTACGTTTTTAGCCATGACATCAATTTCACAGAGTGATGTAGGTTACGGACGAGCCTAAAGGATACAGTGAGTGTTTACTGTTAATATTAAGAACTTGTGAAATAACGTGATGTTATACACAACATCTGACTCACTGGGTGGACAATGTAAGTATATTATAGCGGCTGTTGAAATGTCACAGTCTCGGGTGTTTGTAGTGTTACATGTAAGCCGCCCAGCCGATGTACATCTGACAGAGATTGTTCTCGTCAGTCGCTTCTTTGATGAGATGGCTGACGTGGCCTTCGACGGACAGCGGCAGTCCACGTGGTTTTGTCTTGCTCTTGAGAATTCCTCGAAGTCGGTCCTCAATGTTGTTGACGTGCGTCTGTGCCTTTTCGTTTCGTATCTCGCCCGACTCGGCTGCCGCGCTGCTCCGACCCTTCGGAGGTTTGCTCCACTCGACCAAAGGGTCGTAGATGAACGTCTTCAGGACGCTCATCAGCGGGTCCATCTGGTCGCGCATCACCCGAAGCGTCACCTCACACGATCGCCGGAAGATCCCCTCTGTACCGAGCGGTCCCATCGCCTCCACCATGTTGTGCGTCAGCCGGAACGGAACAATCTCCGGGTAGTCGAACGTCTCGCCCTTGTTAAATAGACAGTTGAAGTCCACATGGACACAGTCGCCAGTCGTCGAATCCAGCAGAATGTTCTCGCCGTGACGGTCGCCCAGACCCAGAACATAGCCGACCATACTCATGACGGCCGCCGTTCGACAGTAGGCCAGCCGGGCGTTGTACCACGACGTCGGGTCGGGAAACGTCTGCAGAAACCAGTCCCCGAAAACCGGCGGGTGACGCGGCAGCAGCTTAGTTCGGTAGATGGCCAGCTTCTTGTCAAGAGGCGCGTTGGACGGCAGCTGGAGCAGTTTCAGCTCTTTGCCGGACATGTAGAGACCGAGCTTGCGGTACAGCTTGAGCAGGATCGGTCGCAGCCCGTTCGTGTTCGGCACCCACTCGAGCAGACCGCATTCTTCGTTCAACGCAGTAACGCTGAACGTCCGGATGTGCAACGCGCGGCGCCTCGACTCAGCATCGCGGCGCAGACAGCGGTTCACGATCCCGTTGAACTCCATCAGCCGGGCGTCCTTCCTAAGATCGTCCTTCGGTTTGCAGAGCATCGGGTAGCGGCGACCGTCGCTGCCGCGAAACGTAACCTTCTTGGGACGCTGCAGCGACGCCAGAACGTCGACGGTGTCGTCGATGCCGGCCAGAAACACGGCGGAGGCGGCGGCGAAGGGGACATGCGAGGCGGGCGGCACCGGCATCGCTGGAAGGGTCGGCGTCATCTGCGACTCGAGGGGGAGAAGAATGGCTGAGCGGTTGGTGTCGTCGACGAGGCGTTGGAGCGGTTTGAAATGCTGCGCCACACTCAGGGAGGTCGCGGAGCTGCCGCCGTCGACGGCCCGGTTGCACAGTTCCAGGAGACGATCGACCAGTCGGGTCATGTCGGCAAGAAATTGCGCCAGGTCCGGTTTGCGCGACCGACTGAGGTTAAAGATCTCCTGGCAGCGTCGGACGCGGACCGTGTACGACGACTTGGAGACGGCCATCATCGTCCAGACGCACTGCTGCGGGAATTCACAAAGCAGTGCGGCCAGGATGGACTGCAGCTGAGCCGAGACTGCAGCATGCGCGTGGCAGATGCGCGACACCAGCTGTGGAAGGGCGATCAAGAACTGATACGGAGCCAGTTTGTCACTGATGAGCGACATCTGGCGGTTCAGTTTGTCAAGCGCCGACCGCATTCCCTGCCGCAGGGCCTCCGATGTTGCTGTCTTCTCCGCGGCGGTCTCTGCGGCCACGACCTCGGCTCCGTAGTCCAGCCACAGAGTCAACATCCGCGGCATCGATTGGTAGATATGCTGGCTGCCGTACTGCAACGACTGCCCGAAGTACTGGACCACCTGGGTGATGAAGTCGCCGCGCTTTTCCGGCCGATCGACGACCGCCATCATCACCTTGTCGTAGTAGGTGGCCACATAGAAGAAGCCGTCCTCCCACTCCGAGTGTATCTGAGTCACTTCCTTTAACTGGCGGACGACGGCGTTACTCTCGCAGCTGGCTGTCTCGTCGAAGTAGCGGCCAAGCTGGAGCAGCATCTTGGCGCAGGTCAATCTCGCCGCCTGATCTACCTCACTCATCGACGCCGACACCGGAACTGCTTTGAAGCGGGCGGCACGGTCCGGGAAAACCTCTTCGGCGGCCTTTTCGAGGCACGACTGGGCGCGGTCGTGGTCGCCACGGTCCCACAGCCACTGCGCTTTCTCGAGGTGGAATTCGGGGAGGCGGAAATCGGCGGCACTCAACAGCGAACTCTGTGCTGTCTGAAGCAAGCCGCACTCGCGCGCCACCCGAGCACTCTGTAACCAGCACTGGCCCACCTCGGTGTCGACGCACAGACCTCGCTCGGTACTGGCCAGCTGCAGGATAATACGCCGCAGGTTCAGAATCGGATCCTGGTATCGATACGACAGCTGGCAGCATTGCAGACGGGCCTGCCAACGTCTCGACAACGTGCCAATATCGAGCTGAGATTCACCCGCCGTATTAGCGAAACACGCCTTCTTACAGGCCGGCTCAAAGTTTAGCAGACAGCGCAAACCCTCCTCAAGTTCGTTCAGCATATGAAGTCGGACGATATGCTCATACCCACGTTGGTAAGATCCCGCTTCCATGCTGGCGGCCGACAGAGGTGCCATTTCCTCGAGCCGCAACATGTCCATCTGACTGCAGAAAGCGACTTCGTCCTTGAAACTGGCGGCAAGAAGCAGTCTTCCAAGTCCCGTATTCCAGGTGACGGTGGCCGTTTCGGTGCCCACATATTGCTGAAGCTTCTCCCACTGCCCCAGACGCCAGGCTGACTCAACGCGGCATGCGTTCAACTCTGACGACCACGAAGGATGATCGGAAATCATCCCACTGGCGAGATTCAGCGCCGAGTTCAGTTCTCCGAGGGCAAGCTGGTTGCGAAGGAGACCTCGACGGAAGACCAGATTCTCCGGCTGGGATCGGATAGCGTGCTCGTAGCAAACCGAGGCATCGGACAGCCGACCTACACTCTCAAACGCAAGTATCTGCTGCTCGAGTGACAGTGGAACGTTCTGTACTGCTATGATGCCAGCAACGCCATCCGGTTCGTCAACGGCAACGTACAGTTTGAGAAGGAAGTCTAAACTCGTGGGAGCATTTCTGGGCAATCCTGATGCAGTGGACGACCGAATATGAAGCTCGTGGTGCATAAAAGCACGCATGAAAGCTCCGCAGTTATATGAAGCCAGAGCGAGCACATCCTGCGGAATGCAGTCCAGAAACGACTTAACCGAACAGTAGTCTTTGTCGCTATCCACAATCGATGTGGTAGTGCTGTCGGAGGTTGAGCTGTTTGAAGCACGGGTTGCCTTGCCGCTGGGAACAGTACTGGCCGTCGAAGGTGACTGCAGAGAAAGCACAGTTTGTCGATAACGCAACCAGCGGGTGAGGTGGTCCAGCAACGAGAACACAGTCTGAGCCGACATATGCCGTAAGTCAGTCAACTGACCTGTACGGGAGCCTGGCTCTTTGACATCATTAAGAATGGTTAAGATCTCCTGGAGGAGTTTTGAGCGGGCTTCCTCGACGCCGCCAAGAATCACCTGCGCGGCGATGTGCGGAAGAATACGCACAGCGATGTGGCTATCACCGCCCTGTTTCACCACACCACGACACGCTTCAAACACCCGATGACTGACATCATGCTCCAGCTTCGTTCCGAGGTAACTAGTCAACGTGCAAACCCATGACTCAAAGTTCGACCCTTTCCGACTGCGGTAGATCGGGTGTACCAGTGTGGACGAATTCGACACAAAGTTCAGCATGTACCGCGATTGAGCCAATGGCGTAAGAATTTCTTGTACCTCAACAGTAAAGCGATTCCATAACCGCCCACTACCAACGTTGGTGGATCTACTGCTACTAGGTTCATTCGGCTCTGTGGAGATGCTGTAAATTCGTATGAGCTCCTGAAGTGCATAGGCCACGCAGTCCTGTGCTGTCCTGTCCTCAGCCCCGAGAAAGGCTTTTGCCAGCTCGTTGATAAGGTCAAACGCAAAGCCGTCTTCAGCCATAGATGAAATAAACTTGGGCAACTCTTCTTTCGGCTGATTCGCCATCAGTTCCAACCGACCGGGATCTACGGCACCGATCTCGCCAAGACATTTGCCAATGAGGCCACGAGTCACTGCATCTGGTTCGCGGCTTCCACTCAACAGGACTGTCACCAAAGAAGATACAACGGGATGGGCGGTCTCACTACTCAGAACCAAACTGTGAAGAACGTCCTTGTTCGTCTGTAGACAGCATGTAAGTTTTCGTAGCGCCATTTGCCGAATATCAAGAAGTTCATGACTGACGCCCTTTATCAGATGCTCTATCTGCACCTCTAAATTGCCGCTACTGTACACAGCATCCACATACGGTCGAAGAACAGCGTTGATATGCTGCAGCTCGAGCGTGTCCGGCAAAAAATACAGCTCGTGTAGATGTTGCTTCAAGACATCACTGTTATCGACCACTAGGAATTCGAATATCTCCGAAACCTTTGCCGGTTCGGTCTCCAGAAGCGGCAGCAGATTGGCAACGATTTGCGACAGCATGGGCCCTAGAACGCTGGCGTCGAGAAGATGGACAAAACAGTTCCAAGCTTCACAGCAAAGTTCGGTGAACTGCCGGTCCTGAAATTGCAGGCCGATCCGCAGTGTGGTCATGATATGCATCCGAACAGTGGTAATGTGCTGCGCGCCCATTAGCCTCATCAGCAGAATGAGGCTTTTGTATGTCTGTCTCTTGTCTGCAATTGGGACCGCTCCATCCTTGAGATGCTTGTCAAAATATACGAGGATTCCGAGCAGATTTGGCTGCAGCAACGCAGCAAGTTGTTCATTCGTGATAAGAGAGATGTCCATTCCCTCGAAACTTCCCTTTGCCTGCAGCAGACTTTTCAACCCGTTCAACACTTGACCGTGATACACGCTCAGATGCATCAAAAGCAAGCTGTCGATGTGGTTGCCGAGCCGAAGAAGGCGCGTGAGTGTCAGCTCCATTTCGCGTTCAATATACGAAAAAACTTTTTGCGATTCCTCGGGGCCGTCGCACGTGCAGACAATGTGGCAGAACACGTGGCCAATTGTGCGAACGATGACGTTCTTGTGGTTTGGATCGTCCATGAGCCGCGAAATAGTTTTCAACAGCAGAGACGCCGTCGGCGACGCTTTCCGAACAATGTATGGCACAAGCAGATGCTCGGTGGCTTTGAGGTACGACTGAACATCCTCAAAAGAGAAAACGTCGGCAACCTTCTGCAGAACCTGCGACGCATCCAGGCTGGGTTTTGCCGATTTCGTGTTGTGGAGGCAGTACACTATCGACGAGCTGATCTCCTTGCCGAACTTCATATACAGCTGCGGAAGACCGGTGTGCCGACTGTGAGCGAGCTGTTTCATCTGCTGGCGAGCAACAGTTTCGAGAAGTGGCAGAGTTGGAAAAAGAACTTCGTTCAGTAACGCAATGATGCAGCTCAACAAGAGATCGTTGTCGGCCACAGCAGCAACTTCGCCAATGCTTGACAGAACCAACTCATTCTCTGGAATGCGAGCTCTACATTCAACCGCCATCTTTTCAATCGGCAGCGTATTCATCAACGGCGAGATTTTCGCATTGTGCGGCGGAACAAGATACTTAATGTTGCTGTAGAACGCCACTCGTACCTCGTTGTCCGCGTCCTGTTGCATGGCAAGTACGACGTTGACGAGATCACACACCACGCCCACATTCTGCCAATTCCACGCGTGGCCAAACAGCCGCGAAAAACCTCCAACCAGTCGCACTTTCACGTTTCTGTCGCTGTCGGTTGACAATGCTGTTACTAGTGAGACAAGCACGTGGGCTGACTCGCACGACCTCACACTGCAAGCTTTTCTCGATTCTGCCGACACTCTGCAGAAACTGCAGTCAAGCTGTAGAGCCTCCGAGATCCTGTCACAGGTGTTCGGTAAAGAGTTCGGCAGGAGCGACGACGTTGCAGAAACAACACAAGTGACAGGACCGGTAATTGCGGCAATGGTTTCCTTCACAGATGTTGACGTGTAGGGCAAAATGGCCAGCAGGACGTCATTCAGGAGGTGATGGGAACTCGGCCCGAGAGTATGCAGCATGAGTGGCAGATTTGACACTGCGGCAACATGGACCACATCTCTGTTGTCACTAGACGAATGACACAGAATGTGCTTGCGCCATCGTGGTGCAACGTGGCGGGGAATTACACACAGAAGTCGGAGAATGTCGGCAATAAGTCTGGTATCAAGGCTGTCACTGATCACTTTTGACACCGCAACAAGCTGTCTTGTATCTGATACGGTCTTCAAATCCAGCCACTGAGCTTCAGCGACGAGCCACGGCATAGAAAGCACTTCCAGCAGTCGAGGTAAAACCTCCAAAACAGTCTTTCCAAGATCGTGTACAACAAGAAGTGATCCGGTTGCGTTGACGATGGTACGATATGCAGCCAAAATGCTCGGAAAATTAGCGGAGCACATCTCGTTAAGGCAGACGACCCAAGCACAGATCATCTGGTTTACAAGCGTGCTATCAAAAAATTCGACAAGTGTGTGGGATTCACAGCTCCGACAGCTGAGAACTTGATAATACGAAGCGGCACATCGTGACAGAACCTCCGTCACAACACTGACACCTTCAAGGCATCCACCACAGGCAGCCAGGTCTGAAGTATTGTTCAAACTGTTAAGCATCATGACAAATCTCTGGCGCAAAAGTTCTGCTACGGTTGATCTCTCTGAAACGTTTACAAAAGCGTCACCAGAACTTGACTGGCAGTAGCCGCCATCTTTTACAGCAACAGACACTCCCATTATGTTCAAGCTGTTTGTGACACCACCAAGATGCCCGGACACTTTATGCTGGTAGAAAGACGATGGTACTGCACAGCACAGAAGCTCATAGTGAATCACTTCATGAATTATCACAACCAATGAAAGATCACGAGATGCACTATGCATGCCTATCTCACCAACCAATCTCTGGACAATGTTGTGATGTATGTCTGCTTGATAGCCAACATTTCTGACAACGTTTGACACACAACGACAGAGCGAACTACAAAGACTTGCAGTTTTTAGCGACACAGTACCATGTTTTGCGACAGACAACAGTATTCCATTACTAGTCAACACTTCATACACATAATGATAGAGCAGATCAACATTCCACTGTGAACCATCACCTTCCAGAATGTCCAGCAGCTGATTAACAGTTTCCGCCAAGGCTTCTTCAAGTCCAATTATATCATCTTCAGAGTCACTAAACCCAGAACACAACATGTTCACCAACGCAGAAAGGCAGTTGATGAAATAATCCAGAGCCGCAGCTGGTGGTGTGCTATGCGGCAACAACTTGGAACCCAATTTCAACGACGCCGTTTTCAGTCGCAAGTCACCGAACTCCAACTGGCAGCCAATGACCGACCACAGAATACAGCAGTCGTTCGAGTTGTCAACGAAATTAACGTGATCGAAAGCGGAGAGATGCAGCTCCATGTGCACGTCTTGGAGAACTTCTGTGATGCTTGTCTGCAGCTGCTGGCAGGACTGAATACTGGAGATAACAAGAGGTCGTTTTGTCAGCACCAGTTCATTTGCATCAGTGCGAAAAAACTCCGCTGGACACAAAAACCTGTTGATCTGGGAGATCTTCTCCGAAACGCTTTGGTCAAAAAACTCGTCACAGATCTTGCACAGATCAGAAAGCAGAGCAAAGAACTCGACTGCAAGACGGCGGAACGCGTATGGGTTGTGCGTTGAAGCTGTTCGAAGAATGTTCAGCAGAACTGTGCACGTCTTTTCGCGAATGACACCGCCACCAGGAATCGCCAGAATTCGCAACAGGTGCGACGTCACCCAGCACGTAAGCGAATACGGTAGTGAATCACGAAGCACATCTCCAGACTCATGACCATGGCTGCTGGAGGCAGAATCTTCCTGTACCGTAGTGCGGTATCCACCGATCTGCGGCACAAACATGTCGGGAAACTGACGAAGGGCATCTGTGATAAAGTCCAGACCGGTCAACAGTGGAGGATGCTTGCCACTGTCTGAAACTTTGCTGACATCAGAGAGGATGTCATTGATGGACACAACCACTAGGTTTCGCCACGTGTCAAACTCCATCATACATCCAACTCAGTGCATGCGGAACAAACTACACACCACCTGTACAACGGAAACAGCAATAACATTACAAAAAAAACCGCAAAGCTTAAATGTCACCAAAAGAATGCGAAATGCCCTGCTGCATTCGCATGTGCAAAACAATTTTATTCTGCAGTGAATTCCAAAAGTTGACAACACATAGTATGAATGTGTAACAGAAAGTATGTTAAATATTTCCAATAGCTGTATATTCAGTGTTGTGTGATAAGTTTTTGTGGCAGGTAATTGAAGTAAAAATTGTGTAGACAGTAGAGCAGCACGTGTGTGTTGCACATGTGTGATCAGGCTATTGATTTGCGCAGGTATAACTTTATAAACAGTTAGCTGTTTTATTTATTTCACATGACATCTCTCTGGTCGCTGGGCCAGGCCCATCGGCTGCTGCCTGGTCATTAGCCAATAGTGACTAAGAAGATATTAAGAAGATGCAGCATTTTACAGCGTCGTTACTATTCTCAAGATATCACACACTCGCACGGTAATGCGAGAATGTTTTAAAGGCGACGAAGCAAGTCAATGGAAAAGGCCAAAATTCGACCCCTCGCCACACCAAAACCCCTTAACCGATCTTCACAAAAATTGGCATACGTGATTATGTCCTGGATGGTACGCGGCATGCAAAATTTTGTGGCGATCGGTTCAGGGGTTTCTGCTCCCCAAATACGTGATTTTGCCGTGCCTCTGGGGTGACTAATTTTTTCTTTGTTTTTGTTTTTTGGGGGGGTTCTTCAATAAGGCTACAGCCAACACCCCTAAAAGGATTCTTACGCAAAATACGTCAAATGACGTCGTTCTGGGTAACAAAGTGCCTTTTGGGGATCCCGATGACTATATTTTATATTTAGACCCCCGAATTTCCGAAAAACAGCCATTTTGGGGACCGATTTTGACTGGACTTGCGGCCGAAAATCGCTTTAACATGGAAATGTTCCAATATAAAACTAACCTTAATCGTCGTTGTAGCCCCATAAAAGTTGTATAGTGAATAGACAATTCGGGGTCAAAATATTGTCACGTGTGGTTTTGGGGGAACCCCCTATGCACAGGTCACGTGATACTGCACATGCGCAGTGAACTTTGTAGGCTTCACAATGGGATCAATGCTATTTTCGCCAATAACATGGCTTAATCTTCGTCGTAGCACCCCGAAAGTTACAAAGTGAATAGATAAATTTGGGTCAGGGATTTCAGAAATTTGGACCATTTTTGCCCTCGGATGATAGGTCACGTGACACGGTGCATGCGCAATGACAGTGCCTGTTAACAGAAATATGATCAAATTCAGTAATTCATAACTCAGTAACCGATAATCGTGGGATAATAAAAATTGGTATGTGGGTTGGGCATGAGAAGCACTGTACATTAAACACTCTCAAGGTCAAAAGGTCAAGGTCACAAGGTCATGCGACGTAGTAGCACAAAAACATCAAATATATCCCGTAAACGTCACTCTGTAGTGGAAATACATCTGTGTTATAGGAAATCGAGGTTGCCGGAGCGAATGGTGGGGTCAGATCTTTGACCAGAAGCTCCAAAATAGCCGTTTCTGCGCATGCGCAGTAAAAATATGCACAAAACTCGCTTATAGTGTTGTCAAATCGCCACAATTTTAGTCCTTTTATAAGAAATCGTGGTCGCTGAACACGATGGTGAGGGCAGTTTTAAGATCGGAAGCAGAATTGATGCTATTTCTGTGCATGCACACTAAATAAATCGCAAAAAAACATAGTGAACATGTATTCTGACAGAAGAGGTAGTCCTCTGTTACAGGAAACAGGGGTCACCGAAGCGAATGTCGAAGGTCAGATTTTTGACTGGACGCTCATAAATAGGCGTTTCTGCGCATGCGCAGTGAACATATGCCCAAAACTCACTTACTGTGTTGTCAAATCGCCACAAGTTTAGCCCCTTCATAGGCAATCGCGGTCGCTGAACATGACGGTATTTAAACCAGATATAAATTTAATACTCTCAGGATATTGTAATAAAACATCAAATATAAATGCAATAAACTTTACAGTTTAAAACAGTTTTTAACGGCGACACGGCCTACATCACACAACTAAAACAGCAAAAATCAAAAAGGTGCTATTACTTAGGAGC
>Ga0056115_1000710_pt1 | contig 14847 bp, 13 predicted proteins | sample WorMetOlspDAHAB1_FD_77007 | JGI IMG/M metagenome (GOLD analysis project Ga0056115, IMG submission 77007) | Marine gutless worms symbiont microbial communities from Max Planck institute for Marine Microbiology, Germany - Olavius sp. DAHAB.1 ...
ATTGATGAAAACAAGATTTTCAGTAATGGCGGCCTTAATTTGCATATTGCGCGGATTGCCCAAAGGTGCCAGAGTGGCATCATTCAGATTCTTGAAGAGTACACCTCAGTGGTATAGAAACAGCAAAAATACTTTGTATGGACTGCAGTGCACGCTTATTGTTCCCTGCCACCGGACTATAAAGAATGGACTATTACATAAATTCCGGCTTGTGCAACCTCCCTACTTTTAAACTCCCTGGTCAAAACAGGCTACGTATACACTCTGGCACTCAGAAATAATTTCACCTTAATTCGACTAGACTATATCCACAGCTGATATGGAAATACTGTTGTAGTGTATTAGGCCCAATGATCATCATCATTATCATCATCGGTATCGTTATCTTGCTTAACCCCTTTTGGCAGGTTGCAGTTTTCTACACCAGATGTTGATGGTAGTCACGTGTTTTGCCTGAAATGTTTATCTGTGAAAACATGTCGTGGCACTGTGTAGGAATGACGTTATCTGCGTGCAACCCGAGAATAGGACACTCTTTAACGAACGCGATGGGCACCTACTACCCAGAACGGCTCGGCATTGTCATCTGCATTCACCACAATCCCGTCTTTCAGGGCGTCTGGAACGCATTCAAAGTGTTTCTCGACCCGCACACGGCCGCCAAGATGCAGATGCTGCGAAAGAAGACCAAGTTTCGTGAGGCGTTCTTTCGCCTGTTCGACGACGAGCTGGCGACGTGGTTGCTGGCAGAGGTGAAGTTGAACAAGCGGCGGCCGTTATTGGCTTCGCAGCGGCACTTCTGGAAGGGCGTCGGCAGCACTGCGTGCACAGCTGACGTCTCATCGCGAGAGACAACCAAAAAAGAGACGATAGAGGAACTGGCGAGTCGACACGACCCGCGAGGCTGTCCGTCCTATGTACGACAGTACATCGAGCCATATCTTTCTAACTCGACGTAAGCAATAACCACCTTTCAAGTTAGTAAGCAAGCAAGTTAATAAATTTAGGTAGCGCCAGTTTATTATTACGAATGAAAGGAAAAGACACTGAAATGAGTCGCTAGGGAGAATGGAATCCTGGGCCTGAATTATTCCATTGAAGAGGCGAGTTTCGAGATGGCGCCAAAAACCAAAAAGAGTTTCACAGCCACGTACGCATGTGATGTGGTAAATTAGGCTAATTTTGGCGTTACTCATTGCACACCTTTCAGCTGTTTTAGATGCAATTGTAATTAGCCCTTATCATTTATGAACAGATTTTACTGACAAATAGGAGCTGGCGTTTATCTCTTCATACATTGACTCTCAACATTAACACGAAAAACTTGTCACTTGTCACCTTAGGTAGCAGGGGCGTATCCAGAAATTTGGTTTGGTAGGGTATAATAGGTTGGTTGGCAAGCAAGGTTAAAGAAAGTAACATTCAGTGCAGTGTCACAGTGTCGTGCAGATGGGATATCTTATCTAACTCCGGGGAAGGGTAGCCTATATGAACAGTGAGTAGGCACGAATAAGGTAATTGTCACTTGTCAGCAACCTTGTTTCCGTTCCAAACTGATGACGAGCCTCGCGCTCTGGCAGCCGATTAGCGCAGCAGACGGAATAGTGCAGCATTCGTGAGATTATCGACGTTTCGTTTTTATTAGTGTTTTGGCCGTTTGTGATGCTGTACTGATGGTTGAATTGATTTTTAAAGTGATTTGAGGAGTTCATGGCAACGACATTAAGGACGTGCACACATAGGCCTATCATTATCGTGGACCAGACCGGGCCTGCCAAGCGGGCGCCAGTGTTCTAGAATACTTACCGGTAATTATGCCCCACCTATTTTTTAATTTCAAAAGCGCGACTTTTACGTTTTTAAATGGCATGCCATAAGGTCAGCAGAAGTTTAGCCCCAATCTTAAACATAAGATCATAATCATCCGAATAATTGCAATTTGCAAAAATTTCACGTCTTACCATCTGTTGTGTTGATGAAAATTGCATTGGCGTGAATTGTGTGTTTATTAAGCGGAGTTCACATCACGATTTAATAAAAAATATTGATATTATTTTTGTATCTATGACACCGCCACGTATTTTAATAATTGAAGGCCGAACTGACTGAGTACCAGTGGCGCCGACTCCATGGGGCACGGGGGCACGTGCCCCCACTTTTACAAATGGCTGGGCACGGGGGCACCGTGAGTTTAGAAGAACAGCAAACAAGAAACTGACCAAAACTGTACTGACCATCACGAATGCGCTCACCAAAACGACTAATTGTGCTTTTAGAGCCAAAAAGTGGAGGGGCACGACCAAAAAAATGCGCCGGATCGTTGCCCCTCCCCTTTCGCTCCAGACGGTGCCCCCACTTTCAGATTCTTTCCCGGCGCCACTGCTGAGTACATGTGTGGTTTCTGAAATTGTACAAGACCAACCCATGAATGTATCCGACACATGTCCAACTCTACTGTTGCATACGTTTCTGGAACACTGGGGCACCGCGTTGGCAAAAGACAAAAGACGGGCCTGGTGTCTAACTGAGTGGTTGTGTATGCAGCAAGAACAGTGAATCTTCGCTTCATCAGCCGCATCCAAACATCATCGACGAGCTGAGAGGTACGATCAGCTCGTCTGAAGTGCAAGCGTCGGACGTCGAAATCAACGGCGAAGCGCACTGTGACGCAACGGCCGAGGTGAACAGCGACGATGAGATCTGTCTCAGTGACGTCAACGAACAGTTTCAGATTCCGAAACACGTCTACGATCAACTCCGGCTCAAACAGCAATAGCAGTAGCAATCAGTAGCACACCTGGTATTAAGCTGGGTTGTAGTTACAAGAATGCTTGACTGTGATTTCCTAGCCAGTGGCTCATAGGGCGACGCTGATCTCCGATTCGTACTGGCCCCCAACCAGGCACCAGCCGAAGAACTAACGGGCGCCACGCCAAAATGTATGGGTGGGCCAAATCTGCGGTCTATGGTAAGCCACTATCAAGAATCATCATTAAATCGTATTAAAAACCGTCATGTCAGTGGGGCTAGATTTTTCATGAGTTTTCAGTATAAAATGAGCATACAAATATTGTATGTTTGCTTACTCTGTATGACCTAATTTGTGACGTCACCAGTTGCCGTTTGAAGCGGTAACAGGTAAAATCAATGTATATGATAAAATCGTGATATAAACAAGAAAAAATAAAAAAAATATAGAAATAAAAGAAATTTTTACAATAAATCTTCCTCTAAAAATGGCTTATGAATGGAATTCACAGCTTGCTAAGGAGAGCTAATGCCAGCGGGAGCGCTGACATCATTTACATTACGATGTGACGCATCTCGCTACTTTGCAGGTCAGGCATTGTTAATGACGTCGCACAATACACACTGAATATTTATTGCCAATGAATAATATTATAGTGCTTGATTGATAGGCCTACTTTAATCTGACGAAATCGTCGAAATGTACTCTCACTGACAGGCTACAGTATGATTTTTTGACAATTTGGTAGTGGCTTACTTTTTTGACCACCCTGTATAACGGGAGTTATGCCTAGTTCGTCAGTTGACCAAACTGCAGATTGTATAGACTAACTTTAGAATTAACAACCTGCTCATAACCAGAAATAGTTTAAGGCTAATTACTTTAAATTAACATTGGAGTGGATATTTAAAGACTTTAATTACTAATTTAAATACTTAAATTATCGTCTTGTGCTTCATCTGTCATCATGTCATTACGACAAGAAAGTCGAACTTTTATTCGCTACAGAACAGAAATACGAGCATATGCTCACGCTTGCATCCAATACATCAGGCGGTCAAAGCGAAGCCTATAAATTACCAAACACGAGCTACTGTCCAGTATGCATGAGACAAAACATTTTAATCTAAAAATGAAAAAAACGTCAATCAGTGTGCATTTATTTAAAGACATGAGTTCGTAACAGAAATAAAATGATTAAAATAGTAAAGAAAAACACATCGATATAACATGAATTGTGTTCGTAATGTGACATTTGCAAAGACCTTTACGACCCATTAACGTGAAAACTGTTGCCAAACTACAATCAAAACTTTGGTTTTTCGGTGGCATTTTAGCACAGTGTTCCAGTAATATATACCATTCGCCTAACCTTGATGATTTGCAATATCTACATTCATCACAAAACAAACAATTATATTGAGACTTTTCATAGTGGCAAGAGCAGTTCACTACTGATGGTAAAGCCACGATAAACTGTATAACTTTAACGTGATCTCTGAAAAATTGTGTATAAATCAAGTTAAAACTCACCTTGAAACATGCATATACAGACTGGCCCAAAAAAAGTAAGCCACCACCAATTTTTCAAAAAATCGTGCCAACGAGATTAGATTTCTTCGTAAAGTTAAAGTATGAATCAAGCACTATAATACAATGCGTTTGTAATAAATATTCTGTGCGGGACCTACTTTCGTGACGTCATTAACAATGCCCGGCCTACAAAGTAGCGATATATGCATCACATGCAGTAAATGGTGTCAGCGATCCCTCTGGGCATCCGCTCGCATTAGCAAGCTGTAAATTCCATTCCAAAATCTTCTTTTAGATGGAGATTTATGTATAAATTTCTTCAATTTCCATATTTTCTCTTTTTTTATTACGATTTTATCATATACAGTGATTTTACCCATATCGCAGCTTCAAACACAGCAACTGTATGACGTCACAAATTAGGTCATACATAGAGTATTTAATATGAACAAAAAATATTGTGCTCATTTTATAATCAAAATTGGTGAAAAATCTAGCCTAGTTGACGATTTTTAATACGATTTCATGATGATTCTCGATAGTGGCGTACTTTTTTCGGGCCACCCTGTATACATGCATATTCAGATAAACACGTTCAAAGCAAAATGCACACAAAGCAACAGAGTATTCTTGAATCTTATGACTTATTAACAGAGTAGTCTGTTAATGATCAGATGCAGCATTATCACAAAGCTTTTAAGCCAGCTTACTTCGTTCAGAACTTCATACACAAGTTCAGCTGTCATGCTCGACTCAAACTGCTCTCCGCCTCCAAAATGACCTATATTGTGTCGGGTGGGGCGTTATACTCTACTCACTCACTCACGCTTCGTGTCAAAATGGCAAGGGGGATGGCCAGTCACGCGGATGGGAGGCTCAGTATTGTCAATGAACTTGTGCCATAATCACCAGACATGCACTGTATATCATCCAGGCCCAGTGTTCCCGCAACAACAACCACTCGCATCCTCCACACACAGTTTACTCGTACCACAAATGCATAAATATTTTGTTTGTGAAAACCCGGCCGTACTACCGAAACCTGCAAGAAAAGAGCACTCGCCCAGCAAAAAATCTGTAGTGCTACAACCGATGAAAGCCAAAATAACCAAAAATAACTCGGGCTTTCATCAGTTGAAAGCCCGAGTTACTTTGCTACAGAAATTCGAAATGATTGATTGATTTGGGTTTAAAGGGCACTTTTAGAGTGACAAGCCCATATCATGCCTTTAACAGTTATAGTACCGGTAGTTTTGTTCAAAAGTTGAATCAGTGGAATAGACAAAAATATTACGTTTTGGAGAATGGATACACCCTGGAGTCTTATACATCTCCTATTCAGTAGTGGATGACCAGCGACATAAATAGCCCCCTCCTCTTGCATTGCTTTTTGTTTAAAATGGCCCTAAAAGGGATGGAACCAGCTCCTAACCCACAGTAACTGGGGAGCAAAAAACTCAAAAAGGGGGCTCATTTAAGTTTGTTACACCAGCGCCAAAATATGAAGGGAAATGATTCAACTATTTAAGGTAAAACAAAACATAAAAAAGCATACAGATAAATCATGCAAACTACAAAAAACTCGAGGCCCAACTGGGAAGTATGAACTGGTTTCGCAAACACCACATTAGCATTTCAGTTATGAAATGTCGATAACATGAAAAAGTTCTCACAATTTAACTAGCAGACACAGCTGTTGTTAACAAATGCGGTCAACTACAAAGCAAAGCAGTATGAAACGAGGAAACATGACAGTCATCTGCTGCGGCTACTCAATAAATTATCATCACAAATTTGTTAGGTTAAAGCAGACACCAACATCCTAAAGCAACAATCGTGCTATCTATCGTGCATCATTTATAAAATATTTACTAGTCCTTTAAAATCTGCAGCCGTCACAGCAAATGACCTTAAAGTGGATCAAAAAAGACGATACTTAAATACCATTTGTTGACAAATGTATTTCATCAATTCATTATAATTATAATCCAACTGTTTGGTATGGAAATGCAAAGCTCAAATAACCGTTTAACTTCTTTTAAGTCTTGTGTCATTTCAAACTTACTGTCACATATCACTCGCACACTAATAAAAAGTCTTAAATTGTAACTGAAACTGGCTAAAGTGTGCAGGATATATCCACGAAGAGTGCGTTCTTGGATGCAACAGTTTACAATTTACGACGTTTACCAATTTTTTTCACAGATCACAATAAACAAGAAACAAAGGCTTGAATGGATCAGGAAACGTGAAAAATCAACAACTAACAACATGCACACTGTACCAGAGCAACTAGTGAAACAAGCAAAAAAAACTATGTACAATTATAAAGATGTATGTACAGTACACGACGTACATCAGCATAACAACGGATACAGAATAGCAGTATATACAACAGGGCAGTAATACTGTTAAAATTTCAGCTGAATCATGCTGCTATCAACTACCCCAGGCAAGGAGTCGAACAGAATCAGCGTGGAGCATATCACAATTGCAAACAAACATAGAAATCGGCAGGGTTTTCTAAACTGTTCCTGTATAGACCAGTAGCTGCACTAGTGATCTCTGGAATGAATTCGTCATTGTACATATATAAAATTAAAAAATCTTTTACAGAGCATAAAGCACGGATGCAATGTGGAATATGGGGGAAACATGGAAGGAAGAGGACGACTGAATGTTGCATGACAGAGTTGCCACTTCCCAGACTGTATTCTCACGACTTTCCAGGCATTTTTTCCGCATAAATATACAGGAAACAAACAAAACTTCTTCCCAAGAACTATACTTGTAAGTGCAATTCTTCCCCGAGAAGGTAAAATAATTGCATTAATATATAATTTCTAAAAAATCACAAACTTTCAAAGGCAAGACAAATCCAACGTCTCTTTCCTGATGTTCTGCTTTCTCACTATACATTTTTAAAATTATTACTTTCTTTCCTTTACCTTTTCAGAGCCAATTTTCATGTCATTGATCTTTCTGTCGAAACATTTTGTCCTTAACGCTTTGACAGTGTTGGTTTGGTTATGTAGCCTATAAAAATTGTCCCCGACAAGACCTATTATTTGTCGGGTGAGACATTAAACTCTACTCACTGACTCGCCCTGACTTTGCCTGTCTTTGATTCCTTGACTTATTCAGGTTTTACAGAAAAAGTGGCAATCCCGGAAGAAGCAACGTAGCATGGAAATTAGCGGGAAAAAATTCCGCAAACTGAAAGGTGATAGAGGCAACAACAGGACACAAAGTCGATGACGCATTGACAGTACACAGACGAAATAAAACACAAAATAACTTATTGATCACAGTAACTGACAGACTTAATTTATGCCACCCATCCCGGCAACAATTATTCACTTGAGGTCGAGAATTTCCAGCATTATCGGCTCAATCTCATGCGGATTTATGTCAACAAGGCACTTGCCGTGGATGTTTGCAAAGTCTTTCAGTTCTTTCATCTTCGACATCAGCTCGGGAAACATGATGGAAGCATTGGCATAACTGTATCTTGACTCGAGGTAATGTTTGAGCAATACGAGATAGCGGTCCTGTATGTTAGAGACTAGCTCACGTGTGACTACGTGTGGACCTTCGGGTGAAAACAGCACAATTACAATGAGAAGAACAACAACTGTCAAGTCGTCACCGATAATCGACTTAATTGAGGCGCAGTAACGAACATGGTCGTCGTGCAATTGGACAAAGCCTGTCGCATTCTGCACAGCCAATGCACAAAACAGCAAGGCAAATATGATTTTTCAACTCAGATATAGTCACAATCGAGGTCTAAAATCTACGAATTTACAGAATACTTAACTAAGTAAGAAACAATAACTCTAATGCACAGTTACAGAAGGCTCAATTATAGTATATGGCCTAACTTTGAAGTGTCAGACAGGTGCAAAATATACTGATATGAACATCCAAACACTCGAATGTTTTTGAACATTCTGCTAGAACAACCCATGCGAGCATGTAGCACACGAATTATGGGTTTCAAGTTTTAACGAAACAGGAAGGACAATTAAAGTACCAGCAATGTTACCTCAGTCTGGATGCCAATCCTTGTTTGCCACGTAAGCCCATAAAATGAGAGAAAAAACACATATAAAAGTAAAAATGAGTAAAAAACAATCACAGCCAAACAATACTTCAACCTCAAATGCATTCATAAGTATTCACAATACAAACACTACACGAACATGATCCAGAAAAGTTGCCAATAAACAAATACAACTACCATTAATGGTGCGTTTAATGACTTAATTCAGCGTTCATTGCAGTCTAGCACAAGTGACTTGAGTAGTTTAATGCTCCCACCTGACACACTTTAAGTCATTTTGGAAAGGCAATGAGGCACCGCAACACAGTAACAAATGATTCCATTACGGGTTAGTTGCCCCATGTCATCAAAGTGGTAAGCACTGTCAAAGAGCAACAGTAATGAATAGAATTGATCAAAAAATGCCTCCTAGGCTAAGAAAAGAAGCGAACGTACCTTTAATATTTCTGTCGGTATATCACCACGCGGCGTCACCCAGACGTCTCGATGGCAGTCATACAGTGACACCGATCGCAGCAATAGTATATGAATCCAGCAGCCTTTCAGAATGCCGATCTGGCAAACTTGGGGCAGCCGAGCAAACTCGTCCAGGCGCTTGGCGAATTTTATAAGCCGAAGAACTGTAATCGACGACTGGTTAACAAGCTGGTTGAGTGATGGATCCAGCTGCCGTATGTGTACCAGAGGTTCAAGATCGACAGTGAAGGACAAGTCATACACCTGGCAACATGCCACATATGCCACAATATATGCTGGCCCGATACCATCACAATGATACAACACTCACCAATGCAAGATGGAACAATTACCGACACGACATGTAAGTGAATAAGTGAGTACCGGGTAGTTGTTTAACACCTCACTCCACCCAGTTTTAGAGGATGTCTTCACAGATGACACAGATAAATCTAAGCAGTAAAAAATATAAATGAATCCACAGAAATCAGTAAAACCAAACAATAAAACACACAAAAATTCAAAAAAGCTATCCCGGTTCTGTAGTTTCCAGCAACATTTGGTTACGGCACAAGGTGGGCTGATTCTTAAATTCCAAAGCCCATACAGGACCAACAAAACATGGGACTTACTGGCATTTACCACACCCAACAGTTGCATGCCGCATCTAGAGTAAGCAAATGCACGTACGCAATATGTTACAGCTATGGCATGCCACCAAGTCTTATATTAGTTCATATCAATTATCGCACATTTCATAACAGGTTTTGAGGCCTAATGAGTTTAAAATTTTTTACTCGCAGAAATGCCAGTATTAATTCACCACAGGCAACAATTTTGACTTTTTTATGCCAAAATGAGAATGCTGCACCAATCTTAAAATTTTGCTTGCAGTTGGTGTTTTCTTGTCACATATTTCACAGCAGAATTTCAGGATATGCTGGCTGAAAATAGCACAAAACACGCAAATGTAGTAAAAATATCCCGATTTTTTGGAATGCAGCAACCACTTTGTTTGCATTTTTCCAAACACCCTGTGCAGGTCTATACCTGCCAGTACTGCAAAGGCAATTAGAAGCCACGACCATTGCACTGTTTGTACAGCATTCAAGATGATGCAGCTTACAACGGATGAGAAAGTAGACACTCAACATACGCTACGAAAAACCTTGTTATATACAAATTATCTTAATGTTCATTAGTGTTCATCAATTGAACCCTCGCCCCCAATGATACTAAAAACAGGACACACACAAACCAATACTGGCATCGGTATTGAAATGCTCATCGCTTTTGGCACTCAATAGTATTCCATACTCGCACAAGCATTGCCACATCTTCACTGATAACAATAATGCATGTTAGCCAACTGTTGGTGACCGAGCTTTCCCAGTCACTGTCCATGCCTGGAACAAACTAGTGAAAACTACCATGCCATGTCACGTTTGCAACATCCCTAAAAGTTTTCTGCAGTCATCTGTACTTTATCTTTTCAACCATTGCTTCCCCGACATTCAGTAGTGTCTGTGAAGTGACTTATGTCACTATTGGACACTTTAATCAGTGTTGTTACTTATTACAGTGGCAAAAAAATTCAGTACAAATGTAGTGAGTCTTCTCAATATCAGCAGAATGTCAACCTGAACCAACTCCTGTAGAACTTGCTCTTCATCCGTTGTCAGCGGTCGCATTAAATCTGGACCGTCGGCCGTCAACGTTGACGTTACAGAAGCATTGATGCTGTTCTCAATAACGGACAGAAGATCGACTGGCAATGTAGACGACAGTCCATCCTTGTCCAGCCGTGACAGCTTCGACGTACTCAGCAAGTTCGTAGTTTCTCGGTTCAGTTCACATGCAGATACGGCGGGCAGAGTGGTTTCAGAGACATGCACAGTTGGAACGGACGTCGCATCAGAGTCTGGCAGTACAACAATCGGGGTTGACAAAGCTCCCACATCACCTCCCGACAGCGAGACCATTTCCGATGTCATTTCATTATCCGACGTTTGAAGCGATTCGCAAGTCTTCGAGCTAACCGAACTAACACTGTGTCGATTTTTCTTCAGACGTTCTTGCCGCTTCTTCTTCTCATCATCACCTGGAAATTCACATAAGCAAGTAAGGTTTAATGTACGTGCCAATCGACACATTTCAAGGATAGACCTAGAAATGTGCACTGGTATCATATATTAAAAATCAACGACACATAATACAATTGTATATTACAATTCATATTCTAACATTCCCACTATTTACCAACTAAAACGACTGAAAACATTTATAATACATATCAACAATTTCACGAAAATCTCTTTCATAACTGTTCAAAAATGAACAAATGTTGTAAAAAATTACTGATTCACTGGGGTTTAACGGCACTTTCAGCACAATAACGCTATACTGTGCCCATGAAAGTTACAGTTTAGTTAAAAGGTTGATATCAGTCAGACAGTTAAAATTACATTTTGGGGAAATGGATACACCCTGAGTATTGTACATCTCCTATCCAGTAACGGATGACCAGTGACATAAATAGCCCCTCTTCTTGCATTGCTTTTTGTTTACAACGGCCCTAAAAGGGATGGAACCGGTTCCTAATCTGCAGTAATGGGAGGGACAAAAAACTTCAAGGGGGCGTGGATGTTATTTCCCGTCTGGCCCAGACGGACATTTAGCGCCATCTACGCTATCTCCCGTCTGGGCCCACGCGCGGCCGCTTCGAATTGTGTTCGCCGTCATGGCAGATATACGGGCTGGCGTGGAAGCGAAAACAGCCGTAGTGGACTTGTCGGCGAAATCATTTCCCCGTTACTGTTAGGTAGGGTCAGGGTTAGGGTTATGGCTAGGGTTAGAGTTAAGATAGGGTTAGGAGTGGGGTTTGGGTTAGGTTTATAGGTTATCCGGAGCTATGACGTCTGTTGTAGATGGACAATAGCGGTTTTTTGCCTCTTATGTACGTCTGTCTCAGACGGACAATATCACTAACCTTAAGGGGGCTCATTTAAGTTTGCACCATGTTACTTCTTACTTTATGGTCTCACTCACTCGTAAACTTTTCCAATTTGCTCACCAGCATATTCAGCCGTACACAATATGCAACAAAACTTTTAAGCTCAGCATTTCTATATCAAAACTGCAAACATTTTTCCTTAAGACCAAACAAACCCAGACAGTGATGTGGCATACATTCCACTCTGCATCACTGCACACATAACACAGGACATTAATGTACTAATACAACATTAATGGAAAAGTACCCAAGATGAGATCCTTGTTCATTCCAATATGAAAGCATTTCTTCAACCGGCAATGTGGACAAAACCTTCGAGTGTTTACATCAATTTTGCAATTTCCATCAAAAATGCACTTTGGCTGCTGTAAAAACACAAAATGCAACCAGAAATGTATCCATTGCTGACTAAAGACTGTATTGAATGTCAACAACAATACCATTTGCTGTGCTTATAACAAGTTGTAAGTGAAATGGTATTTGATAAACCATGAGATGGCAGATCACACAAGTTCCCTATGATTTATACCAAATTATCAGTAGTTAGCTCCTGCAGACAAATCAATCTATCATGTGGTCATATAATGCAATGATAACTCTGTTCTTTCAATGTAGAATAAATGAAGACACGAATATAAGCAATAATTCAATTCTCACACGTAAAATACCTTATGAAAAACTGAACAGCATTTTACTGTTATTATAAAACATTTCTGACCTACAGTTCAGAGTGATTTCATATTTAACTGCCTTTAACCTAAACTCTGATTTTGCAGAAAACTATTTCAGATTTTTAACAAGTTTCCCGCTGATTTCTTCAGCACCGGGGATAAACTCATGGCATACCTTTTGCTTCAGTGCATTACGTCGGAAAAAAGCTTTGCAGGATTCACACGATATAGCATCAAAGTTACACCCGAGAGCTCTATCTCCACAAACGCTACAAAACTTGTCACCCTTTGACCCTAGCAAGCTTCCACTTTTCTGGTGCTTCATCTTTGCAACCCCAGCAGTTTGCTGGTCTTCAGATGCACAGTCACCGAAACCATTTTTCAGCTACAAATTCACATAACATCAAGCACACTTAACGAAGAAATATCAAGCACATTAAGATCATTTAGTTCTACCTCTGATCAACAACATTTAGATTATCAAGACCGTTAAAGTTCTGTAATCTCAGAAATAAGACGTTAATCTCATTATAAACCACCATTCTAACAATTTGCACGACATCCAAGAGTTCACCAAGTGCACCATGCTGCAAAAGTCTCGTTAGGCACCTATATGAAAAACATATCTTTATCCAATGGCAAAATATTAGAGCTCTGTACATAAAACTGATTTCTGTTATTTGGCAAAAATTGTTGTCATATTTAATTTGAAAGCAGTGGCAAATGAACATATTTAATCAGTAGCCATTCAAGTACACAGTTCTGACTTTTTACCAACAAGATTTATTTCATGCAGTTTGATAAAACAAATAAAACTCAACAGTGTCAAAGCAAACCTTCGACTTAAAATTATTAAAAAAACATACTATGCACACAGTCTGGCCTAAAATCTGGCCGGTCTGGCTAACAGTCTACATATGATCAGTTGCCAGCCAGAACTAACCCTATCCCTGACCTCATTAACATCAATCCTAACTAGAGCCCCTAGCGTTAGCTGTAAGCCCTTACAGCTGGGTTATGACTCATTATGGCTGGTTAGCCGTGGTTTCTACGGCGGTGTAAGATATGGTGACTTACGGCAACTTGGCGAACGGTCTACGTCTTAATCACAATATCTTGAAGCTTTTACCATTAAATTATTTTTACTTCACAAGTATAGAGTTAGCGAGTATTTAGGTTAGCAACAGTACTGTGTGTAGTTCGTAACTTGGAATCCATACAGAAACTGCTGTCAGTGCCAGTCACTGAAGTGACCACCTGCTTTATATTCTTGCTACCTTGATTATTCATACTGGCATACACGTGAGTGACGTTACGCAAAAAGTACAATAATAATGCAATTTATTTGACTATGAATTATAAAACAACTTCAGTTTCAATGTTTACCATTATTTGCAGATGCCATGATCGTCCTGTATAGAATTCTAACATCAATGACTTAGTGTGACTGATCGAGCCATCGAGCCGAACTCGCGCCAATGTTTTACGAATGTTGTTTTAGATGTGGTTGTCTTACAGTTTCTCAGTTTGAGTCAATTTAGGACCTAAAGCTGTCATAAGCTGCGGCGAGCAAAATCGCTAAGGCTAGCGGCAGCATACACTTCTTACAGCGCGGCCGATCAAATTCTACGGCGGCTTACGGCTTATGAAGTCTGCGGCAGCTTATGGCGGCTTACAGCGGCGGCTATGGGCTCTAATTCTAACCCAAACCATAATCTTGGCCAGGTTGGGTTTTTGGCTGCGGGCAGATTTTAGACCACATGTATGAACACTGCATTCATCTGATATGTTATTAGCAAATAATCTTTAATGATCATTGCTCAACCTCACTGCCATGCTGACTTCTGGTTGTCTCAACCTTAACTTCAAACTGCACAGCAACAGAGCCATCTAATGAAGAACTGCTGTGATGTGATGATTCATCATCTGACACCTACAGCCACAGAAAATACACAGATAAACTAGCATACTCCATAATTGTCAATAGCATCTCACTCAGCAAATGCCTTGTGACTAAAAATTTTCTATCTCACGTACACTATGCTAGAAGCTTTTGCGTGCAACGCTATTGCAATACATGACATATGCTATAAAACATTCAACTGCAAAACAAATTTTCACAAAGTTCTCTGGAGTTTAGCTTTTCCAGCATGTATTTTGCATACTGTTAGTAAATAATAATAATAACCTCGACGATATTTATAGTGCTGTCATCTACGGCGCCAGCCATATGCGCGAGTTCACTGTGGTTCATCTGGGCCAAAGTCGGCCAGCGCCAGGTGGCCGCCAACTCGCAGGCCAAGCTGCAAACTTGACCTTTGAGTCCGCCTGTAGGCTGCTAGAAGCCGAACATTCGCCC
>Ga0056115_1000711_pt1 | contig 14846 bp, 11 predicted proteins | sample WorMetOlspDAHAB1_FD_77007 | JGI IMG/M metagenome (GOLD analysis project Ga0056115, IMG submission 77007) | Marine gutless worms symbiont microbial communities from Max Planck institute for Marine Microbiology, Germany - Olavius sp. DAHAB.1 ...
AAGTGAAGTCTGTGCGTAGGGGAATGCCGCGTGCCATGGAAAAACTCCTCTGTTTTCCATGTTGAATCACACCCCGCCTAACAGTCCCTTAATGAGTCAAACTTTTTACAGCTTGGTATTAAAACACCCGTTAGAGTCTTGGATGCCGGGTCGCGTAAAAAGGTTACAGGCTGGATGCCGGAGGGCGCTGTTCAGCAGCCCGCCGCGAGGGTGGGGAACGTCACCTTGACCGCGGTTCCCGTACCGATCTCGCTTTCGATATCGAGCTCTCCGTCGTGCGCCGCGACCAGCGACTTGACGATCGACAGCCCGAGGCCCGTGCCGTCCTGGCTGGTGAGCGGGTTCGAATGACTTTGGGAAAAGGGCTCCGTGATATCCGGCAATCTGTCGGCGGCGATTCCGATACCGGTATCCTTCACCTGGATGGTCATGCCCCGGCGTGCCGCCGACGCAGAGACTTCCACCCGACCTTGCCGCTGGGTGAACTTGATGGCGTTGGAAAGAAGGTTCTGGACGATCTGGGTGACGGATTTCAAATCGGCGTGCAGTTCGGGCAGGTCATCGGAGACATCCAGAGACAATTCGATCTCGCCGTCGGCAGCGGCCTTCTCCGCATGTCTGAGACAGTCCGCCAGCAACTCACCGATAAGGATGGGCTCCCGGGTCATGGTGCGTTTGCCCGCCTCGATGGCCGCGATATCAAGGATGTCGTTGACCAGCGCCAACATATGCTCGCCGCTGTTGCGGATGTCGTCGGCGTATTGCCCGTAGTTTTCCGACCCGAGCGGACCGAAGGCCTCGGCGCGCAGCAACTCGCTGAAACCGATGATGACGTTCAAGGGGGTGCGGAATTCATGACTCATGGTGGCCAGGAACTCCGATTTCGCCCGGTTGGCGCTTTCAGCCTCCTCCTTGGAGGCCATGACCTCTGCCTCGGCGTGTTTGCGGGCCGAGATGTCCAAGGCCACGGTAACGACGTTTGTCGGTGTTCCCGAGCGGTCGCGCAGGGGCACTTTCGTGGTCAGCAGGAAGTGCTGGCGGCCGCTGGGATCGCGCCAGTTTTCCTCGTAGTTCAGTCTCGCCGTGTTGGTCTTGAAGATTTCCGCGTCGATGGCTTCCGTGTAGGTGCCGTAGGCCTCCCCCAGAACCTCAGATGCCGTCTTGCCGATGGCCTCGGCCGGCGTCGTTCCGTACAGATCGGCCTGGTAGCGGTTCATCAATATGTAGCGGGACTCTCGGTCCTTGGCGCTGATCATCGCCGGAATGGCGTCGATCACCGCATGCAATGTCCGTTCGCTTTGATCGGCAGCGGTCTTCGCCTGCTGGAGTTCCCGCGTCCGCGCCAGGACCTGTTGTTCGAGGTCGCGGCTGGTTTCGTTTCGCTCCTGTCTGGCTTTGTCCAGCAGGTGGTTCTCATACACCGTTTCCAATCCCGCCTGGACGATACCGCGGAATTGATCCAACAGATCACGGCTGAGGTTGGAGAAAGGGTTCTCCTTGTTGTCGAGGATGCAGATGGTTCCGAAGATATCCCCCGTCGGCCAGAACAGCGGCAACCCGCAGTACGAGATCATGTCGAGCTCGATATCCGGGTTGTGGTCCCATTCGGGATCGGCCAAGGCGTTGGGAACCACAAGCTCACTGCCGGTGGTCATCACCGTTTCGCAGTAGAGCCCCGTATCCAACCGGGCCATCTCACCTTTTTCGTAGACGTTCTCCGGGTTCTGGCTTTTCAGGAAGACCTCGATCTCGCGGCTGTGCACGCGCATGATCAGCGCCGCCGGCACGTTCGCTGCCTCGGCCAATACATTGATGCTCCGTTGCCAGGAGTCCGCGAGGGCGGGCGGAGGTTCGATGTCGTCGAGGATGCTGTACTTCGATTGCTCTTCCACTCACACCGCCCAATGCGCCAAACCGGGAAAATCGGGACCCTTCGTTTACGAATACGATAGTAGGAAATCCCGATTGGCCGAACAATGGCCGATCAACGGACGCGCCGGGAACCGGGAAGGCGCCGCGACGGGCGCATCAACTATTCGGCCGGTGTTTCGCCCTTGTGGCGGACGTAGTCGGCGAAGGTGTCGGCGGTGGAGCGGATGTAATCGGCCAGCACCTTGACTAGGTTGCGGGTGAAGGGATCGAGGCCGTCCAACTTGCGGTCGAACACGGCCTTCGAGATGGCCATCACCTTGACCTGGGTCTTGGCCTTGGCCGAAGCCATGCGGGGGCTGTCGTCGATCAGCGCCATTTCGCCGAACATCTCGCCCTCGGTGGCCGTCGACAGGTGGACCTGTTTGCCATCCACGGTGATGAACAGCTCGACGACGCCCTCCTGGACGATGAAGGCCATGTCGCCCTGTTCGTGTTCGCGGAAGATATAGCGGCCGGAATCGATGTCCCGGTGCTCGATGCCGCTGCCGGCCCGCAGGGAAGGGGCGCTGCCGTTGTCTTGGGGAACCATGGATGCGCAGCCTCCGTATCCTTCTTGTGCCGAAAGGATAGTACGGGGATATGAACGATTGCTGACGGGATCGGCGGTTTTCAGCTGCCGCCGCGGGCAAGCGTGATGCCGCCGCAAACGTAAAGGGTCTGTCCGGTGACGAATGCGGCCCGCTCATCCATGAACAGCGCCGTGGCATGGGCCACGTCTTCCGGCGTGCCGAGCCGGCCGACGGGCACGGTGCCGATGATTTCCTGGGTCCGTGGCATGTCCGGCGGATTGGCCCGGGTGAACAGTTCCGTGGCGATGGGGCCCGGTGCCACGGTGTTCACGGTGATCCCGTGTTCCGCCAGTTCCAGGGCCCAGACTCGGCCCATGGCCGCCAGACCGCCCTTGGTGGCGGCGTAGGTGGTGCGATGGGTCTTGCCCAGCATAGCGCGGCTGGCGATGTTGACGACCCGCCCGAAACCTTCCGCCTTCATATCCGCTAACGCCGCCTGCAGGCAGAGCAGGGGGGCGCGCAAATTGATGTCGACGGTGGTGTCGAAGTCCTCCATGTCCGTATCCTCAAGCTTGTCGGTGAGCGCGATGCCGGCGTTGTTGACCAGGCCGGTGACCGGCCCCTCGGCAGCGATCATCTCGAAGGCGGCGGCGATGGCGGCCGGATCGGCCAGGTCCGTCTCGATCCATGTGGTAGATGCTTCGTCCGGATCCGTGGGGCCGGCCACGTCCAGGTTGAACACCCGCCAGCCCTCTTCGCCGAGCCGCGTGGCAATGGCCTTTCCGATCCCCTGGCTGGCGCCGGTAACGACGGCGATCAGTGACATGACACTCTCCCCGGAAATTCCACGCCGTTTAGCCTCCCAGGCCCTGCGCCGTCTTGCAAGCCCACGGCGCATGGTCGATGCTTTCCAACCAGGGAGGAAACCATGACGACTGAGGAATTTCCGGTCTGGCGGTCGATGCTGTTCGTGCCGGCCAACAATCCCCGTTTCATCGACAAGGCCCATACCCGGGGCGCCGACGCCATCATCCTCGATTTGGAGGACAGCGTCCCCGATGCGGAGCTCGACGTGGCCCGCGCGGCGTTGCGCCATGCCGCCCAGACGGTCGCTCAGGCCGGCGCCGACGTGGTCGTCCGCATCAATAACCCGGACCAGCTCGCCGCCGCCGACATCGAGGCCGCCGTGTTCCCGGGTGTCAAAGCCCTGTTGCTGCCGAAGGCGAGGGGCGCGGCGCATGTCCGCGACATCTCGGCGCAGATGGCGGCCCGTGAGGAAACCGAGGGCATGGCCTCGGGCACGGTCCGTCTGGTGCCCATGATCGAGACCGCGGACGCCTACTTTCAGGCCCTGGAGATCGCCCGCGCCGATAAGCGCAACGTGGCCTTGAACCTGGGCGGCGAGGATTTCGCCGCCGACGTGGGCATGGTCCCCGACGGGGAGACCTTGGCCTTGCCGAAGCAACAGATCGTCATCGCCGCCCGGGCGGCCGGGTTGATGCCGCTCGGGCTGTTCGGCACGGTTGCCGATTTCCAGGACCTGGAAGGTGTGCGCCGCGCCGCCGAGACGGCCCGGCGCTTCGGCATGGAAGGGGCGTCCTGCATCCATCCCTCCAATGTGCCGATCCTCAACGAAGCCTTCTCGCCGAACCCCGAGGAGGTTGAGCATGCCAACCGGGTGATTACCGCCTACGCGGAAGCCACCGCCGCCGGCCAGGGCGCCATCACCGTGGACGGCAAGATGATCGACGTGCCGGTGGTCGAGCGCGCCGAGAAGCTGCTGGCCCGCTGGGCCGCCATCGAAGCCCGGCAAGGCCGGGCGTGAGGCCTCAGCGGCGACGCAGCATATAGGCGATCACCCCGCCGGCGCCGGCCATCAGCGCCATGGGGAGATAGGCCGCACCGCCCTGGGCCGCGTAGAGATGGCCGCCGAGCCAAGACGCGACACCGAAACCGAGCCCCATGACCGCCGCGGCGTAGACGCTCTGGGCCGTCGCCGCGACAGCCGGATCCATGCGCCGGGCGATGAAGTGGATGGCACCCAGATGGGCCGCGCCGAAGGTGGCGCCGTGCAGGATTTGCAGGACCAGCAGGGCCGGCAGGGCGTCGGTGATCCCGGTGCCCCACCAGCGGATCAATCCGGCCAGTCCGGCCAACGCGATCAACCGCGCCGCACCGAACCGCCGGATGATCCTGTCGCCCCAGATGAACAGCAGGATCTCGGCGATCACGCCTTCCGCCCAGAGCCAGCCGATGACCGCCTCCGAATGGCCCACCTTCTGCCAGTGGATGGTGCCGAAGGCGTAGTAGATGACATGGCTGGTCTGGATCAGGCCGGTGGCGGCGATGAAAACCAGGAAGGTGCGATCCTGAAGCACCGCGAGGATCGGCACCCGCGCCGGTTTGTCCGCCGACACGGTCCGCCGGGTGTCGGGCAGCAGGCTCGCGGAAACAATGACGATGACCGTGCCGGCCAGGACCGTCATGTAGATAAGATCTTCGGGGCGGCCGGAAAGGACCCAACCCATTCCCCAGGCCGCGACGATGAAGGTGAGCGAGCCCCACAATCGGATGCGGCCGTAATCCAAGGAAAGGCGGTTGCCGGCCTGCATGGTGAGGGTTTCCAAGAGCGGCATCATCGGCGACCAGAAACTGAAAAACAGCATGGTGATGGCCAGCACCGGCCAAAATCCCCAGGCCCAATGGAATAGGGCGAAGGCGAAACAGGCGGCAAGGGCAAGCATGACCAACGGCCGCTTGCGCTCGCCACTCCTATCGGCGTAGCCGGCGACCAGGGGGTTGGCGAAGACCTTCATGGTCATGGAGGCGGCCATGACCAGCCCGATGTCCTCCGGCCCGAGACCGCGGGACGTCATCCACAAGGGCCAGAAGGGCAATAGGACGCCGATGACCAGGAAAACGGTCCCGTAATGCAGGGCGAGCCGCGCGGCGATCATGATGCCAGCCGTTCCGCCATGCGACGCAGGTAGGCCAGCCCGGGGATCGCGCGGCTGCCGTACCAGGACACCATCTCGGCGTCGATGATTTTGGCCTTATGGGCGTGGCCCGGGAAGTTCTCCCGGAACGCTTCGACGTGTTTCTCAGTGAAGCTGTAGGGTTCCGTGGAAAACAGCACCAGATCGACGTCGGCGAGAAACGGCTCGTTCATTTCGATGGCCGGATAGCGCACCTCGGGATCGTGGCCCATGGTTCGCCAGTTGGCGCGGGCCAGGACATCGGCGATGTAGGTATCACGGGACACGGTCATCCAGGGATCTTCCCAGATCAGGTAGAGGACGGCGCGCCCGGGCAGGTCGCTCGGGAATCCCACGAGTTCGGCCTCGAGCTTTCCGCAGAGGTCTTCCGCCGCATCCGCGCGATCGAAGATTCCCCCAATGAGCCGGTAGAGGCCGAGATTGTCCTCCACGGTGTTGGGATGAGTGACGATCACCGTCAACCCCGCCGCCCCAAGCGCGTCGGCCACCGTCTTGGGCGTCTCGTCGACGTTGACGATCACATGGGTCGCGCCGATGCGGGCGACCTTTTCCATGTTGACCCGTTTGGTGCCGCCGACGCTGGGAACGGCCTTCACCTCCGGCGCCGGATGGACGCAGAAGGACGTCCGGCCGCCCAACCGGTCCTCCAGGCCCAGATCGAACAATAGTTCGGTGATGCTGGGAACCAGGCTTAGGATGCGCGCATCCGGCCCGGCCGGCGCGTGGACGGTGCCTGCGGCATCTATGAGCGGGTCGGTCATGGCATGCGGTCCAGTGCCCATGGAAATCCGGTGGAAATCTTGCGAAGGACGGAACGGCCGCCATGGAGGCGGCGGCCGTCAATCTATGCCCAAACGGTTCCATTGGATAGACAAAGAATCGCCGCCGGCACCTGGGAGGAAATACCGGCGGCGAAATGGGCGCCGCTGAGGGGCGGCGGCTTGTCCCGGGTTAGCGGCAGGCGATGCCCATCTCCGCCGCGCCGCCTTCGCTGGTGGTCCGCAGCCAGGCGACATCGGGAATGACGATCTTGTTGCTCTTGGCCTTGATGCCCAGTCGGGCGAGCTTGCCCAGGATGCGGGAGAAACTTTCCGGTTGCATGCCGAGCTTGCGGGCGATGAGGGTTTTCTCGTAGGGCAGAGCGACGATGGCCGGGCCTTCATTGACGGTGCAGAGCTCGAGCAGGAACTCGGCAGTCCGTTGCAGGCCCGAGTGGGTTTTCAGTTTGGCGATCTCGCGGGCCGAATCATTGAGATGGTTGGAAAGTTCTCCGAGCAGGTTCATGGCCAGTTCCGGCGTCTGGCGGATCTTCTCCTGGAGGACCTTCATGGAAATCGGCAGGACCCGTGCATCGACCACCGCCTCGGCACTGGATTCGTGTTGGCGATTGGCGAATAGATTGGCTTCGGCGATGGTTTCCCCGGCACCGACCACGGCGATCACGGCCTCGTCGCCGTCCGGGGTGCTGCGGTAGACCTTAACCCAGCCTTCCAACACGATGTAGAGGTAGTCGGCCTTGTCGTCCTCGAGGAAAAGCACGCTGCTCTTCGGGGTTTCACGGGGCGAGGTGCCGGCCAGAACGTCCTTGACGATTTCCGTCGACAGGCCCTTGAAGAGACGCGCGTTCGTAATGGTGTTGATATCCGTATCCCTGATCATCGCTTTTCTTATCCCCTGAGATTTTCCAGAATTGATTTGCGACAATTATGGGATAGGCCTTTGCGGCGCTGTATTCGGAATTGTACGTAAGGACAATTACGTATTAGGGATGGGTGATCCAACGGCGGCGCGTTTCGCGCCGGATCGCTCAGCCGGGCGGCGAATCCTTGAGGGCGTCGCGGATGGATTCGAATAGCTTTTCGTGGTCGATGGGTTTTTCCAGGATGGCGCACCAGCCGGCGGCTTCTACCCGGGCCTTGATGGTCGGGTCGTCGACGCTGGTAATGACGATGACCGGCAGATCGATGCCCCTTTCGGCGAGGCTGAGGAGGACCGCTTCGCCATCCATTTCCGGCATGTTGAGATCGAGCAGCAGGCAGTCCGCTCCGCCCGTATCGTCGGAATCGAGGAAATCCCCGCCGGAGCCGAAGGTCAGGACGGTGAAACCTTCCGATTGAAGCAGCGCCTCAAGCGCGCCGCGAACGCCGTCATCATCGTCGACGACGATTATTGTCGTACCGGTGAAAGCGCTCACCGACATCCCCCCGTGACGATGTGTGCCTCAAAACGCCGTATCATGGCCAAAATTCACGCACACAACCAATCCAAACAACTTCATTACAGTCAAATTCACCCGACCGTAAAATCAGGAGAATTACGTATTGAAAATATGATTGTCGGATTCGTTATGCGGCCGGATTTGGCGGTTGGTCAGTCCTCGAGGCCGATTCCCAGGGCCAGGCCCATGCGGACCAGGTGGGCGAGGCTTGTGGCGCCCATCTTCTCCATCACACGAGAGCGATGAATCTCGACCGTTCGGGCGCTGATCCCCAGTTCGTAGGCGATGACCTTGTTGAGGTGCCCCTCGACCAAATGGTCCAAGACATCCCGCTCGCGGGCCGTGAGGCGTTCCAGTCCGGCCCGGGCCGCTTGTAGGGACGCCTGCTCGCGGCGCTTCTGCCGGCTGATTTCCAGGCCCCGGCGGACGCTCTCCAGGATGATGTCGTCGGCGAAGGGTTTTTCGATGAAATCCACGGCGCCGGCCTTGAGGGCCTTGACAGCGACGGGCACGTCGGCGTGTCCGGTGATGATGATCACCGGCAGGGCCGGGTGGGCCGCGGCCAGGTCCTGTTGCAGTTTAAGTCCGTCAACGTCGGGCAACTGCACGTCCAGGAGCAGGCAGCCGGACCGCGCACCGCTGTAGCTGTCCAGGAAGGCCTGGGCCGAGGAATAGGTCTCGGCCGTCAGATCGTCCGATTCCAGCAGGGCCCGCAGGGAATCACTAACGGCCGGGTCGTCGTCGACGATGAAGACGGTCTGTTCATCACTCATGGCCGTTACCGGTATCCGAGATCACCGGCAGAGTGAAGGAAAATATGGTGCCGCCGCCGGGGTTGGATGTTGCGGTGATTTCTCCGCCGTGTTCCTCGACGATGGCGCGGCAGATGGAAAGCCCCACCCCCATGCCGTTGTCCTTGGTGGTCACGAAGGGTTGGAACAGTTGACCGGCGACGTCCTCGGAAAGCCCCGCCCCCGTATCCGAGACCGCCACTTCGATGTCGTCGCCCAACATGGCCGTCCGGACGGTGATTTCCCGGTGACCGGATTCGGGCAACGCCTCGATGCCGTTCCGGACCAGGTTGACGACCACCTGCTGGATGGAAATCCGGTCCATGGGGATGCGCGGCAGGTTGGAATCCAGGTTCATGAGGACGTTGACGCCCGTCTCCCGGGCGTCCACGAGGGCCAGGTCGGCGGCCTCCTTGACCACGTCGTTGAGGGACTCGTTGGAAAGTGGTGAGTCCTTCTTTTCAATGAACCGGCGCAACCGGCGGATCACTTCGGCGGCGCGGGTCCCCTGCGCGGTGGCCTTGTCCAGGTTGTCGTAGACGGTTTCCGAAACGGGGAGGTCCTGCTTCTCCAGGACCCGCCGGGCGGCCTGGGTATAGGTGCCGGCGGCGGTCAGCGGCTGATTGATCTCGTGGGCCAGGGCGGAGGCCATCTGTCCCATGTCGCTGAGCCGCGAGACGTGGCGCAACTGGGTTTCCGTTTCGCGGGCCCGGGCCTCGAGGTTCTTGCGTTCAGAGATGTCGTGCAGGATGCCGGCGAACTTGCGCTCGCCGCCGTCGGAGAACTCGCTGACCGACAGGTGAAGCGGGAAAACCGTTCCGTCCTTCCGCAATCCCTCGACTTCCCGGCCAATGCCGATGATCTTGGCTTCGCCGCCGCCCAGGTAGTTGGCGATGTATTCATCATGCTCGTTGGCGTAACGCGGCGGCATGAGGATGTTAACATTGCGCCCGATAACATCTTCCGGCCGGTGGCCGAAGATGCGTTCGGCCGCGGGGTTGAGGGATTCGATCAAACCCTTGGAATCGATGGTCACGATGGCGTCGACGGCTGTATCCACGATGGCCCGTACCCAGGCGTCCTTCCCCGCCGCCGCCGCCTCGGCGCGCTTCCACTCGGCGATCAGGATGGCGGTGATCCAGACGGCGAACAGGGCCAGCGACCGGTTGGTCAGCACGACCCAGCCGACACTGCCCGTCGGCGACAGGAAGAACCCGATGACGATCAGCGTCGAGGCCACGGCGGCCAATCGATAGAGATCGGTGCGTTCCGGAAACCAGATCCCCAAAAAAACCAGGGCCACGTAGGGCACGCCGCCGGCGACGCCGAGCGGCAGCAGCAGGTCGAAGACGAAAATCGCCCCAGCGACGAAGAGGCTCAGGGCGGCCAGCTGGGGTGACGGCATAATTGACATAGATCAATAATGAACCTTGCTGTGCTCAAGACCAATTGAAATCGTGATCGCCAGGATTCATGTGGCCATCTCCAATTGCTCGCTCAAGGCCAGCCAGGTTTCCTCGGTCTCCGTCAACTCGGATTTGATCTCGGCGTGGCGGACCTGCAGTTCCATGAGCGCCGCCGTCGGCCCCTCGTAGACCGCCGGATCGGCCAGGCGGGCCTCCAGTTCGGTCCGCTCGACGGTCAGCTTTTCCATGCGCTTCTCGAAATCCCGGACCGATTTCCTGAGCTCCGCCGTCTCGGCCCGTTTGGCGGCGCGGTCGCGCCGGGCCTGCTTGCGGTTGGCGCCGCCGTCCGGGCTGGCGTCGCGGACTGCCCGGCGCTTGGCGCGGCGGTCTTCCTGGAGATTGCGGGCATAGTCCGCCAGGTCGCCCTCGAAGGGCTGGCAACCGCCGTCGGCGACCAGCCACAATCTCTCGCAGACCAGTTCCACCAGGTGCGCGTCGTGGCTGACCAGGATCACCGCCCCGTCGTAGGTGTTGAGGGCCTGGACCAGGGCTTCGCGGGCGTCCACGTCCAGGTGGTTGGTGGGTTCGTCCAGAAGCATCAGTTGGGGGGCTTCCAGGCTCATCATGGCGAACAGCAGGCGCGCCTTCTCGCCGCCGGAAAGGCCGGCGCATTTCACGTCCGCCCGTTCGCCCGGGAAACCGAACCGGCCCAGATGCGCCCGCACCTTGGATTCCGTGGCCATGGGCATGAGCCGGGCCAGATGCTGGTAGGGGGTTTCCGTGAGGCTCAGTTCCTCGGCCTGGTGCTGGGCGAAATAGCCGACCTTCAGCTTCGATGACTTGACCAGTTTGCCGGCCATGGGTTTCAGGCGCCCGGCCAAGAGCTTCACCAGGGTCGACTTGCCGTTGCCGTTGGCGCCTAGAAGCGCGATGCGGTCGTCCATGTCGATGCGCAGGTCCAGGTTCCCGAGCACCGCCGTGTCGTCGTAGCCGACCGCAGCTTCGTCGAGGGCAATCAGCGGCGGCGACAGGGGATCGGGATCGGGGAAGTCGAAGGTCACGGTGCGGTTTTCCGCCACCGAGGCGATGGGCTGCATGCGTTCCAGCATCTTCAGGCGGCTTTGCGCCTGGCGGGCCTTCGACGCCTTGTAGCGGAAGCGTTCCACGAAGGCCTCGATATGGCGGCGCTGGGCCTGCTGCTTGGTGCGCATCTTGGCGTCCAGTTCCAGGCGCTCGCGCCGGGTCCGCTCGAAACGGTCATAGCCGCCTGAATAGCGGGTCAATTTCAGGTCCTGCAGGTGGACGATCTCCGAGACCACCTTGTTGAGCAGCGTTCGGTCGTGGCTGATCACCATCAGGGTGCCGGGCCAACTGGCCAGGTAGTCCTCGAGCCAGAGCGCCGCTTCCAGGTCCAGGTGGTTGGTGGGTTCGTCCAGCAACAGCAGGTCCGGATTGGCGAACAGGGCGGCGGCCAGGGCGACCCGCATGCGCCAGCCGCCGGAATATTCGGCGCAGGGCCGCTGCTGGGCGGCCTCGTCGAAACCCAACCCGGCGAGGATGCGGGCGGCCCGGGCCGGCGCCGTCTCGGCATCGATGTCGGCGAGGCGGGTATGAATCTCGGCGATGTCATGGGGGTCCGTGGCGGTCTCGGCCCGGGCCAGCAGCTCCGAGCGCTCCGCATCGGCGGCCAGGACCACCTCGATCAGGCTTTCGGCGCCCGACGGCGCCTCCTGGGCGACGGTGCCGACCCGGGCGCCGGGACGCACGTTGAGGCTGCCAGCGTCGGCGGAAAGCTCGCCCAGGATCAGCTTGAACAGCGTCGTCTTGCCGGTGCCGTTACGGCCCACCAGGCCGACCCGGTGGCCTTTCGGCACGGCGACCGTGGCGCCTTCGAACAGCGTCCGGCCGCCGATCCGGTAGGTGAGGTCGTTGACGTGCAGCATGGCGCAGGTCTTAGCACGGCAACGCCGGATGGGAAACGGGCAGGGGTGTGGTCAGGCCTGAACGGCGAAATCGGCGGCGTCCAGGTCGTCGGAATCCGTGGCCGTGGTGTTGTTGGTGAGCACCGCCAGATTGGCCTCGGTGCCGTCGGTGGCGGCGTTGTCCGTATGCACCATGGTCAGTTGGTTGGAGTTGGCGGAATCGTTGAACAGGAACACGGCGTTGGTGGCGGTGGCGTTGCCCGCTGCGATGGCCGCCGCGGCATCGGCCAGGGTGCCGGCCTGGGAATGCAGGACAATGACATTGGCGGCGGCGTTGGAAAGGGTGATGCCCGATGCCGAGCCGTCCCAGGCGAACTCCTCGTAGACCACCGAGGCAATGCCGAGATCGCTGGTGTCGAGGACGATCTTGTCCGCCTCGCCACCGCCGCCGCCGAAGGCCGTGACGCCGGAGAAATCGGCGATCGTGTCGGTTCCCAGTCCCGATGCCGATGCGCCGCTGAACACGAACCGATCGGCGCCCGTGGAGCCGTCGATGACGTCCGCGCCGCCGCCGCCGGTGATGGTCGTCGCGGTGCCGTCGCTGGCGGTGATGACATCGGCGCCGGTGCCGCCGATGATGGTCTCCACGGCGGAGACGTCGCTCAGGGTCTGGCCGCCGTCGGCCAGCGTGATCGAATCGATGCCGGTGCCGCCCTTTACCGTCTCGACGCTGTCCAGATGGGTGATCGTCTGGCCGCCGGAGAGAAGCGCGATGCGGTCGTTGCCGCCAAGGCCGAAGATGGTCTCGACGCCGGAAACGGCGATGCCGTCGGCGCCCGCCGACATGGTTACCGTGTCCTCGCCGCCACCCAACTGATAGCTGCGTGTGCGGCCGCCGCCAAACTGGGTGATGTCGTTGAGAAGGGTGGTCTCGGCGGTCAGGTGATCGGCCCCGGTGCCGCCGTTGATGACCTCCACGTCCTCCCACATGGTGATGATGTTAGTGCCGTTGGCCAGGTTCAGGGTGTCCGTGGAGCCGCCGCCGCCCAAGCGAACCGAAAGCGCGGTGGTTTGCGCGTTCAGAAGCGTGATGGTGTCCGTGCCGGCACCGCCGGACGGAATCTTCTCCACGTTGGTCAGGTGGAAGGACCAGGTACCGCCGTTGTTGGGATTGACGCGGTCGTCCGTGCCGGCGCCGCCGTCGATGGTGACGGTGCCCGACGCGGCCGAGAAGGTCATGATGTCGTTGCCGGATCCGCCGATGATGGTCTCGACGCTGGTGAAGGCGGTCGACGTGCCGGAATCCGTGAGGGTGACCACGTCCGTGCTGAAGCCGCCGGTGACGCTGGCCACGTCGGCCACGGAGATGACGTTGGCGGTGGCGTCCATGGTCAGGGTGTCGGTGCCGCCGCCGCCCGAGAAGCTGTCGCCGGATTGCGCCTGGCCGCTCAAGGTGATGGTGTCGTTGCTGGCCGAGCCGAAGATCAGGTCGTTGTTGGCGGTCATGGTGTAGGTCTCGGTGCCGCTGACGTTGGCGATCACGTCACCTGAGCCGGAAACCAGGAAGTCCGTGCCGTCGATGTTCGAAAGGCTCACCCCCGTGAGCGTGATCTCCATGTCGGCGCTGCCGTCGCCGCTGGTGTCGATCTCCAGGACCTTGGTGGTGTCGTTGAAGCGCGCGGACGAGTTGCCGCCGCCGGAGAAGCTGTTGGTGTGGGCGCCGACGAAGCTGAAGGTGCCCGACTTCAAGCCGTCCAGGACCAGCTTGTCGGCCGACGTGGAGCCGGTGCCGGCGTCGAAGTCGGTGATGGTGTCGCCACCCCCGGCCGCCGAATCGGTCACCGCCGAATAGCGGAAGGTGTCGTTGCCGGATCCGCCGGTCAACGTATCGGCGCCGCCGTCGCCATCGATCTGTTCCGCCGCCGTGCCGCCGGTGATGGCATCGGCGCCGCCGCCGCCGGAAATGGAGGCGGCGCTGCCGTCGGTGACCACCACCGTATCGGCGCCGGCGCCGCCGACGATGGTCTCGATGCCGGAAACGTCGCCCAGCGTCGCGCCGCTGGACGAAAGGGTGATGGTGTCGGTGCCGCCGCCGTCCGTGAGGGTCTCGATGGAGCCGCTGATGGTGACCGCGTCGTTGGCGGTATGGAAGTCGATGATGTCCGTGCCGGCACCGCCGATCACCGTCTCCCAGCCGTCGATGTTGCTCACCGTGCCGCCATTGGAGCCGAAGACGAGCACGTCGTTGCCGCCGGAATCGGTGAGGTTGGAGACGCTGGAGTTGACCGTCACCTGGTCGTTGCCGGAACCGCCGGCAATGGTATCGATGGTGCCCGAAAAGGCCACCGTCTGGCCGCCGGCGCCGAGGCCCAAACTGGTGGCCGACGAGGCGGACACCGTTTCCACATGGGACATGGTGGTGATGGTGGTGCCCGATCCCATGCTGACGCTGTCGGAGCCGCTGCCGCCGTCCAGCGACGTCAGTGTGGAGCCGACGTTGAGTGAGAAGGAGTTGGTGGCGTCGGCGAGGTCGAGGGTCGCGCCGGAAGTGGCGTCCACGTTGACCCCGGAGATGCCCGACTGGATGGTCGTCGCCGAGGTGGAGATGCCCAGGACCTCGACGTTGGTGAGGCTCTGGATGGTATGGGTGCCGGACTGCAGGTTGACCTGGTCCGAGCCGTCGCCCGTGTCCAGGACCAGGATGTTCGAAGCGGCGGGGTTCGAGAAGGTCCAGGAATCGTTACCGCTACCGCCGGTAAGCCGGTAGGTAGCGCCGCCCGATGAGTTCAGGTGCAGGTACTCCGTATTCAGCACGGTCAGGAACTGATCCACCGGATCGGAGAAATCCAGGGTGTCGTTGCCGCTGCCGCCGTCGAAACTGTCGCCGTTTTCCGCACTGCCCAGCACGAACACCGAATCGTTGCCGCCGATGGCGGTGACGATGTCGTTCTGATTGCCGGTGAAACTGAACGACGTGCTTCCCGAACCATCGACGGAAAGCTCGACGGTCGGCGTGCCGACCTCGGGCTCCGGTTCCGGTTCGGGCTCGGGGTCCGGCGGAGGTGGCGGAGG
>Ga0056115_1000712_pt1 | contig 14843 bp, 9 predicted proteins | sample WorMetOlspDAHAB1_FD_77007 | JGI IMG/M metagenome (GOLD analysis project Ga0056115, IMG submission 77007) | Marine gutless worms symbiont microbial communities from Max Planck institute for Marine Microbiology, Germany - Olavius sp. DAHAB.1 ...
ACCTACCTGTTCCGCAAGCGCCTCTGTAGCCGCCTAACGGCATTATGGCGCTATATAAATTTCGTATTATTATTATTATTATTATTATTATTATTACGAATTAAAACAATGAGACCGGCATACGTTTTCGATACGCTTTAAGTCGTCAGACATCCGCTCCATGTTGGTCGTTGATGTATCCGGACTGTGAGATCCTAAAACAAGAACATGTCTTCGTCATTGTTTGCGGCTCTTTTATTTAAAAGAAAACTAGCTTGATACACACTACTCGTACATGGGCATTTTAGTCCTAACCGTAACCCTAAAGCACTCTCACAGTTACAGAATTGCATTATATTTATATGGGTACGTTGGGCTGTTTTATAATCTACAGCCAGCCACCGGCGTGCTCAATTTCTAACCACAACATGTAACTAGATGCAACTACAGTGAGTAGTAAGAGAAAAATAAATTACAACGAAAATGCAGCAGGCCATGTGGCTGTTGCAAGTTGGCATAATCAGCATACTTGTAAAAACTGGAAAACGTTTAAAAGGCCGAACACCAACAAGCGCTTACACTCTCGCGGCGCTATGAGGAGAGTCGTCAATTCCATGGGATAAGTGCTATGGTACGAATCATCTTACAGCGTGCGTAGCATACCGTTACTGATAGTGGAATGAATTCTGGCGTCGACGGGCATGTCGCGGTCGATCTGGTCTCGCTGCACGCGATTAATCTCGCGCAAATCTCGCAGAAAGTTGACGTCGTCGTCCACGTAGCGCGCCACAGCGGCCGTCGTGGGTGTTCGAGACACTGAAAGGCGCAGTGGCCGACCACCAAGCGGCGCGCACCCGACATCGCCACCCAGCGACGGCGGCGCTCCCACGACGCCACCGGAAACGGGACTCGGTGGCGTTCCGCACATGCGCTTTGACGACTCCGATGACTCGCGTCCGCCGGCCATGTCGCGCGTCCTGTACAATTCATTGTTTGTTCCTCAACCCGTATCGCAATTCACGCTGAAGCTAGTAAATAAATAAGTAAATTTTTACAACGGACTCTTTAATCTATTAATAGCTAACGGAATCTAGGAAGACGGACGACGGACATCACTGGAAACACCAGAGACCACACTATAGGCTACACCGGTTTCAGCAATCATCTGTATCTGCAAAGGGGGAACGCCGTCTCGTTTCAGAAAACTTTTACAGCCGGATAGACTGTTGCTAACCAGTGATTTACACTTTTCTTAGTACCAACGAGTTTGTGCTTGTGGGCCATAAATTAAAAACTAAAAAGACAACGATAACAATAATAGGCCTAACAAAGACAAGTGATAAGGCGCCGTAAGGCGGCAGGAGTTACAACAAGGGCCAAGGGCGCCTATATAGTGACGTTGAAGCATGCTTCAGCCGTAGATATCAGCTGTCGCGTAACTGTAGGAAACCGGGAACAGGTAGGCACCGAGGCGGCTCTTGAATTACTTCAAGATCTTCCTTAGTTATCAATTTTTATTTGGCTTGGTCTGTCTATCGGTCTGTCAGTCTCTGTGTTTTCTGTTCGTGTTCTGCTCTGTCGGTGAATAGTCTTGAATAGAATCGGGGCTGTAGCTATACGTCGAGGCACGAGGAGACATTTTCCTCTTTGTATCTGCAGAGGTTTCTCGTCGACAAATTTCGTCCAGACCACTTTGTTGGATTTGGGGGGAGAAAGAGGAGGGAATAGAAAAGGAAAGGAGGGTGGAAAGAAAGAAAAGACGCGGAAAGAATGGGATGAACGAGGGGGCATATAAGAGCAATGCAGGAGGAAGGAAAGAGGAAGAGGATGCGATAGGATTTTTCTATTTTGACTGATCCTGGCCTATATAGTTCTAAGAATAACAAGGAACTGATGATTAAACTTCAGCTTAGATCTTCTACGTTAGATGTTCGGCGATGTCTGAATGCGCGAGTTTGCATCATACCGTTCACACGTTGTCAGGAATTGTTGCGCGTATAGTTTTCAATTGTTTTCGACCGTTTTTATGTTGTTAACCGCATGACGAAATATAAATAAACACAATTTAAGGGGACGTATAGGGCCTACATTTGGCGTTTCGCGTATTAACATTTGACATATTCTCGAGTAGGCTACCCCGCACGTATTTCTCAGAATGGCACTTTTCGTTACTCTCGCAAAAATGACCTTGTTGACAACGCCGAGTGCCTTGTTGTTCTAGACTGTAACGACTTCAAGCAGCTATATCTGTCCACTAACGACGACGCGCGAGATTATTTAATCACGGCAGTCATAGAGCAACTGACGTCAGCGCCAGAAATACACGCACTGACGGACGACGGTCGGTGAACTATCACCTATACTTGAAATAGCAGCTCATTCGTGAAATCTGGAACGAGCGTAAACTGGTGACAATGTGGCGACTCTTTTCCGGTGTCGATAATGTGACGGTGTGGTGTGAGCTCGCTTCCTCGTCGCTCAGATGAGACGGAGCGGGATGCGGCTTTACGTTTGATCACGCCCATGGCAAAGTTCTTCGAAAAGTAGCACGCTTAAAATTGCCAAAACTGACAGAATCACCGGAAATGACTATCTTTTAAGCATGGGCGTTCAGTTCAGCGTTCTTTTATGTGCTCTTATGTGATCATCATGTATGTCAATTTTGGACGTCAGTCGAACCGTGATACTGTAAATAAAATCCAGATTTTATACTCGAATGATTGCATAGTATTATTGGCAGCTCATATAGCTTGCGAAAAGTATATCTTTTGCATGGCGCGTGAGTGTGAAAGGACATCTGTTTTGAACGTTGAATTTAATCATGTAATTTTGTTCTCTGGATGAATACGTGTACGGAACTGTTAAATTATGTGATACCTCATAACTATATTTATCAGGTATTTAGCTCATGATCTAGGCCTGTTGTATTGTTGTATGTCTAGTTATTAATATAGTTGCTATTATCTACACTATGTTCATACGGACATACTTAATCTATGTATTAGTGAGCTCCTTATTACTATACTTTATTCTATCTACAGGATTGGCAGTCGCCGTCTTGTGGGTCAATGTGTTGTAGCAGTTTATCTTTGTAAACTGAACCACGCCTGCCCGATGTTGCCTGATGAACTGCACCAGTCTTGGTCAGCGAAGTTTCTTGGCAAATGAATTTTTACATTTCTACATTTTATTCCACTGTTAGTATTTTGCATACATTAATTAAATTGCCGTACGACATAATCGTCGTGGTTTTATATCATAACAATAACAATATTGCATTCCACGTACTGACAATAGATTATTTTCGTGCTGATTCGTAGCTATCTAGTTTGCTGAGTATTCATGTGGTTTGGGAGTTGATATCAGGTTTTTCTCGAGGATAGATTTCTTAGTATCAGTATTATTTCGAAATCTGATTGTAATTAATTTAAATAGATATTACATTGCGGATTTGTGATTGTGTACGTTTTTTAATTTTCATGTGCATATTTTCGTGTTCTCTATTTTATTGACATGGATGTGTGTGGTCTGATGCAAATAGCTTCATTCACGCATTTATTCGTTATCGAAGAATAAGGTACTGTCAGTCGATGGTGTCCTTGACAATACCGGTCGTCGGGCGACTTTCGCTTTTTCGATCCAAGTGTAACCGCGGCCGGGGGCGAGGTCTCCTGGATGGCGGCCGTGACAGCTCGGTCGTCCCGCGGCGACCGCTGACCTCCAGGCTGCTGAACAGGTGCGCTCGCATCAAGCACTGAACGATCGTGATGCATCAGATACTGATGCGGAGACTGGCGTGCAAGGTGAGCACAGTGCAGCAGCTCGCGTTGTAACAGAGGTAGATTCGCCTGTCGAAAAACCCGCACACGTGGAGACACTGATTGATTGTAGGCTATATTGATTATATGTTGATATATTGGTCATGTATTATATTACATAATATGCTCTTGTGTTAGTGGTGTACATAATGGAATGAAACGAAATTTCATAAAATACATAAAATAAAAACCAAAAGAAGATAGATATTCCACTAGATAATTAGGCCTACTTGTGTAAGCCGAACCCATAAAATCCCATTCTATCGACTTCTGTCCTCATCACTAACCGTATAACAGGGTATTCAAACGGCTGTCAACATTATAGTCTGAAAATATTAGTTTTTTTTCTGCCTCAGACCTGCGAAGTGTCCATTCAGGATCATACGATTTGGTAGCATATGATCGAAAAAGCGTTACAGCTGCGATAATTATGATCTCAATACACTTAAGGAAAGAAAACCCCTTATCAGGAGTCAGTGTGCCAATTGGCGCAAAACCCTAGCCAAGTTATAATTGGTCCCTTGCGCGGAAGTAATCAACAGACGGTAAACGTACTTGCCGTCTTTTCGTATCGTTAGCTGCATATAATACGCTTTAAGGGGGATTTGACGTCATCAACATAGGCTGTATAGACTAACGACATTCGCTCTTTTGGTCACACGAGACACATTGCATGAACACTCGGGGATATTACTAAACCCATATAAATAATTAATGATTCAATACTGATTATCTTCTAAGTTGTCCATATTATTGGTCGCCAAGAATTGTAGTTACTATTTATGCCTCGAGATTTATTTGTATAGTAGCCTTGCTAATCAGGAGCTGTTATATTAAAACAGTGATTGATTTCTCAGGTGCATAGGTGCATATATGCGCCTACGGTACGCGGTGTACGTCTTAAATGAGATCTCACCTACAGATAGCTGTGCGAGAGAAATTAAATTCGATTGGGCCAATATGGAAAAATTCACTTGCACTTGGAATAATAATATTCCACCTATGGAACGGATAATATTAGCTGCTATTGATTGCTCGCTAGTCAGAGAATGCCCAACCGTTGATACCTTGCGCTGTGCTCTACTGTCAGAAATGTACCTGCGTACAATTAATCTGTCAAAATTATTTACCGTGTGAAACCTAAACAAAATCCTGACATATTGCGGTCATCATACCTGCAGACTAACATTCAATGCATGCAGAGCCACTTATCGAAACCCATTTCAAAAGTCGTACACAACAAATAGAGCTTAAATGATATTTAATATTCCAGTGAGATACAGTCGTCAGTGCAACTTGTGTTTTGGCATCAGTTTTCTCAGTATGCAGTATATAGGAGGGGACACTGGGCGATGCCCCTCCCCTTTGTCGTGACGCGATTTTTTTGCCTATACTGTGTAAACAAAATGAAATTTGGACGGTTGATTCTCAGTAAAATCGTTAAGACTGTTACCCCCTGGGGAGCTTACAGCGCTCCCCAGACCTCCTAGTTGGAATTAAGGGAATTTCTAAAGGAAACCGGAGCGAAAGGGAGAAGACCAGAGAAGAGGTGACGGAAGGGAAAAAAGGGGATTGCCCCTTTCTCTTAAAATATCCAAAATATGCCATTTTCTGGATCAATCAGCCATGGATTTTAGAGTGACCTAAGTATTAAGAACAGTACTAGGTCCACTATAGACAGTGTGAAGAGTAGGTGTTGGACGAGTCGAATGTCAGTAAACAGCAACGGCAGTCTTGACTCGTATGCCGTATGGAATGAGAACAATCAGTATTGGCACTGAAACTGCGGCATTCATACCTTGAGGAATGGGATCACAAAAGGACGAAGAGGAAAGTTGGTGGCCTGCTGCAGTTTGGCGTGAAATTCTTCCACCGACAACTGCGAATTCTGTCGTCGACGCAACAAAGCAACGAATGCCGCGTCAAAATAATCGACGTTAACATGCCATTAGTCTCGTTCTCTCTGTCTGTATGTATGATGTATGTATGTATGTATGATGCACGTTTTATGCCTGCGTTTTATGCGAAAAAAACTTACACTATTACACTATTAAATTTTTCGATACTCGGCCTACACGGCGAGTCAGACCAGCCAGGCATTACAAGCTTCCGTAAAAGATTCTGCAATCCGACACATCTGTACTCTTCCTGTGATCTGGCTGTGGTTTACAAAAATTTGGACTCATTAACAGCATCATCTTCCTGCAAAACATATTAAACTAAATTGGCTGTGAATGCGCCTATACCTCGGTGTCCGGCAGGGTAGTACGCTATTCATCAGAAAATGCAGCGGTGAAGGAATCACAGTGAACTGTCCATTAGACAGTTGGTTTCCCCAGGTATTTTTCAATAAACGGAGACAAAGGAGAAGCCAGTGACGGGAAATTCTCCGGCCTCCCTCTAAACAACTCTTAAACCACGAGCGTTTAGGTATTTGAAAGTGTTTTCGTTTAATTTCTAATTTTTATTTCGTTCAGGCTAGACATACCTTAACAAGCGCCCATTTTCTTGTAAACCCAATCGGCACGCGTTTTACAATTTGTGTATGACGAAATGATGAATGGCAGACAGGTGCCCGATGTAAAAAAAAACTATAAATCAACTGACAACGAGTGCGAGGACGAGCGCGCGAACATGGTCGCCGACGCCAGGAGAGATATCGGCCCCGAACTGCTGCAGCGTCGTCAGAAAGCGCTTCAGTTTGCTCAGCTGGCGGGCTCCGCACGCAGGTGGCAGCTGCTGCTGCTGTGACAAGTTCGACACCTGCCCGGCAGAGGGTGGCGAGTGGGCCATCACGTGACTTCCAGGTGGCGACAATGAGTTGTTCACTGTGTGCGAAACATATCACAAAATAAGCACACTGTACTAAAACGTCAGACTAAATTACCAGTGGTTTTTAAAATGTTTTAGTGTTGTTTAAAGTTTATGCTTGTATTTGAACTCTGTGTTCGCGTTAACACTGTTTTACTTTATACAACACAATACGTAAAAAGTTAATACGTCGTCGCCGACGACCGGCGACAAAGAAACACAACTCAGCCGACTTATCTACGAAGTTTTTGTTACCACTACAGGTCGATGTTGTGTTCCAAAAGTGTATTTCTTTGACGAGTATGTCGGTGCATACACCGATTTTCAACAGCGAAGGTCTCCGACGAATCAACTGACTCAACTCGGAATCTCTCCAAATGGTGCTATATATAGATTTGCTTATTTTTTGTTATTTATTATTATTGCCGTGTGCGTTCTTTTGTCCGCATTTCTTGAATATCGCGTGCAGTACGAACCGGACAGAGAATCGGGTGCTGACGAATATGGTCGCAAGCCAGACACCGGCGATGTGCCATATGAATACGATCTCGACTCCGGCAAGTTTGGCATCTCTCTCTCCAAGGTTGCAACGTACAGTGAACAGTGAGCTGCTGTGACCGATCGCTCGTTAAAGCCTGCATTTATATAACAAATCGTATTACGAATGAGGAATTCATTTTTTTCTCCCACGCATCCGAACGACCCGGACAGTCAGTCAGTCAACAAGGGTACCGGTATCTGTAAAGCGCAATGTGTCATTCTACGCCGCAGTCTTCATGTATTGACTTTTTATTAATCTTTAAAGGATTATTTTATGTACTTATCTGTCTCTGGTCTCTTCCGTAAGCCAAATGTTGGCTGAAATGAAGATGATTTTTGATGCGACTTGATTTTCAACAATGTTTATGGCTAACGTCTGAAGTCGTTGACAGTATATTGATGTGAAAGAAAAGCGTTCTACAAATTTGATGCGTAGCAGAACTGCTGTCCTACATTTGCAAAATTTTTCTTCTCTTAAACAAAGTATGCGAAATCGTAAGATGTGTTGCACGCTGAAAAGCTTGTAGCATCAACCGACAAACTCGCCGACTACTGACCAGTTTTAGATCAATCATTAATCGTCAAGATCGCAGTGACATTCGTACACAATGTTATAGGATTCTGTTTAAATATCCATTGTTGCACACAATAACGGAAAACGCTATATTCGAAGGAAAAAAGCAGATGTCCCAGCGATATCAAACTCAAGTGTTGTATAAGTTATGCATTAAAACCCGGTCAAACCCGATCCTTCAATTGATAAGCAAATAGTATTGTTTATAGAATATTGCTCAAAAAGCGGGTCACACACAGCGACATGTAGCAACTCAACGTCTTTTCGTTCAGATCACATAGAAATGCATCTCTCGCGAGTGACACGACCCGCTTTCTTTATAATGCACCGGATTCGATTATCGAGGGATCCTGCGACGGATACAGCGCTAAAAGGTTTATAAAATACGTCACAGCACTCAGGCAGTCAGCGGCTTGCCACGATATCGACGGATTAGAGCTAATGCAGCAGCAGAAATGGACGACGGCGGGAGACGAAAGAGAAAGTGGAGCCTGGACAGTAGAAAATAGGCCCGATGTTCCGGTTCACGTACGCTTTTTGTGCTTTTACGCGAGGCTCTAAGTGCGACATATTTTTAGAATAGTTTCTACAGGTAGATATACAGGGTGACAGAAAACACAAAGCAGATAATGCGTCTATATAATATATACGGCAAGTTCTATACTGTGTCAGCACGTTTTACGACGTTAAACAGGCCCCGCTATAAACGTTAACTGTATAGAACAGAGTAAGTCAAGTGGGTAATTAATTAACTAGTAATCGAAAAAAATATACTAATACAATAATATGCGGCGCCGTAATATTGGGGAGAGTCATCCTGTGAATACTCGAAGGGCAAAAGTTGCATGAGCCGGTGTCGCGGTGTCGCCGTAAGACTTATATGTAAATCGATTTATATCTCTGAAAGAATACAACTTGACCACAAGCGAGCATGATAAACCCCAAACAAACTGAACCAAAGAGGAAGCAGAGGACAAAGCCACTGATATGCGCCCAGCAATTAAAATCAGCAGCAAATTTGGACAAGTCCACTTCAGTCTTTAAAAACTGCCACTGCTGGCAATTTGTTCAAAACCGGGAAGGTAATGGCAACTTTCGGTTAATTGCGTTGCGTGAGTGAGCAGAATTTAACGCCCCTCCCGCCGACACATATAGGATGGGGCGTTAAACTCTATACTCATTCACACACGCAACGCACTAACCAGCAAGTTTAATTTACATGTAGTCCGTAACTGACGGCAGACCGTCAGTATTGCCGGCGAAAAACGCAGTAAACGCCAGTCATGAACGCAGGACATTACAGTGTTGTGTACTACGAAGAGACAAAGCGGAGAGGGTCTTACCGGCATGCAGTTTAAGCCGCATCGGTCCCCAGAAGCGAGTAAATAATGCGTAAATCCCGGACGCTTTACGTTACGTTAAGTGTACACGGCGACGGTGAAGCGGATGCAGAACGGCGGAAATTGTCGTCGCATATATCATTAAACAGGTGTCGCCATTTCGTTTAATCCGTCACTTCTGCTCGGTCGAAATCCTAGCAATTCTTAACACTAAACTATACAGCGACGTGAATCAGTTTCGGAGCGGCTTGCGCGCAACTGCGATATATCCACAATGAGTAAAGCAGTGATCAGATCGCCCAACTGGTTGAGTTCAGTTCAGTTGAGTCGGGCGCTGTGATCACGCCTTAAAAGCAATTCAGAGCATGGCGGATCTATAGAGGGAAGAGGTTCATCTTGTCCCGCAAACCTTCCTCGCAGTGTCCGTCGTGTTGATTGTTGCTGCTGCTACAAGTAAGGTTATAAGTTTGTATGTGTATCTGCGTTTATGTTCAAGTATCCATCTTAACAGTTATTGCCTTTACTTATTTTTATTATTGTTATTATTTTTTGTAGTGTCTTTAATGCACATTTCTTAGATTTTAGTGTTTTTGATGCTTATGTCTGTCTACGGTTTTGCTTCGTTTCCAGTGATTTTATTATTGCTATCATTGGCTATAGTGTAGCGGATATACGATGTTTATAGTGAATAGGCGTAAAACGCTGATTCGCTGCACTGTATTACATTACAGGCGGATCAGAGTTCAAAGGTCCGTGTTAACGCCGTAACGGTGACGTCTCATTCCCGTGCGAAAAAAAGATCAAAATTCGCCCTTCCCAGAAAAAAGAAAAACCCTTTAACCAACTGCATTAAAAATCGAGATCACCTTTGGACACTCTGTAACAGAAACTATAACGTCTATACTTTCTCGACTAGATTTTGTTCAGCGTAGTTCCAAAGATGCGTGTTAATGTACAGGTAATACGAAGTGACGAATTGCTAATGTTCCGAGGAAAGTGAAAGGCCGATGCGTCATCATTACTGGCGAAGAACTGTAGCACATATATAGGTGCACGTCGTGACTGACGCGCGGGTAAAAAAAAGCGCCCACAGTCTGCACGACCAGCTGGCACTGAACTAACTCATTGCAACTGATGATGTTATCTCACCTTGCCTCAGCTGTCGCACCAACCACACCGTTATTTTTACCTATCGACCTGTTGCACATCGACCGCTTATGTGCAGATATATCGAAAACAAACTCAAAATAGACGAAAATTAATGGACAAATTACTCGTCAAACACACACACACACACACACACATACACAAACAAAAACAGAAATTTGATCGTAAGACTCCAGTAGCGATCTGTCGTTTATCGTTGATGGGCGCCGCAGTGTGAACGACTCAGTTTTTGTGTGGCATCATTTATTTGTTGTTTTCGATGCGTCGCGTCCTTTGTTTGAAACTCTCTTCCTGCTTCTGTCGTCGGAATTGACTCACTGTTTGTATTCAAATCTAGGCTAAAAACATTCTTATTTCGTAGGTCCTTTAACTGGCACACACAACCGACTGCCGCCAGCGCCTCTGAAGTTACGACCTTATGGCGCTTTACAAACATGCTTATTATTATTATTATTATTATTAAAAATAAGAAATACAGCATAAAAGCAGAATTACTTTGTTTTGGTGTTGTAAACATCTCAGAGCCAAAGGTTAAATCACGGCGACAAAAAGCCAACGCACTAAATGTGCGTCCTGCATAAATGCAGGAAGAGACTTAGTAAATTCATGCTTGATGGATAAGCTGAGGATAACTAATGCTTTCTACATTACCGAGTGCACCGTGCTGACTAAAACTCGACAAAGCCGAACCTGGTCAGTAATCAGTCACGGGGATGTCCCATGTCGTTTCGGCCAAGAAGTCACGGTCGTATTTTCACTGCGTTTTCCCGGGCGTTTCACGCTTACCCGCTCACACATTTTCCATTTCCATATATTTTCCACCCTTGCCAGTTTACTAGCGTTGTATTTTTGACTCCTATTTTACAGTATTCTTACGCAAATTTGTCTAAAGGTTTTGGTGGCATAGTTTATAGTTGTGCGGTTGTTGTAGACCACGTAACGTTGCCATAAAAGACTGATCGCGTTGTGTTCTATTGCCGCTTGTGGATCTCATTCGTTCGTCCTGTTACGATCCATCCATTCACTATATGCATTCAACAGCTTCAGCAATGTCAAGCTCGCAATATTGTCGTCGGAATCGTTTTCCCAGCAGGTCCGTGAAGTGTACAAACTACAACGGTCGCTCAGTGATGTTGCCGCGCATGCGTCGAAGTTGTGTTAGCCCAAATTCCACTTGTTGCGTCACGTCACGACACGACAAGCATGACATGTCGTGCGAGTCGTGACGTGTCGTGACGTGAGGCAAAAAGTGGAATTTAGCTTACTTTCAAAGCTGCAGTCGACTGAAGAAGTCATCAAAATACGAGCACATACATGGCGCCGTGGCGTATATCACGGGTGCAGAAATTACCGGAAAACAAGTTAGAAAACTGTTGATACATGTCATGGGGGTAACCAGGAAAGTAGGTTCAGAAGGCCATTTTTCTATTTAAGGAGTGGACAGTGTTATAGGAACACTTTCTGTAGTTGCTTTTAGGTTGAGATAACTACCACACAGTTGTTTTCCTACACAAAAGCCATCCATAACTGCTGAATAGGCCAGACGTGTTGGGGAGGGGAGGCTAACCAGTTTTGGAGGGGGCTTAAAACCCTCAAGCCTATGCCTGGCTAGGTCGGCGATGTGTTAAACTGGCTCAACCTTGAGACTGCCGACACTCAAACACTGTAGAATGCAATTCAGTAGGTGAGACTGGCAGACGGAGGGGGCGGAGTCAGGACGCGCGCGCGCGCCGCACTGGTAATGGCGCCATATTTCTTCCGGTTCCCAGTGGAAGTAGTTATGCGTCACTGAGAGAACGGTCACGTGACTGCAGGATCTAATCCCAAAGGCGGCGGCGGGCGACCCCGAGCGCGACGAGGCGCTGTTCCCGGCGTGTCGCCGTGCATTCGCCGTTGATTTGAACGGAGTGCGTGCTTCGTGATAAAAATAACAATGACTCGTGATCAGCATTAACGGCCGCACCGTTATAGACTTAATTCGGATTATCGTAACGTTATTACATCGTATATATGCATCCGATATCTTGAACAGGCCGAGAACACTGCGCGACACTCCAAGACTCCGAGTGGACATCTTTATGCGACACGCGACAGTCCGAGACAAAAATTGATAAAAATACACGGGGTGATAGTGATGCCATTCTGTGTAAAATAGTTACTGCCGCCATGTTGGAGGAATAGGCTGTGTTACAGCAGTGTAACGTCGTTAACTCTATGGGCTTGCAAACTGTTGTAGCCTATGCCTGCGCGTCGGAATATTTAGAGAAGAACACACAACAATAGGCCTACACCAATGGAAATACACGATCTGCGAATGAGGTAGCATATACGACATTTCATATTTCATCATTTTAATTCATTCTTTGTTTCGACTAAATATACCTCCCAACATGGCAGTGAGGTTCATATGTTCAGTTATTCACTTCGATGATATCATTTCACCTCATAATCTAGCTTTTCAAACCGCATGCAGTAAGTTTGTATTTTGGCATGTTCATCTTTTGGGGAAAAGCCTATGAATATCATGCACTGACAACTGCAGTAACGCCATCCTGAATTACATTTGCGCGTTTTAGCAAGTCTTGGCTCACTGATCAGAAAGTCCCATTGACATCGTTTCTGGAATGTGGCATGACATTGATAATGATATACCCCACTTGTAACCCCTTTGGTGCAGTGCAGCATAATTTTTGTTTCATACAGACAACAAGGATAGTGAGGTATCACAATCACGCGATGAATAAGCTTTAGTGACACGTTCATCCGTTTCAAACAACCATCCTGCGACGAATGGACGGCATATAGATGTGGTCAGTAATCAGTCACTGGGAAGGTCCCATATCGTTTCGGCCAAGAACCGGCGGTCGTACCCATTTTCACTGCGTTTTTCCGGGCGTTTCACGCTTACCCGCTCACACATTTTCCATTTCCATGTATTTTCCACCCTTGTCAGTTTAGTGGAGTTGTATTTTTGACTCCTATTTTTCAGTATTCTGCACATATATAATTTTTGGTAGGTAATGATAAACATCAATAGCCGTTGAAATGTTTCCAAACGGTTCGTGAACTTTGTACCGAATATTTTTTGCCGTTCGTGCCAATTCGAAATTAAAGTTCGTTCGTGCAGCACTCAGCAAAGTTCATTCCCGAACGTAGGCCTACAGTACAAAATAAACCTTAGAGGAAGCCTAACCGTTTTATAAATTTCTGCGTCTGAGTCAGTCAGTCACACGTTCAGACGACAAAGTTTTTTTACATTTCATGTGAGGTTATAGGTAATAAAAAACGTTGACAAAATAATAAACGCGATTACAAAATTTTTCCTATAAGGTAATAAACGCTTATTGCGCCTATGACGGACGGAGAAACAAATTGAAAAGGCTGTGAGAGAAAATTGCCATCCAATATGCAAGCCTATCACGCCGATGATTGCTACCCGATTACCCGGTCTGGTGGGTGAATTTAAGCATTACGTATACCACAGTCCGCTTGGTATTTTACGGTTTGCTATTTTAGGTTTATTTTGGACAGAAATTACTCAATAGTTTAAAACCTCAGCGTTAGATCACACGCTGACAACATCGAAATGACGAGGTATAGGGCGAGCTGTAAAGGAAAAAAAGTGCAGTCAAGAAAAGCCCACGTTGATCTGTATAATCTATACGGATTCCTCAGGTTCAAGCCACTGCATTAACAACCACCATCTCTCACAACACCTTTGCGATTGTCGACGTCGTTTCATTAAAACTTAAAATCCAAATTAAAAGCGTGCAGCACTGCGACACGGTCCGATTCAACTCAATTCGACAACGTGCCGAGCTCAGTCAGATAGGTCGTGCTTAACACGGTTAGGCCTACTATAGTTTCGTACTCACATTCGGTGCTGAGTCGGCTGGCGATCTGCTGTGTCTGAGTCTCGCGCTCTGCTAAACCCGGTGGTCTTGCACCTGCTGCCGTTTCGTGTGAGAATTGCACCGACTGCGCCAGACGACAGCAGCTGTGACAACTGCGCGATCGACTGCGCGCCAGCAACGGTGCACTGCGGCGGCCTGTCAATCAATTTGCAGAGGCCCGCCCACCGCTCCCGCGCATCCCTTAATAAACGTCGGCTTGGCCACCGGATAACGACGAAAAGCGACCAAATGCGATCGAGACACACAAACAGAACGACTGCTTGTTGCTGTCGACACGTTCCGGGCAGAGCAGCCTGACTGACATAACTAATGAGATACGTTGCCAGTTCCGTGGCGCGTGGACTCGTGGAGCCAGAGACAGTGCAGTGCATGGCTTCAGCAAATCGAAACGACATCGTCGCTGCACATCGTAGAGCTGCGCAGATTTCGATTCTTTTTGATCGAATGTGTATCGAATAAGCCAGTTCGATATCTCGGTGACCCCATATAGGTCAACCTGACCTAATAACCGACGGCTTGTAAACAAACCCGGCACGATTTTCACTATCTCCGCTTAAACCGGTGATATTGCGCAATGCGTCTATAAACCGCCGATTATGCTTCGAGTAGGGACCTAGTCGCTTTTGTGATAATAAGTTTGATTTTGCATTATTTCTGTTACCATTCTTTGAACCTTTCTAATAAGTCAATGTCCTTCCGA
>Ga0056115_1000714_pt1 | contig 14791 bp, 11 predicted proteins | sample WorMetOlspDAHAB1_FD_77007 | JGI IMG/M metagenome (GOLD analysis project Ga0056115, IMG submission 77007) | Marine gutless worms symbiont microbial communities from Max Planck institute for Marine Microbiology, Germany - Olavius sp. DAHAB.1 ...
CCTTAGCAAGCTGTGAATTCTGTATCTAAACGATCTCTTAGATGGAGATTTATGTAAAAATTTCTTTTATTTCCATATTTTCTCTTTTTTTTCTGGTTTTCAAACATGATTTTATGAAATGCATTGATTTTACCTGTATCGCAGCTTCAAACATAGCAAGTGATGACGTCACAAATTAGGTCACACATAGAATACTTAAATCTAGCCTTAATGGCGGGTTTTAATGCGATTTTGTGATGACTCATGATAGTGGCTTACTTTTTTTGAGGCCACCCTGTATACAGTCAGTAAACTTAACAAGCATTATTTTCCTTAGTTATTGAGCTTCATACTAAATGATAAAATTAGCAGTGCTACATCACAGTCTCAAAAAATAATACAACTGAATAAAAACAAATAATGGATATATACATATAAAGAAACCATTATATACACAACATCGAAGGTTCTGCCACAATATATTAAGTTTTATTTGCTTTATTTAATATAAAAGAACAAAATATAGCAATAAATGTGTAAAGTACAAATACATAATTTAGTCAGAAAAATGTCTGTCGTGCATAAATGTGTATGCGTGACTAACATTTTTACGTTATTAAAATACCAATATTTTTACATTATTAAATGATTACCTCACTTCTTCATGCTAAATATACCATTATGCTAAATATACTTAAATCACAGACATACTGCAAAATCTGAATAGTAATAGTAATAATAATAACTTATGAAGCTATGGTGTTAAGGATTGCTATCACAGTCATTGATGATACAATCACTCAACGTGAAGAGAGGATAAAATGTGATTTGCCGTGACAAAGATTATGCAAATGCCTGCCCATACGAAAATAGTGATAACCCAGAAGGTATGTCGGAATGGTGACCGGTAAGGATTGTTTACTGCTGCACCATTTATCTCAATAACTTGCCGTCGAGCAAGAAAGACAAATGTTGCCGGGAAAATGTACTGAATGCCAGAGCCAGCATATGAACCAGTAATGCCAACAAGAAACTACAAAAACAACACAGAAAAACTGATGCCAGAGCAATACATACAGCATTATCTTCGCCAACAGTATCACTTTGGCAGTACACTGAAAGACTTGTTCAATAATACCAGTGTTAATGATATAATTGCTTTTATCAAAGATACACTTTTGTATACTCGCATATAATCATTGTAGTACCATTTTATATTAGCTATAAGCCTTGATTTTAATAATCTATATTTATTAGAGTACTAGAACACATTTCTAAGATCTTCTAACATAATGGCACTAAATAGCATATTTTGTGCTGATGTGCCATTAAGCCACTACTCACACCACATCTTTAGTAGCAACGAAAGAAACCAATGCATGCCTTACATTCGCTGGGTTTAGGATTGTGCGTCAGCTTTCGTTTTTTTAAACCTAGATTTAATGATGACAAACAAAATATATGTCTGTTCCTAAGGCAAAATTATCTCTGTATAAGTACAATCTGTTTAAGAAAACCATAAGCATTATCATCAAATCGACACGGTGTTGTAAAACTGTTCCAAGTTAATAACAGCCGCACTGACCTGCACATTGGTGGTGGCAAATGCAACGATGAAAGGCACAGCAACTGCCAGCAGCGGAAATAGCAGTCGATCCACTGGCCACGGAAACGGCACATCGGCACGGTGGAACAACAACATAAAAAGGACCTTGAGGTTGTTGCGCAACGTGATTCCGATTATCGGAAAACTGGAGCACAACGTGAACACTGGAAACAGTGCCAGGAAATACTGAATAACCACGCATTTCGTTATGGGATTCTTCACTGACAGAGCTTCTTTGGGGCCAAAGTTTAGCGTATAGAGGTCCTGAATATCGGAAAATGTGAACACGGCCGTAATGCAGATCGTGACATAAAATACCAGGATGATCAGGAAGTCGACACCGAACAGGCGGTAAATGTTTGACTTATTGCGGATCGGTGTGGCCATCTGCGGCAACGAATGATGGCACATGAAAGCATACACAGACGCTCCCAGCAAATTTGTCATGCCTGAAATGTCAACAACGGCAGGATGGCCTTCACCACCACCGCTTGACAGACGAACGATCGTCAAAATGATCATCAACAGAAAAGCTGCAACACATAAAACACTGAAGACAACATCAACTCGAGCTCTACTCAATTTTCGTAGATTTTAATTAGCACAAACAATAAATGACTTGAGGGCATGAATGTCTATATTTTAATCAAAACTAACGAGCAATTGCTGAAAAGTAAATTTCTTAAAAAACTAAATGCTTCTAGTGCCCGTGATATGCCTGCAATATAGGGCAAGTTCTGAGTGACCAACCGAATGTTAACATTACAGCCCATAAACAATAACATGCACAAATAATTGAAGGAATATTTACAAACTATATGTTACTCATCTTGAATAAACTGGATATTCAAAGGCCTATATTTTAGGCAGAAAGTGGGAAGAAAATGGAAGGGTATCTAGTGTTGTTCCAAGTTCAACTTCCAGTCTGAATGCTATTGCACACAAGCATTTACCATGTTATATCAGGTAACCAACTACTTATACCACTACCATCATGTCGTTAACCTGTTCATGTTATCATCTACAGAAGTTAACATGTACTTACAAAGCCATCGCAGAACAACTGTAAATATCTGCAGGAGCTTTGTCTTTGACAGGTTCAAGAATACAAGTGGACCCATAAATGCAGCGAATATTGCCTACAACATTTCTCAATGCACTGATGCTACCAAACATTATTATGTCACACTGCCTCGCAGAACTTTACAATATAAATGAGAAATAAATTTAACGTGCATAAAATATAGAAATATGACATGGCTTATGACTGACGACGCAACCAGTTCATTTGTTGTGGCAACTGAGAATAAGTTTAGACATAAATCTTCTTAGTAAAAGCCAGAAACTGCTGGAGCACAGCTTTGATGCTAGATGTCATTCCAAGACATAAAATAAATGGCTTCATGCCAATACAAGCAAAAGCAGTCACACACTCAGTAGGGGTTGCAACAGTTGACAGCACGGTGCATGAGAAACGAACTCGGCCGAACCTATTGCGAGTCCAATGCCCTAACCACCATGCTATCAAGCCACATACTTCACAGTATATAGGAAACAAGTATGATGAGCTGACACACAAGTTCATAATGGCAGTGCACCACTGACACCTTCAGTCACTCACTCCTGTTACCAATGTACCTGGTCAACTGGATCTCCAGTGTGCTGCCACTAACTGTCTGGTTGTGTCCAATGCATTGACAGCTGAGCTGCTCAGCTGCTGATTCTATAATTTAGAACTCACTGCCTAACAACACTATCTCAGCATCTTTTGATTCATTGAAGTGATACAACAAGACATTCCCGTTTCAGTGTTCTTACTGCATAGCAGCTGCTCCTTTTTCAGTAGTACAAAACTGTTGTAAGGGCAAGAAAAAGGTGTGCCCTTGCATTACAACAGACCTTGCAGTAATTTGCATAATTTACTTCACCAGAAAAGTCAAATACTGACCTGCTTACTCAACAGAGCAATGTTCGATCGTTAAAATCGCAAGCTGGAAACAACACTCACTCACCAGAAATACGCGATACACGTCAATGCGAGAGAGACGTGACGATGTCCAACAGATGTCACTGTCAGAATAGTTTGAAGAACCATTTGACAGCGGATGTGTGAAGCTCTCACTAAACACACAAACAACGTGACCACTTGCATTATTGCAGCATTACAAACATATTCCACTGTGTAGACGTCTGCTTTATGTTCATAGATGAACAACATGATCACAAAATTTACAGTGGAAGTCGGAATAAGTTCAGCCATTAGAAGGTTGTCTGTCATAAACTTGACACACACTCGCACGGTAGTACAAGACTATTGTAATCACTATGCTACAAGACAATGATAAACTTCAGAAAGTACTAGCTTTTGTCAGAAGACTAGCAATAAATATACATTAAATAAAAAATTCTGTGAAAATAAATGAGTTTTATAACTGACAATCCTACCATTTTTCTATGCAAATAAACTTAATGCAAGGTGACCACTCTCCAGACACTGCAAAATTCCCTGACATTTCCCTGACAATATGCGGCACTCTTGCCCACGTTAAGTAGTGCTCGTAGCATGCCTGTATTACTAGAATATGAACTTGACTTCACTATGCAACAAATGACAAGATCAATACGTATATATCCAGCTATGTGCAGTTTTTGTACGAAATGCTAATGTTTAGACTACACAGTCCACAGCAACACCAAAATGAAAAAAACTGTTATTTGGAAGCATTCAGTTCAGCTATCTGCTTATCAATTTCCTATGCTTGTGACTTCAGTTCATCCAGTTTCTATCTTTTCTGTTGCTCCAGACTGGAAATGAGAGCTTTGCGTTTCCTGCTTTCTTTCATGTTCTGCTCTTCACCAGCCCGGTCTCTCTTCTTTGTTACCAGTGCTGCCTTGTATGCAGCACTTGACTGTCTTACAGCACAGACCATCTGTGGCGCGAGGTCGATATTCTTTATGTCCATTCCTGCATTCCGAATAGCATCTAAGACCACTCTCTGTGCAACTACAGTTTCTTCAAGCATATTGTAAATTGACAATACTTTGTTGACAGAAAACCCACTTTCCACTGCAGCATTGCCATGTGACAACACCATGACAAGTTTCACCACTGTCCGAAGTTCTTTGAATCGGTCATCACAAGCCAGGAGGTCAACAACGTAAAACTTGCACAGGTCTTCATCCCAACTGAAGTTAGTGAACCTGTCCTTGAACACTGTAGTGACATTTGCACAGAATGCTGCGAACTGTGCCTGTGCAACGTCAGCAACGAAGTGAGTCGGTTCAACTGATGCAACAGTACCAGCAAATCGCCCATTCGAGCTTCACTGGTAGACCTGTTGTGCAAGACTGCAAATGGATTAACTGTATTAACTGGATGCTACTAAATACCTGTAGGAATGCAAATATGCAACTAGCAACAACCAGTTTTTGGTACCCTTTTCCATGACAAGGTTTATTCCCTGACTGTTAGCAAATTCCCAGACATTTCCCTGACAGGTTACAAATTCCCTGACATTTCCAGGTTTTCCAGAGAAGTGGTCACCCTGTTAATGGCAGTAGTGAATATACGGACTGATGACTCCACACAGCATTGAATAATATACTAGGTGCATACTGTCCTGATTAAGTCGCTAAGGAACTTGAGCAGTTTGCATGAACAACCAGGTTACAATTCTGGTCTGATCCTCTGAATTTCTGTGTGCACTCCAGGTTTGCAAACAGGTGTATGCTATGAGAATTACATACAAGAATAGGGGGAGGGAGCGGAAGGGCACAATGTTTTCTTCAATATATGGCAGTCCGTTTTTCTCGGAGAACCACCATGGTCAATGACACATCATTAGTTGGAAGTTGCAGTTACTCCATCTGTTGACCTATGAAGCAGAGTTCATGACTACAAGCTGGCATAGAAGACAACATATCAACTGGGCTAGCAGGTTCATTAACTCCACTGACAAGGGCACTCAATCACACATACCCGTCTCTCCTTCCACCCCATGCTAACAGATCACACAGACAACAAACCAGATGCTAACAACTGGAGCTTCCTCTCTATGTGCATTAGACCAAACTCACGGCCTCAGCATAAGTGGCACTGGTTTCCACATAGTGGAGCACAACATACCATGCAACATCGCGCAGTGTCTCCGGCACTGCGACAGCATAGATAGCAAGGTCGCCATAGAGATACACTACGATGCAAATGTAGAAAATAACTTGGCCCACTGCAACATCAGCACATATCACTCATACCTTATACAGGATGTTAAATGTCCAATGTAAAAAAGGGTCACAACCGCCACCTCTGAAGCATTATCATCACAGACTGAGCACATATCAAGCCCATAGTCATGCACTTCATCCTGCATCTGATTATATATTCCAGCATGTCAGGGTGATGTCGTGATCCCAGAATTGCTGTCTGGTTGATAGGATATATGAAACATCACAATTTTTCACTGTAAAATGATGTAATCAGATTTAGCAAACTCATGTCATCCTAGAAGAGCAATGTGCTTAATGCAGAGCCACAATAAGAAACATATGCCTCATTACCTGGCCACTACCTTTGACTGGAAGAGTGATGAAGGTAACATAGAAGTTGGTTTACTTTATTTTATACATATCACCCATACTATGGATTAGTTTACAAATAGGTTATATGAATTACACAACCTTATTAAGTAATGCACAAAACTAAACTATACAGGATTAAAACGAAAATATATGCCTAAAAGTCCCAAAATTACGCAATTCTATATAACTAAATGCAAGCCTAATCATAGTGACTTAAACAGTATGGGATAAAATAATTTAAGTATTTAACAGTCCTAGACTTAGAGGTTCAACATTTTGGACTGAATGATACAGAGTATAGTCAATGCATCAAAACCTCACGAGTTGGTCAAAGTACTGAGCAGTGACGGAGTCAAGGACACAAGCCTCAAGGCCAAGGCCGAAGCCAAGGACTCGACTCTCAAGGCCAAAAACCAAGGACTTCACAATTGTCCTCCAGGATCCTCGAGGACGAGGACTTGTGCTCGAGGACTCCAGCACTGGTAAACATAGAGTTAATTTGGTGAAGTGCCAAATACTTTACACATTTACTCAGTAATCTGTAACGGACAGAATGCTAAATTGTTGCCCTTGAAGTCGCTTGTGCAAAACATGCAATAATTGGTGAAGAGTGTGTCCTCGAGTTTTTCCAAGGACTTGAGTCACAAGGCCAAGGACTCAACTCTCAAGGCCAAGACCAAGGACTTCTAAATTGTCTTCGAGGACGAGCACTTGTCCTCGAGGACTCCAACACTGGTACTGATATCAAACTTTGCAGTAGATCATCTCTGTTCCTTCTCTGGACACAGTGATATTTTCAGTGCCCATTTATTATTGTTGTTGTTATTAACAACATTATTATAGCAAATGAATCAAACAACCAAAAAAGTTTTATGGATGCCATCTCTTCAATTTAATACAAAAAGAAGCAAAAAGAATCATATACTACCTCTTAAAAACCCTCTATTAAACAGCTTTGCTGCCATGTCACCCTGAAAATATAAACATCATTGTTCACTGTTCAATAAACAAAAGGTAAGTATGCCATGTTTCTTCGTGCAGCTGTACACAAATGTGCATTTTCTAATGTAAGACCATGGCACTATTGTGAACATGTGATCATGCAGACAGAATATTTGCATACACGTAAGATTAACTGACACAGTTCGTGGTTCTCTGTCAATCTTCACAAGCACAAAGTAGGCAAACAGCATATAAAATGGTACAAATGTTTATGGTATTCTACCATTTCAATGGCGTCAGAAATCTCAAAATCTTCCGGTGACCGAATAACAGCTGCACACAACAGACAACACACACTCACTACAGCCAGCATATCTCAGTTGTGTCCCAAGAGTAAATGATACCATCAAGAATCAAAAATAACAGGAAAGCAAAAGTTATATTGTAGATTTTATATTTTAATACTACGAGTGCAAAATGCTAGAAGAAGTTAATTTCCTGTAAGTAACAGGTGAAACTGATAATACAGACGCAGAACTGGCAAAAAAAAAACCTCGTAAACAACTGATACTGACTCTTGATCCAATACGCAGTTCAGCTAACTATGTTGCAAGTGGCACTGAAAAGTGGTTTATCAGTCGAAGAATTTGGCACAAGCAGGTATCAAAAATCCATTTTGTGCAACAACTTCTAGACTGAATTACTGTCTAATGAAGCTTGTTCATAGCAAGCAAATACTGCATTTTGAAGCAAAGACAAAAATTATGCAGATGTAAATGTCGTTATTATTCTTAAAAAAACTGACACAAATTTGCCAACTTTCATTCTATTTGGTGTCTCGATAGTTTTGTGGTAAAGCAGTGGACTCATGATCAGGAGGTCGCGGGTTCAAGTCTCACCCACTGCACTGCCAAGTACAGTCCCAGGAAAGCTGGACATGCTCATGTGCTGCTGTCTCCAAACAGTATAATTTGATACCAACTATGGCAAGGTGAATCTCTGAAGCTACAAAGGTGTAATATAAGTCTGCACTGGCCATACACCACAGAATTTTTGGGTTCAAAGGCCTACATCCCAGTTATATGAACTACGGTCCCACCTATGTCATTTACCATTCTTTCCACTATAGTCGCATAACTGTATGATACCATGAGAGTTAAGCGGTGTCGTCTCGGAGTTGGAACTGTTTTCTAAAGAATCATCATCCTGCTGCTGTTGCTGGCCATTTACACTCATCACTTCATGTGCAAAAACATCTGACATCTGTCGTCATGGTACACATACACCATAAGTCAGCTCCAGATTTCTCAGTAACACTAAAGACTCATTACACGAAATGAATTTAGCTGCTAGAAGTGCAACTCATCTGATTTATGTTCAGTCTAGTTTGCTGACAAAAACCACCCATATCACACCTGCAATTAACAGGCAAATAAGTTATCCAGTATAAGTGCAATCAAACTCTATTATGTACAAAATCCAAGGGTCAATACTGTCATCTGTAAACCAGTGATAACATACATTTTGTTTCCGCCGACAACCCACACGTTTCAGTGCATTCATGCACGCCATAGTTTCAATCACAAACGTCGACGTTATGTAGCTGAAAAAATAACACGGAGACATCTCAAAAACACTTTTATCCATCTCAACAATATTACAAAACATTCACCATGATTTTACACTGAATATAAAATATTTACACTTCTGTGCATTTTATATGTGAATCAATAATAAGATGAAAATAGTCTCAGCAAATAGCATAAGAAGTATTAATATTTTACCTGAAAACAGCGAGAACAGATATGATTATTGTACCCGCAAGCCAACCTGCATTTCCAATCGCTTTAGGAATAGCCAATGCTCCAGTACCAACAATTAGATTAAATAAAAACACCAGGCCAACCTACAACACAGATGTTAATAAAGTCAGCATGGCATACAAGTATGAAATTCATATCACAGCGCATGTGACAGTGTCAATTATGTGACACCAGTGAAGAACATAAAAACACCATCACACTACACTAGCACTGCAATTTATCTAGAGAAAATCTATTAATTCAGCAATTCTGTGTTCATAAAATGTCTATCTAAAACGTGAGTTTATGAATATATTTAATGGTCTTATTGTTTTATTTATTCACAATGCTGCAGCTGAGTCCTTTTTACGTACAATTATTAGTCTGAAGTCTGTGTCACTGCAACTGGTGTGCGAATATTGATCGTCTGTTGATTAAAAAACAACTTAAGTGATTAATTTGCTTCAAAGAAGAAAGTTGTACTTGCTGCAAACAAGAACACATATTAAAATTCTGCCAGATTGGCCTTACATTTTTCGGATTAACTTCGTTTTATCGTACTTCTTAGAACTGGGCACCTTTGCTTCTTGCAGAAAATCTGGCGTCACTCCAAAAATCTATGCAAATAGGCCTAAGCCTGAATTCTCGCGGCGTAAGAAATAGTTATTATCTACTTTTGAAGTGGCTCACTTTCAGGTAAACGTACTCTTCGTTTACGGTCTATGGTCAAAACGGCAACAAGTCAAACCGGCGACACCGAAACTGAACATTTCCGGTCGCTGCTGCCCGTGTTTGGAACAGTCTGCCACGTCATGTCACCTCCGTTCCATCGCTGTCTGTCTACTGTAGCCGCTTGAAAAGTCACCTTTTCAAGCAGTCCATCCCGTGACTTCTACTCTTTTAGTGCCTACGCAGTGACTCTGTCATTTCAGACACTTGAATCGTTCTTGTTTTTTTGTTTGTTTGAAACGGCGACAGAAATGGCTATATTCAAAACGGCGACAAACCCAAACAACAGCTACAGTTCTAGTGAAACCTATATAATCGACCGTAGGATGTGCACATATATGGCATGCAACTGTTAAGTTATATGAAAAAAAGTACAATATTCCATCGAGCGCAATGCCTGACTTCACGCGAAACAGACGAAACAGATCTGAGCCCGTGATATTTTACTAACTAATGACTGCACTGCAAAACCTGCATAGTTGAATCAACTGAAATTTAGTTAAAAGTACACTAAAAAGGTCTACAGTTGACGAAAGCAAGTTTATACGTTTACTTTGGACCTGTATCCGTTTTGGTTTGTCGCCGTTTTGACCTGTCGCCGTTTTGACCACACCCCTTCGTTTACGACCCGAATTCAGGACAATAAGACGTGCATACCAAAGAAGAATACTGAGTGCGGGTATTTGTATCGCCGATAACTCGATATTGGTCTGCCATAACTTAAATTACAACACATATAACTTCTTTTAACTTTATGCCACGCCCACTAACAAGCTGTCTAATAATCGAATTGTTCGGAAATTATATTCGTTGCGCACCGGCGTTGGCGACAGAGTTTTCCGCATAGCAGGACCGCTAATCTGGAACCATCTGCTGTGATCAGTCATCAGAAAAACTGTCACACAGATACGGTGTCTTCATAGAAAACAGGCATCAAAATAGTGGCTACAAACCCAGAGACTGAAGTGCGCACTGCGCAGCTTTTTCTTACATACTTGTCTCCTATTACTAGCATTCCATTTATTAACTTCTGTTCATTCATAAAGTTCAAATATTCATCTGCCTTGTGTGGTATCAGGAGCTATAGAACAAGCTAACGCAGTTTTCTGGCCAAATGCCACAAAAGGTAACATACTTAGCATACCTTTTTAAAAAAAATGTCAGTCATGACTCAGAGTAGTGTGAAAGCCCACCCCTGAAATGAAGCTGCTTTCAGGCACCTGTTATACATTTTTGTACGCATTGTACTAGAGCACCCAGCGCATTACACGAGTCTGCTTGTTGATGTGCTATATAAATCGACACAGTGACATTGACGTAAACAGTGTGGAAAGATCTGTAAGCTCTGCTCATACACACAGTCTTAAGCCTGACACATGTATCACCTGTACACGTAAGTTGCAAAGATTTATAGGGCACAACTGGATCAGGGCAGAGCTAGCAACAAGCAGATGCACTATAAGACACATGAAGCAGTCATTCCTTGCAGTTTTTTTTACCTTATGCAATGTTTCAGAACTAAAAATGGTTAACTGTCAACAATCACAGCATAGAGACTGTGAGATATCAAAGAAATATTCTGTCGTTTTATGCAAATCCTTTCAGATCTGAATCCTGGAAATAGTGGAACCTTTCTTAAAAATTCAAATAGAGCATTTCAGTAACTTTGTTACCAAAAACAACTGAAAATGAGAAAATGTTCACTGTGCATGCTGCACTTGAGAGATAAAAAAAACTTCAAGTGTTCAGCAATTTAATATAATATTTGGACATAACTTGTACATGTGATTTACTAACAATGCATATGTTATGAAACTCAACAACTGTATTCAGGCATGTGAAAATTACAAGTTTATGCACAAAAGTTAACATCTTAATATCAGTGCTGCAAACTGCAAATTTAGTGCCATAAATATCGTTAGCATCAGCTCACATCACATATGATACTCAAAATTGCCATAACCTACAACTGTGTATTTCATCAATACAACCCGCAAGTACAAATTCTACTAATTTACATAGGCTACTGTAAAGAGTGATCAAATACATATGTGACAGTAAAAAACCAGTTACATGGGACTTAACCAGAACACATAAAACAAGGAAAACTGGAACAAGTTGAATAGAAACTGCATATTTGTGACGACAGTAACATGCTCAAATTTAAAAATAGGCCAAAACTGCTGAAATCAAATTACTGCTTACCAGCTTCATTGTTTACGCAAAGAACTACTTTCATCAATAACTGTCACGTATCAGAATATAAAAAGTAAACACAGCACACACAGACTTTAAAGCACTGATTTCTCTGTTAACTTAACATGAGACAGTCAGCAAAAGTTGAATGTATGAGTTGCCACTGGTCGGTCCTTTTCTTAGATGTTTAGCACAAGCAAGTGCACCAGCAAAAGGATACGCAATAGATGAAAAATAACAGCACAGGGGCAAAGGAAGCTGATGTTTCTAATTCTCGGATCAGATCATCGTCACAGTTGTGCAGCAGCAGCTTAGTCAATGTCGGGCTGGTGTGGAACATGTGGAGCGGGTTTTGTGGAATCAGAAGCCGGGCTGGCTCCAGAGGCGGCGCCAGGCATGTCCATGTCATCGTCGCCAGGACCAGCAAACTTGCCCTGCATCTTCTTCATCAAGTTCTGTATCTTTGGATTGTTGGCATATTTTGCCATGTTGGCCGGGTTCTGACTGATGTCGGCAAACGCAGCCGACACCTCGGGGTCCTGCGATCGAAAACAAATTGGTTAAACATATGTTGTTCACAACCAATGTATTTCCAGCTCACAATGCAGCAGACAACTAAACAATATACTCATGTTACTCTTACACTCAACTCCGGAAAGGGTGCCATAGTCCATATAGCAGCATAGACGGCTTGCTCTTCTGTTTAACATACATGTAGCTGACAGGTCTTTTCGCCCACAGGTGGACAACTGGACATACCACAGTCTGTGACACACTGCCAGTGACTCCAGAACTACATTCCCAGGTGACCTACCTAGCTCTAGAGCATCACCCACCATCCACTAGTATCGGTACCATGTTACACTGTTTGGTAACAAAGGCACGTGTGTGAGTGGCTTGACCAAGGAAGTATTTGGCAGTGCAGTGAGTACGACTCGAACCGAGTACCGCTTTATCAACAGTCGTACGTTCTACCACTTGGCAGCTGCTCCAAACCAACCACACATCCAGATACATTAACTCAGTGACAGAATTTCTTAAAGCAAAGAACAGAGCTATAATGCCACTGTATATCACAAAATTTCCTAATACACATGTACCATTACAACCCTAGTCAGACTTTTATACCAAAGAAACAAGTTTCAGTTTTTGATGAAGCACATACAAATACATGGAGCATATGTAAAAATCACGTTAATGTCAGTGAAACCATCAGACACTAGAACTTCATAAACACATGACTATAAATATGTACTAACAAATTACAATGTGAAAATGGATTCAAAATAACCAAGTCATGTTCATAATTCACTGATAGCCAATGACTTTGTCCGAAATACCTGGAACGCTTGAAGGAGTTCTGGATCTTGGAATAACGAACCCAAACCACCCATGCCACCCAAATCACCCATTCCCATGCCACCCATACCAGCACCAGCACCATGTGCACCAGGATAACCACCTGAACACACAGATCATATTTATTTGCCAACGTGCAATAAAGATTAATGAACAAATATAGAAAATAAAATAGCACGATGACGGGCTGCCAGAAAAGCAAAAAAACGCTCATCACAGCTGGCTGACCATAATAAACTTAGATGTACTCAAATCCGTTTAACTCGAATCAACACACAGACACACACTCGCAGATACCAAAAATAGCAATTATACAGGGTGTGCTATAAACAAAACCTAAGCCTATGCTGCAGCAAAAGTTGTGAATATTACTGCCAAACTGCAAAATATCTCACAAAAAACTAATGACTGACATTACATGCAGAACTTAAGAGCTTCAATAAGTCAATGTAAACTAACCCAATAACCATGGCAACTGATATGTTAGTCTCTTTCGAATGACAGGCTTCTAAAAATATGCCCATCCATTTTGTCAAAATCAGTGTAGAATTATTGACACACAGGAGGCAGTAAACAATACAATGCTGTAGCAAAACAACAGCGAAATTGATGGCCGAGACGACAGCAGAGAAAAACTGACCTGGAAAACCATGAGCTTCACGTTCTTCCTGTTCCTACAACAGATGATGATAGATTGTGACTTCTGAACATTCTTTGCTAAACAGCAGGAAGCAGTTACATTCCAGCAGAATAGTGCACTATAACACAAGTCAACACTCAAGTGGCCAGATTTCATTCAGCACCATAATGCCGTTAGGCGGCTACAGAGGCCTACTCAATACGTAAGCATTTGCTATGTGGTCAAACAAGGACAGTGGTTATCTCGAACTAGTCTTGGATGTGACTGATCATCCAAAACACAATGAAAATGTGCGAACAATTGAAATTTGATAACTTCTTGTCACAGTATAATAATAATAAGTATCATTCCCCCTAAACCTATGAGTCTTGCTAGTTTTAAACTATTCCTGCATACCTTTGCACTGACACTGCTGTACCAAAGTTTACAAGTAATTCACCTAAAGCTGCTAAATAATAAAATTATCCTGAAGCAACTATTTTAACACGTGTGAAACCATGTCACTACGACTTGTGGTTGGGAATTTACTGTGCTTTAAACTTCACACAGTTTTCTCCACAAACATACTGCAATTTCACAGCAATATACACTGGCAAACTGTCACGATACCTTGCGAGCTTTCTGAGCCGCTTCTCTTGCCTTCCGCACTCTCTCCTTTTTCGCCTCCAGCTCTTTCTCTACACGCTTGCGTTCCACTCGACGCTTGTGCTCCATCAGTTTCTTCGCCTGCAATCAATCGATCAGTCGATCGGTCATTCAGTCAATCAAACAATCGATCGATCGATCATTCAGCCAATCAAACTAAAAATGCACAAAGTATGCTGAAAAGTTAACCAAAGTGCTGGCCAACTAAATCTACCACACACAACCAATAACTGAAATCGGAAAAAAATTAATAAAACTACAACCCAAAAACCAACAAGCAAAAAACTCCATTATAAGGTCTAGGGCTGTGATATC
>Ga0056115_1000715_pt1 | contig 14782 bp, 8 predicted proteins | sample WorMetOlspDAHAB1_FD_77007 | JGI IMG/M metagenome (GOLD analysis project Ga0056115, IMG submission 77007) | Marine gutless worms symbiont microbial communities from Max Planck institute for Marine Microbiology, Germany - Olavius sp. DAHAB.1 ...
GCGTATATGCGTCATGGAAGTGCAGGACGAGTAAGCTTATACATGGAGTGCAGAGGCGCACCGTAAAATGAGGAAATGTGAAAAAATCTGACGACGCTTTCTTCCAATGGTGAAATTCCACACACGAGTAAACAGATGACTTGAGGAGTTCACGACGTTGCACTGGTACAGCATACTATCCCTACAAAATGGCGGCGGCAACAACTATAGGCAGACTTACGTCATTCACACACTCAATGACGTCAGTGTCACCCAGTGTGTACAGTGGAAAGAGGCTTGCCGAAACCTATATGCAGGTACGTACACGAATACGAAATATGTGCAGATTTAGACCTAATGGCCATGTAACTGGAAATGCGAACTGCGGATAATTCTTCATAAAGCGGACATGGTGAAAACAAATTTTACGCTGGTGTGGTACCGACTTTGTCAACGATGCCAAATAAAATGTGTCTTAGTTTAGCTTGTGACAACGAATGTTACTAACTCCTTACAGGACTATTACACCTGTCTTGTGATGCATGTGTCATTTCTAAAACACTCGACACTGTTTTTTGTCGTTGTAATTACCTACAGTATGCGAAACGCTACACAGATGTCGCTACATTGGCACGAATACTGTAGCAGTGTTGTGCTCTCTGAGTGTATTCTAGCTTTTAATATTTTACCCAAGTTCAAAGTTGGTTCGGATTTATCTAATTTCTATCACAGAAGGACTACCGCATGCTAAGAAAACAGTCAATTTATTTGCCAGAAATTAAGACTTTATAGACGACACCACAAAATCCAGACTACCATTTTATAACAGGAAGATGAACACAAATTTACGTTACTGCCAATGCCAAAATACTGCCGAATAAACAAAACACTCTGTATAAAATAGTTAAGATGATAACTGAACTAGAACACAAATTTCTGCAAGAATAACTGATTATGAGAATAATGATACACGGTACAGCCACACAGTTAACAATCACCATACAACGCTCTGTAGTCTAATAAACGAAAACTGGCATTTGCAGTACTCAGACACAACATGCCACCCTATTTAGCACGTTTCAAAAATGAAACACATAACTGCAGTCCAAACGCAACCTATGATGTATACATGGGGTGACAGTGACGTCATTCTGTTCATAACAGTTATCACTACCATGTTGGAGGTATATACTATGTTGCAGCAGTACAATGTTGTAAACTTAAGTGTTATTGCAAACTGTTGTGTGGAATGACACCAATCAAGATAAAAATATGTGATTAAACTTAGCATAAAAAATGTCTAATTTCCGCATCTTACCTCACTCCCTGATCACGTTAAGTACATAAATACTTCCAACATGGCGGTGGCGATGGCAATGACGTCACTGCACCTCATATTATATGCAGAGTAACAAATTACAACATCACAGGACATGAACGAAACACAAACAACGGTAAAGGGCGAGATTTATTCACCAAATCTAATTTCAATATTGTGTGATGATTAGGTGACATCAATTGCAGTTTTGTGTTTACTGTCAACGACATTAACATGAATAATAATACTGATGGTCGAGAAATGAATCTTTATTTAAAAAAGGACAGTTCTAAAAGGTTATTTTGAGCAGAATACCAAATGGAATCCATAGTAGTAAGAAGATAACCCTGTCAAGCGATGTCAAGGACAGCTGAATGTCATAATCAGTGAAAGCATTCAAACTGTTACTAGCACATCTTTAGCACCACTTCTTGCATTTCTTCTAGTTGAACTAACAGGATTATTCGACTATGTTCAAGCTGGGTAGTATTAATTTACACAAGTTTTGTAGAAACCACATGAATAGAACTATGCAAACTGAATAATGTCGTTCAGGTTTTGCAAATCGTGACACCTCGAGGTCAATGAAACCAGCAACAGTCACTGCATCTGCAAGCACGTGGACCAACTGTCACAGAGGACTGATTGAACGACAGTAAGGCTACATGAAATGAAAGAGTCAAATATCATGCAGAGATGTTTTGATTTTTCCCGCCAAAAGTAATATTTTGACATATCTGCATGCCGTGCATTTCCGAAGTAAAACTAAACTGAAATAATAATAATATAAACTCTCGCCGACTGCTTCAATAAGTTACAAAATTCGCTGCATTCACAGTGACTGGCGCAACGGTGGACTGCCACCAACTGAGATAATGGCACACACAAGCCAGTGGCCAGTTCAACCTGTACTCTTCCACACAGACAGCCTCGCGGTGATCACCTAGTACATGTTGTCGGTGTTTGTGGACCTCGGCTTCTTGATCTTGTCCAAGTTCTTCATGATGAGATCATGAAGACCAGCCTATACCAGACACAAAAAGATCGAATATCTTATTACATCACCACTTATTAACAGAACAAACGCAACGCCTAAAGCTCATCATATTCAGCAAAGCCAGAAGGACTTTATTCGGCAGCATTCTTACAGTGACCAGGGTTCCTGCACATACTGTCCAACACAACGAGACCTTTTGCTTCAAGAATTGGGCGACAATATGTCAATACATTGTATGCTAAAAGAAGTCGGGTTTTCTACCAACAGTAAAAATTTCAGCCAGTTGCAACATGTTGCATACGTGACAACTGAGTAACAAAACGCAGTTGCTGTCAATTCTCAGTCCACTTCTATTGTACGTTACATTGGCTCTAACTAAATTCCAAACTTTCAAAACCTTTGCTCATTCAGCAAAACAAGTGAAGGACTTTTTTAGCATTTTAAAATTCAAGGCCAGCATGGAAACCATGAGTACCTCAGTGGTAACTCGTTGGTCCAAGAAGCACAGACAGGGAGGGTTCGATTTTGTTTGGTCACTTCAACTATTCCAATCCACTGTGCTTGTCTTATGAAGAACTAATTCTCGGGCAGGAAAACTCATGATTCGAGTTGTCCTCTAATGAACTGCTTTCCTTTAAATTTTACTCATTTTTATAATGGGTATGTTTCAGAAGAGGTCTGACATCAGTGTCCAAAATAAATGGACATGTAAAATCAAATTTTACTGTGAACAACTGATTATACTTCTGTCACCTAAATCGACACAGAGACAAACCACAGGTAAGCACTTACATAGTGATTACGCATTTCGATGATAACGAGCCTAAGACTAATGAATTCCTTTTCGTCGAGCTCTGTGATCGTCCGCCGATAATCATCCTGCGCAAAAACAACAAACACTCACTCACTTTGCGACTCTTTCCATTTTCACAAGTGGACTGAGACAATACCACAAATTAAAGTCGGGCTTTAATCAAACTAAAAGTTACGATAATTGCAGTTGTTAGTTGTGCCACCGACCAAGTTGGGTAAACAATAAAACTTGGATGTAAATGCAAACATGTTTCAAGCCGAACAACGTTTCTGATGCATTCATCAATTTATCCAGGTATTAAGACTAGATCAGAACAACATGGAAAGCAAATAATATGATGGAGCTACATGTGACTATAATGTACTTCATTTAATAACAACAGGTAACAGAACAAACAAAGGGTGTATTATGACTGCCAGAGAGTAGAAGCTGGAGTGTATATTCACACATATATAAGAAAATACTTCCTGCAAGACAGTTTCTCAAAACTTCAAGCACACCGGCTTTATGACCTGTATGAAATGTAGGCATCATATGTGTCACATTAATTCAACTGAAGAATAGACACCAACACAGACCCTTACCACTAGGGAACATGCCCTACCTAACAACCAACCGAAGTCGCAAAGCACCGAAAGCGTTTACAATGTACTCTCATAATAAACAAAGTGACACAAACTTGTTTAATTTAATGCTCAGAGTTACACATAGGGTACAGTGGAATTAACGAAAACTGACCACGTGTGGATACTTTGCAACTTTTGAAACGATCTTGCCTCGGGTCAGGAAGTACCGAGATATCTGGTCAAGGTATGTTGCCGCTTCGGACTCAATCTGACGAGTCTCCGACATCGTGTCTTCCTACAACACGTGCAATTCACCTAAACATATACATCAACCGCGGATGCTAGATGAATGACAGTGAGTTCAATGAACATATAAGGCACTATGCACAAAGTAAATGTCGATTAGTATAGTGTGATTCGGTAAAACGGTGACACCTCTAATGCGCTCATGTCTAATGTGTGGCAGAGATGCGTTTCCAAGTCCCACCTAAAACATTCATACTTGATGGACAAACAGTGCAAAGAACCAGGCATTGAGTTCCAAACCGTCGGACTGACAGCTGAGAAAGCCCGGGTGCAAACTGTGCTGCGACAAAACCGTGGAATATTCAGTTAGTGATGGCCGGCCAAACGGTGATGTTGGTGGCCGGAAACTTCTGAGACTGGCATGCAGCAGTCGGCGAGGTACCTTGGAGCGCGGTACCAACGACACAGACGACGAACAGTCACGGCAAACTTCTACTGCACTCCACTGCGGAATAGTCAGTCAGTGCAGGTAAATGCAACAGCCACGAAAGACCATGCTCGCATTTCTGAAAACCTGTTATTAGATATGCTGCAGCATCCTGAACCCATTGCAACTTGTCTGTGACCTTCTTTGGCGCAGACGCCAGGACCAAGTTGCAATAATCAAAGGCAGACAAAATCGAAGCAGTGGGAACAAAAACTTAAAACAGGAAGCTGCAGCTAAACAAATAAAGCTTTAACTTCCAAAAGTCTGTGCATATAGATGGTGCTAAAGTGACACATAGTGTTGGACTGTTACCATGACTGTTAACGACGCATGAAACAGCTACAGCAACAGACAGGAGCGGAGACACAACTGTGGCAAAATGTATTTATAACTATTTCTCTAATAATTTATGAGATGTATAGGCACCTGTTCTCAGGAGACATGTTCAGCGTACTCAAGTACCTGTGCCTATTTTCCAACAAAATGTATGGTCTGTCCAGGACTTTTGTTTCAAGAATTAAAGGCACTTGATCCAGTCAGCGCCTGTACATATATCTAACTACATGGCGTGATACAAATCTTACATTATTACTATTATTAACAGTCAGTTCTTCTACCAACAATAATCATTTCAACTAGTCCCAACAACTACTGATCCACTTGCATCGGATGTTCGACGAGCTCCAGCTAAATTTCTTCACATTTTGAAAAATAGTCCAATGACATTTTGAATGTTTTAAAATTTGAGGCCATTTCAACGACAGCCTAGATTATTCAAGGATGGCGCGGAAACCCTGTGTAATAATTGGCATCAAGAGCAACCACCACACATAATAATAATAATAATAACACCCAGGACGATATTTATAGTTTTGTCTATACGGCGCCAGCCGTATGCGAGAGTTCGCTTTGCTTCAGCTGGATGAAAGCCGGTTAGCGCCAGGTGGCTGCCAACATACTTCTAAACTGTGTTTTTGTACACAATTCTGTCAGTTATTTTTTGAATTTGCCATCGTTGTCGGGATTATCAATTATATTAATTATATTAAATACTTATCAGGGATGACGGATATCCACAGCCACCAAAACCCAAGACCATACAATGATAAGCACATATCTATCAGCAATCGGTCACAGAGTGCACGTGCAAAGTGAACCGTCTCGGTTACATTTCTTACGTTTGCCAACCACAACTGCACAAATGCAGTAAAAAGCAATCACCCGCAAATATGACGACTAAATTATTCTTAAGCACCTGTATCGAAACTCCAAAATTGTTGCCGTCTTCGATCTTTGGGATCATGAATGTTATCCACATTTTGAGCTACACAGTTAACAGATACAAAACACATTTTTAAAAACCTTAACCTGAAACTAAAATGATAAACATAAAATATAGGCTACTACACAAAGAAAACATTCCAGGTTCAACTTCTGTTCCGGTTAGGCATTAGAAAGGCGTAGGCCTACAATCACTGATTGTCCTCTTATTCATACATTCCACGTAAGCTGTTGTGCTTATCTTTTCCAGCCACAAAAGTATCGATGTTAACTGAATTTCTCAAGCTGCGAAGACCAAGCCATCATCACTAGAAGATACAGTGACAACCCTCAGAATAGTATCTGTTCTGTTATATTAATGCCTAGTATGAATATTTATCAACTAGAAGATGATAGAATCTGTTGGATGTTGTTGTTCGTTGGTTTTGGGTTAGGGTTCGGTACACATGCATTTGCATGTAACTCGATAGGTTGTCATAGTCATTCTGCCCAAAACATGAGACAATGTTTGAAGCTGTATGCACATTATTTTCGCATGAAATTAGACTAATTATTTGAAAATAATATTACTTATGTACTAAAAAAGACAAATGCAAAAGAACCACTGTAAAATGACACGGAGAAAGCTGCATGTGCTTGAGCAGATAAAAGCAACAAAAACACACAAATATTTAAAAACAAAACATCCAGAAATGAATAAGTAAATAATCTAAAAAGAAATTTGTTGACATTTCCCAACGTACATTATTTGCATATTCGATGAGCTCAATGGCTTGAGGCTTGACAATGTTGATGATCTCAACTACCTTGGCATTAACGGGAACAGAGCCTTCCGGCAACAGCATGACAGCGGACCCTGTTGCCAAAACAACAAAGAGCTCTACACCTCATAAGCATTACTGGGCTCTCAATATTCAGATTACTTAAAAGAATAATAATGCCCTCAGGCTCTCGTGACTTAATTGCATTTTCAGCACAAATAGTGTCTTTAAAAGTATGTGGCAGCTAAAAAGGTGATAATGACGAGTAAGTTAAAAATATGACTTGCAGAGAAATGCATTACAGAAAGAAAGTCGATAGGACAAAAACAAAGGGTGCAGGAAAAGACAACAAAATACACCACAACAAACCCAAACAAAAACTACCCCAATGTTGTTGCATCTGGTGCCCTCTAGCAATGGAAAATAATCACAACAGTATGTGACGTATTCATTATAATAATCATAATCATCATCAAATCAAATATAGATAGCTTCAGAGGCGCCTATCTTCACCTTTAATTTCAGACAATTTTACATATTCGTAATCATGTGAATGCATGCAGTTAATATGTGGCCACGAGCAAAGCAACACATTGTGAATGCATTCTAAAATTTCAAATAATAATTCACAAAATCAACTCAATCAAGTTAGTTTGGCAACAGAGATTGTTGCAACACAATTTAACTTCTGTTATGCATAGTGAGCCTTAAAATAATAAACTAACTGCAATTAGTATCAATCTGTCTGATCTTCAATCGGTGTCTTACACAGGAAACGTGACCAACCTGACACAGTTATATCATGTGATAATGTGAAATATACAGTGGCAAAAACATGTTAACCCAGATAGCATTTACATCTGTTACTGTCCGAGACTAATGAAGCCCATGCCATAAGTTTCAGAGTGAACAGCTTCACTAACATCATAAATAACATCAAAAAAGTGTCAAAACTTTAAAACTGGGTAAAAAGCTGCACTAACCGTCTATGTTGTTGTGCATGCCATCATCAGGCCTGCGTTTCTTCGATGGTGGCTAAAACACGAAAATCCATTACAATTAGAGATGTTAAACGAGGCTCGAAAAATCGAAACTCGTTTCAAAACCGAGTACTCGAAATCGACTTTCCAAAATCGTAACTCGATTTCACATTTTCTAATTTTTCAGCCCAATACATGCAAAAGTCCAAACAAACAAACAAATTTACTCTCACCGGCGGGACATACGCATCCCTGGTATAGGTGTATGCAGCAACAGTATTGAGTCTGCTACAAAGACTAACAGGAAGTTGCGCTGGTTTGACAGCTGGGTCTTTGATTTCGCCAGCGCTGTACTTCAGCCCACTTCCTCGTCAACCAGCCGCTGCCACCCGCTGTGACAGGCGGCCGGGGCGCGAGGTAGTCAAGGTTAGACGAGATTTGCGACGTTTATGGTGGTGGCGGCAACTGAGCGAGCGACATGTGATAGGCAATTTGAAAATCTAACTGCAAAAATCGATTCCTTGAAAAATTTCGTCGATAATATAAATATTACTATATTATTGAATTAGTATATACGTTATTTTTCGTCCATTTGTTGTTTCAAGTTGCAACTTGCTCATTATATCAGCTCTCCGTTGCATCGACTGCGTCAGCTGTGTCGGAGGTCGCTATTTTGCACCACCGCTATGCAGTGTTTTTGCCAGTATCGTTAGTGTTTTCTGTGCGCGTGATTAAAATCTGGAACCATAAAACGTAAAACCGAAACCGACTGTGAACCGCAGTTTTTATTTAAAAACGACCGAAACCGACTGCAAATCCGAAAATGGAAACCACAGCACTAACAGACGGTTCTAAAAATCGCTCGTAATTCGAAATCGATATTTTTGTTTTAAAACGAATTGAATCGAGTACAGAAATTTCGGAATCATCCATCCCTAATTGTAAAGACGAATTTTACAAACATGTGCGAATGCAAATGCAATTATACAAACACTTCTGGAGTTGAACCTTAAAAGGTTGCTTTACACGCACTTTAAGGTAATCTGTAGTTATTAACACCCCTCAATAGACCGATTGATAAACCCCCTATTGGACAATCAGAATTCAAGTTTCGATTTTTACTCGATTTTTTGGAACCGAGTTTCGATTTTGGAAAAATTTGAGTTTAACATCCCTAATTACAATGCAATGTCCATGGTGGCGCTACCACCAGGAAAGTTACAGAGCAGCCTACAGCACAGACTTCAACAAAAGCAGATGCACCAAACACTTTTTAGGTATACATACACGAAATTAAATAAAACTTAAGGCAGGCACAGTGTCAGCAGTCATATGTAGTGTCGAGTTGACTTATGTAATTAGCAAACAACTGATGGCTTACCATAACATATCCTAATCCTTTGGCACTGCACGTAGTGGGAACGTCAAGTACATGTATGGAGGTAGAGGGCTAATCTTTGAATTAAGCCAACACTGGCAAGGTCACACAACGCCACAATGATGACAACAGCAAAAAACCATTTACAAAGCCGCAATATGCCACAGCATATGACAAAATACTCTCTGACAACAACACGGAGTTCTCACATTGGTTACTTCTCCTAATATAAACAAACTCACCTCGTGGTTTAAAAGTCTTGGTTCCGGAACAGGAATGTTCAGTTTGTAGTCAGCTATGTCTCGTACATGGTCAAGACCGAACAGCTCAGACTGCAAACACAATGTCAATATCTTAACAAACTGCCACACTGTTAATGAGAAGGCAAGCAAAATGCAAGAATAGGTTATTAACAGCAAAACTGCCTACGAATTGCCACTTAGTACCAAAAACAGTCATGTATACACATATGTGAATTCATATTTTACACATACATGATGATGATGATGATTACAAAGAAATACAATCTTAAAACAACATCAAAAAACCTTTGACTGAGAGAAAATGGTAATTTATGCTATTCAGATATAATATTGGGTATAAGAGTAAGAGGTGCACCCTGTTCTAAAGCTGTACATAAAGACACTGGCATCACCAAGGACGACATTCCAAATGTCCGCCTCCAAAATGAGCTATACTGTGTCGTGTGGGCCATTAAACTGTACTCACTCACTTCAGACCAAATGATTAAAATATTCAACTACTATCACATCAATTCACAACAAGACTACACGTTCGCTATACAAACAGTGAAAAAAAATACCAAGTAGGGTTGTTAAGACCACCGAAGTTTTGTAACTGATTAACCGCGTTGAAAAGGACCAGCTAACCGGTTAACCATTCATACTGAAAGGCTACGTACCGGCGCGTGATGTTTCGACGGTTAAAGGAATCAGCTATTTGGTAGCTGTGTAAATGCATTAACTGATTATAAATTTCGATGAAATGGCCCTTCACCAGCATTGTACTTCAGTCCACTTCTCCATCCAACCCACCTGTAATGGGCGGCACAGGGTACCCGCCCAGGGTATGGGGGGTGGTTGGTTGGTCGGTGTGGTATCAAATTTCTCACGCTATTCAGGTGCGCAGATTCATTCATTTGGGCAACGTGCATTCCAAGCAGTGGGCAGCTATATGTGGCATTCAGGTAACGATCTACGGTTATCCGGTCACAGCTGGAGAAGACCGGTTACAGCCTAGAGACCGGTTATCCGGTTATCGGTTAACCGTTAACTTCCCTAATCCCAAGTAAGTCATATAGCTAACGTGTACAAATACACCTCATCTTCACCATGCAAACTAGACACGCGACATTTCTTTAAATCAAATTTAAGAAATAAATATTTCACATCGATTATCAGTAAAAACATGCGCACCTGTAACAATTCATTCAATTCAGCAACTTTCTTGGGAAATACTTCTTTCACTACGTGATCGCCCTGCAAAATACATTAACAGCTCAAATTTTCACCACAAATTATAACATTTAATGCAAAAAGCTAAAAAAAAACCCACCAAGTCACACTTCAATGTGCAGTGAGTATACGTGTTTTTCAGTAACTAAGATGCTCGTGTTGGCAGTCCTTCTGCCAACAGTACTACCACTACATGTAAAGTATGCTATAGTAAAACTGCGTAGTCGTCCATGGTCCATCACGTGCCAGTGATGTTCAAAACCCAAGTATATCGTCAAACTTTTCTTACCATTTACATGCCAACCAATCTGGTTTCCTGAAGACAGACACATTTACAAAATTTCAAAGGCATCCACTGACAGCATAGACTCATTTTTATCATTTTCTACCATCACTAACTGCATATCAGTAATGGAATGCAGGATTTAGGCACATAGCTTTCTGACCAGTAGAGTTTACACGAACAGACTCAAACAGTGTATACAATAAGCGGTTTTGCAACAATCTGCAACTGTGTTATTCAAAACGTTATGCACAGTGATTCTCTGTAAACTTCTAATTAAGAACAGTCTGTGCATAAAAGCGCCATACCTGCTTCTTGCAACTCAGCTTGAATTCATCAAGCTACAATCAGCCACAAAGAAACAGTTACAGTTATAACAGTGTGCACATTCACCTTAGCCCCATTGGTGTTCACATTCAGGTCAAGAATTTGTCAAGAGCTGCCAAGATCGGAAAAATGCGAGCGATTTTGATCACGAGCGTGGCAGGGGTGCGCGGTTCTTTAAAAGCTGCTGACAGACCCCAGCAGAGTTCGGGAGCCCCAGCTGCCAATGGTTCAAAAATATCCGGGATGGCCTCTCGTGACTCATGTCTACGTAAAAATATCTTTCATAGCGAACACAAGTCGGCAGTGTGATCTTACTCTCAGTCGGTGGCACGATTGTTGGAGGGTGCAGACTGAAGGGGTTAAAATGGCGTACAGGACAATTCGCTGACAAATCAACTTGCCATCAGTCAAGTCGCAGAGTGGATAACTCGTGGACTAATCAACTCGCCGACAGCGAATTTTTAATAATCATGGAATTACTATACTTTATTTGTACATTAAACCTAACCCAAACCCTAACTCTAACCCTATTGAATATTGGCAGCGTATAAATAGTGTAATCTGTCCGAAATCCGAAATAACACTTATTTTGAGCTATTATATACTCCAAATTTTAATCAAACATTTCGGTGAGTTGACTAGTCCACGACTTGACTTGGTCGCGAGTTGGTATGTTGGCAAATTGTCCTGTTACCGCTAAAATGTGTTACTCACTCAATATGAGAGACTTAGCTGGCCTGTATTCTTGGCCAGCACTAAATATCACCTCCAATACAATACAAACACAGCAACAATCTTTACCATTGAGCAACCATTTGTGCAATAACACCGAGTAAATATATATCACCTGGTGTTCATTTTCTGAGACCGAGACTACAGCAGCTGACGCAGCCTTTGCTGCCTGCCCCTGTTATAAGCAGAAATCACACAAGGTTATTACAGTATACCACTAAGCACGCCAAGACTAAGCCACCACACACTCAATACCAACAGTGAGAGTTCTCTAATAACAACGTCAATACTGTGAGTATGGTTCATTAAATGACTCATTTTATACTTAATCAGGTAATCGTCTGCTTTAGTGCACCCCCACTAAAACTTTGTTCAATGTTTGGGTTAGGGTTAACATAGCGTTAGGTTTATGGTAGTGATGGACGATTCCGAAATTTCTATACTCAATTCGATTTGATTTTTTGAAAAAAAATCTCGATTTCGAATTACGAGCGATTTTTATCTTCTATTAGTGGATTAGTGCATCTCGCTCAATCAGTTGCCGCTGCCACCATAAATGTCCCAAATGTTGTGTAACCTTGACTATCTCGCGCCCCGGCCGCCTGTCACAGCGGGTGGTAGCGGCCATCAAAGAGCCAGCTGTCAAACCAGCGCAACTTCCTGTTAGTCTGTGTAGCAGACTCAATATTGTTGCTGCATACACGCATACACCTATACCAGTGATCCAGGGATAACAAGTGTATTATTGTGTTGAGTGTCTCGAGTTGACGATCGCTATCGGTGATTACTCGCGCTTACGATGCACTGTCAAAGCATGCGCATAGCTGCTCAGGTATTAAATAGGAAAATTTAGCCGACGCTGAAGACTTTGAAGGCACCTTCAGTCTCCTCGCCTGAACCAACTCATTGGCTTTGTACCGTATGCTTATAAACACAAACGGCGAAACCGTATTTACTTGGCTCCAAAAAACCTAGATGGATGACTGTGCTGATGACGTGACATCATAACTTTTAGGCCTACTTTGAACATTAGATTAGCCTGCTTAGACATGCGCAACTGTTTTTTTTACATTAATTATCGTCAACATTGTATTCTAACATGCGCCCGTAATATCTGTGTTATATACTTACGTTAGTTTGCTGTTTATAATGGCAACAATTTCCGGTTTACCAAAATATCGCCACGTTATCACGATTGAATATAAATGTATTACACATCAATAAAAATCGACGCACAAGCTTGTTATAAAATCTAGATTTCGATTTTTTTTAGATTATGGGAAAAAATCTCTATTTTGGATTTCAAATACAGGAATCGTCCATCACTAGTTTATGGTTAGGGTTAGTGTAGGGTTAGCTGGAGCGGCAAGACTACCGCATCAGTACTGCTCGAAAAATATCTGTGGATATAGACACCAACCGCCATCTGTTGTTGGTTATTCAGCAGATGTTGCACATCATGCAGTACCGATACGGTAGTCTTTCCACTAGAGTTCTGACACTAAGTGAATTAACCGTATAAAGGGGGAGACCACTAAAATGAATGCTTACCCTTAATTATGCTGGAGAAAGTTTAAAATGCCAAATAAATTCAAACAAACAATATCCAGCATTGACGCTTTTGTTCTGACATCCTATACTGGTGGTAACCGGACAATTCGCTGACAAACCAACTCGTGGTCAGTCAAGTCGTGGACTGGTCAACTTGCAGAATAGTCAACTCACCGAAATGATTGATAGAAAATTTATAAAATCCATATAATGTAAATTAAAATATGTAATCGCTCAGTGTGCTTCCCAGTAAATTACACTATTCGTACGCTGCATAGCTACCAATATTTGACACCGATTAGGGTTACGTTTAGTTTACAACTATAGTGTATGGGTAGTGTGTAGTTTACTGGGCGCCACAGGAATACATTGCGCCCATTATTGTGAATAACCACGGTAAAACCACTATGGCTACCAATAGCGCCCACTAAACGTTTATTGGACGCTATCTCTGGCAGCATCATTCTTGGCCTGCTTCAGAAGTTTAATTGGCGCTCCTTTATGAGTCGTAATACATTCTCTAGCTCAGCATGTGCACAAGCCATAGGCAAACCCAGGATTTTATAATAGAGGGGTTCACTGTGGATCCAGGTATTACCCAAAAGGGACCAAGCCAGGGGGTCTGAGGGATGCAGGTCCCCCAGTGGGGTCCAGGGGCACAGTCCCGGTAGGAGGTATGGCGGACACGAAGTCCCCCAGAAACTAAAGCAGATGTGAAATATTTGTACAATTGTTAACGTTTTTCTAGAGAAATGTATGATAAAATGAATAGGAGCAGTAATCTTGTGCAAACACACAATTACAAAAAGCTCAAACTTTCAATGTGTTGGTTTGACCCATAATCAACTCTGGGTACGCCACTGGTACAAGCTACCTGATTTTTGCATTGCAGCAGCAGGCCGCCGAACTACTTTCGTTGCTAGTGTCTTCTGTCATTTTTGTTTACATTCAAACTTTGACATCGGATTTGCAATTTCCGATGTCGATTTTAAAACGAACGAGAAAGTGGACATCAGTGAAAACATGCTCCTGTAGTGTAGGGTGTGTCAACTACTCTTATGATGGACGTAGTAACTTCCGATTAAAACGAAGTCGTGTCTGTAGTATCAACCTCCAATTCGGCAATGTATTTCAATGGAGCCCATTAAACTCCACTCGTCCCTAGTGTATTTTTCCATGAATTTTTACATTTTGCTGTCGGCGAGTTGACTAGTCCGCAAATGAACCACTCTACGACTTGACAGACCGCAAAGCCCTGATCTACCCGCCATTTCCTTCAATGAAAGAGTAAATATTACGCGTGATGATCAAATATAAAAGGGCCACTTAAGAAACGTTGCCGGATCAAGCTTACGCGTCGTTTCGGTTCGTGTGCCATAGCAATCAGACGATTATTCTGGATTAAAATGCAACACAAAAAACTTCCCTCAAAGCCCAAAAATAAACACAAAAGCGCTATGCTATGCAGTGTCAAGGCGTCCGGTGCATCCGCTGTGGGTATTGGGTAATCCAGCCTCCAGGTCTGTTTCATACATTACTAGAGGAAATAATTTGCGATTGCAAAAACATCATACCAGATATGATTTACGAAAGTATTATTTTAATAA
>Ga0056115_1000716_pt1 | contig 14776 bp, 13 predicted proteins | sample WorMetOlspDAHAB1_FD_77007 | JGI IMG/M metagenome (GOLD analysis project Ga0056115, IMG submission 77007) | Marine gutless worms symbiont microbial communities from Max Planck institute for Marine Microbiology, Germany - Olavius sp. DAHAB.1 ...
AATTAGAATTGGAATTACCAGCAATTCTAATTAATTAGCTAATTAATTGTAATTAGTCTAATTAATTACCCATCTCTGCTGTATATACAACTACTACTGACTATTTAACTTCACTGGTTCTGAACACATCCAGTAAAAGCTATTTTCACAATAATAATAATAAGTACTAACAACATTATCGGCAGATATATTCATACACAATGGTGAGGAACCAGTATCCCGTTTAAGCACAGCACACAAAATAAATTATCAGATGTATCTGCATTATAGACACATACATGTACATATACACACACACACTTAAAACACACCAACTTTCTTTCAGCAAGAAAACCACCAGATACTGTTCAGTAGAAACAGTGGCCACTCTTTTTGGCGACAAAAATTCCAGGACTTTAAAGGACCTGCGAAACCTATTTCAAAAGCTGGACCACAAAATGCATAATGTGAACGTAATTGACGACAAAGTCCAACCACAATTTAACGGCTGACGACAGAATAGGAAGTTCAGTGATAGTTTATTGTTTTCTATGTTATTATAACTCTGTACCAGTAACACATTAACATCAAGTGACCCCAGGTTCATCAGCTTACAGTCAAGCTCTTCGGATATGACTAACACAATGGAATCCAGCACTATTGTTCAGGGACATTCACAGTTACTTTCAGGGCATTGAAATACGAGGCAAAAAATTCACGGACTTTCAAGGATCAGTGGCCAGCCAGCATTGTAAGTGTATGAACCGCAAACAAAAAAACAACAGCATCTCCCAGAAAACCACGCCTACAAAATGACTTCATTCTCCGACATCACCAGTGAACTGAATCAACACTTACAAATGGCCGCTTTCCTAATTTACGCAAATATTATATGCGAACATAACAGCTTTGGTCTGGCAGCAGTTTGCTTCAGATGCATAAGGAGGTAATAAATAATAATTATAATAATACAAAATTTTAAAGCGCCATAATACCGTTATGGAGGATTCATTCTCTGACATCACCAGACTTTCTTCGTAGACTTTCTTAATATCTTAATAGCAAGAGGATTTCTAAAGCGCATTCACACTGCGCTAATGTGTGACAAAATGGGAAATAGCTTCAACATTATGGTGCACAGGGTTCCGACATAATTCACAGCGTTTTCCTTCAAGAATTCAACGCCAATTCAATGCCCTTAATCCACGATCTATCAGTATATCGTATAGTAAAAAAGCAGGCAGTTCTACCAACGGTAAACATTTCAGCTGTTGCCGTCAACTTTAAAAATCCGCTTCCATTTGACGTGTTATTGGCTCAAGCTAAATTCCATACTTTTAAAGAACACTCTCATTTTAAAAAACAATTGGACTTTTTGAGTGTTTTTAAAAATTAAAAACCAGTCTTGAATCCAAGGCCGGCGTGGGAAACCTGGTATCAAAAATTCAATATGCAGATACCGATTAGTGCATCTGCTGTGCATATATTTGCATGAATTAAGAGATACCAGAGTCTACATGTATTCCACATTAGCGTCCAGTAGCTGAGGAGAAAAAATGTTTTATGATCGCCACAAACACAACGAAAAGTTAACACTTACCAGCGACAACAAAACATGAAATGCCTGTCAACAAAAATACTGACATGATCAGAGCACAAATCACTCTACAGTGCATCTGACACATTATGTACAGATGCAACACTCACTGAATTATCATCGATTTATAATACAATTACAGAGAATCTTACATAATGGTACATACGCAGCATCTCAAAAAAATTTGCCACATCGTTATCAGTACAGAGTATTAACTTATAAATCTAACTTAATAATATTTGAATAAAATTGTTATTCGTTACTTGTTGCCGGCAAGAGGGGGACGACTTAAATCCAAAATGAGCCGAGGCACATAAAAGGCTCGGTGCTCAAATAAAAATGTCATCTGCAATACGCCATTTTGTTCATCCACGCTTTTTACCCACGAACATGTACGGGGAATTACTATGAATTAAAGGAACATATCAGCAAGATATTTTCCAGGCTCCCCAGACAAACAGCAGCGGAGACAAATTTCACAGACAGAAAAAATTCTGGTCCATTTTCCATGGTAACACGGGCAAGTCACTACCAAAAATGAATTCTGGTCATAATACAGTGAGCAAGCTGCCAACCGATTGGACGACGAAAAGACAACATCGTCCCTACAATTCGGTTAAGTTATAGACAACTAGGTCTTCCTCAATGCATATTTCACGGTGAAGGTGCCTCTATACAACGCCCAATCCAACAGTTTGAAGACATTGTGGGAGGCAAAAGCCAAAAAAAACATCATCACCAGAAATAAAATAATCAGGAATTTTCAACTGCATCAAATAACTGACACCACTGTTCGTGAATATCAAGTAGTGAATGCAATTTGTCTGTGCTAATAAACACGTGGCACATTTTCGAGACACACGACAGGTCACTCGACCCCTGACTGATCTCCCAAAAGTTCGCGGCGAAAACATAACAGTGCGCCAAAGTTAAGCATCGGTTAGATCGTCTTTGCTGCGACCGATGGCGTCTGGATTGGAGAGCGGATCAAGCTCGGCGAAGAGATTAAACCAAGCCGACATCTCGGCTTTCTGCTCCTACAAACAAACACCATTAAGTATCGACTGCAAACTACATCACTGGGACTTTTCTTCAACTACCAACAAAATAGTGTAGCCAGCAGTGGTTTAGTGGTTAGCAACTATGACTGTGGCGCGTGAGAACCACGAATTGAATCCGTGCTGCAGACAGTTTCTGTGTTTTTCGCAACAACCACCGCGATGCACAGCTTTGGGCACTTATTGCAGTGCCTAGGTAACTCTGCCTTCCATCCTCCAAGGGATGGTAAACGAGTACCAGCAATACAAGTGATAACATATTTATTTATAAACTGACTTCTAAAGCGCCATAATGTCGTAAACTTCAGAGGCGCCATTTCTTCTCAAGAGACGGCCGAAACCATCTTTGGTACTCATTGCACCCACCCACAGAGTGGAACAGATAAAACCAGGATGGCAGACCAGCCGACGTCGTCACCAATCCTAGTACTAACCGGGCTCGACGTAGCTGAACTGCGTTGATGTGACGAACGCCGTTACCGCTACGCCAAGCCAGCCACAATACAATGATGATTGGTGAATGTCACGGCTATGGCAGCCTACCGGTGGACTCGATAGTCAAGTTTGCAGCTTGGCCTATGAGTTGGCGGCTACTGGGCCCGGCGCACGTTCATTCAAGTGATCCGAGTGAACTCAGGCAATGGCTTTCCCACAGATAATAGCACTATAAACATCGTCCTCGTATTACTACTATTATTATTAAGAGATGGCCTTGCGATCAGTAGGTCCAGAGTTCGGTTCTCACCCATCAATTGGCGGCGTGGCTCAGTGGTTAGGACGTCGGCCTTTGACTGGCAAACTCTCCCTGATCTATGGTTGACATGTGACCACTTTGTAAGTAAAGTGTATGCTGTAGGTCCCAACCAGGCCAACTCAGCCTTCCATCCGTTCAGGGTTGGTAAATGGGTAGTAATCCATGTAATTACATGGATTACTGGGGTGGAGACCATTAAACGGCAGAACTGGGCTGCGTGTGGCTGTTTGACCGCATAGTGCAAAGTCCCATGTGTGTGGGGCCTAGCCTATAAGGCCCATATGCTACACGCCAGCTCCGTCTGTGACGTACAGCGCCGCTGCAGCAGCAGTTGCCACTTGTGGCAATATATTAGTGTTATGCCTTTACCTTTTTCGCTTTTACCATAGTCAAATACGGCTCAGTTTAATATACGGACCAAGTCAAGACGCTCATGCACCCGCGCCTCCACCATCAAGCAGTATAATTTGGTTGAATGGCGGTGATCGTCAGCAGCGTTACAGACTTTGTGGTTTGGCCAGCTTTGGACGCCAAAAAGGGTGAATGTTCAGCATTTATGTAGCACCACAAGCCGAAAATACGCCGCCTCAGTGGGGTTGTGCGTCACACATGCGGCCGGCGTTCAGCCTAGGCTGCAGCCCAAGCCCACAGACACGGACTTTGGTCTGCAGCCATACGACTAACGGTCTTCACCCAAAGTCAGCGAGATGAGTCCCCGACCAAAGGTCCTATGGACTTTTACCTCGCTGAACAGAAAAGGAACGAATCAACTATTACGCTGGTTCTCCGTTTGAATCTCCATCAAAGAAAACAGCAGAAATTCAAACAGACAGTAACACAGCAGCACACAAACCTTCTTCGACTTAGGCTTGGCTGCAGCAGCCTGTGACCCTTGACCCGCGAGGCTGGCCAAAGTCGGCTGTTTAGGCGGCGGTAACAATGGAACGTTTGCAGACTGTTGATGAACTGCCTGTGACGAGTCTGCCCCTGACGTGCAGAAACAGACCAGATGACTGTTCAACAGCTTTAATGTGTCAACGACACACTCTAAAATACAGTTAATACTCAGGCAGGTGCTGACTGAAATCTTAAACTTATTCATCTCCAAGAAATTAATTTACTTTGATTAATCGATTAATTTCGAACAATTTACAAATGAACAAATCACAAGTTCAGTGGAAGGAAAACGTAAAAAACCCAAAGAAAATTCCCCGAAAAGCGCCGGACATACCAGCAGTCATATCGAGCAGACTTGAAGGCATGAAGAAGTCGGCCATCTTGGAATCGGCATCGCTGGGCGTCAGAGTACTGGCTGCCGTTAACAGAGGCACGCCGGCTCCGAATGCCGCGTGCCACTCCGACGAGAACTCGCTGCTTGAGGTCGTCGCCGGCGTGTTCAGAATCTCGTTGAGCAAAGTCGCGTCGTCACGATCCACATCGAAGTCGGCCGACAGCAAATCCACTGCACCTACAACGACACCCACCCACATCGACGCTTGTTTTACGAATATAAAGTGAGACTAACTATGCCACAGCCGACGCAGCTTAGGTCACATCGAATGATCTTGATGGCTAATCGATAGAATGACAGCCAAGGTCTCTGCATTTACTGCCCGAGACACAATTCAAAGCCTTTTTTGAGAATTTCCTATTAAAGAATTCGAGGTAAATTGGCTTAATGAACAAGTCGCCGACAAACCAACTCGCGGTCAGTCAAGTCGTGGACTGGTCAACTCGCAGATGGTGAATTTTTTTAAATCACAGAATTACTCAACTATATTTATGCACTAAACCTAGCCCTAAGCATAACCATAACATATCGATTATTTACAGTGTATAAATTATGTAACAATAATATACTCCAAAGTTTAAATCAAACATTTCGGCAACTTGACTGACCGCGAGTTGGTTTGCCGGCGAATTGTCCTGTTACCTTTGTCTGTGACATTTTGACCGTGTGACGAGTTAACTGGATTCCAAGAACTAGACACTAGTAGCAGTGTGTGTGTTATCATTTTTCTCACAATTTGTGTCATATTCATAATAATAGGTGATCACAGAGGTAAATTTAACACATTTGATCCTCAGTCTAGCAATACATCATAAATGCCGTGAATTCTTCAATCAACAGTAAACATTTCAGCAGCTGAGGTCAATTTTTATTCCACTTCCATTAGACGTTTAATTGGCTCTCGAGCTAAATACCAAACCCTCCGAGGCTTTTTTGTCTCATTTTCTGAAACAAGTCATGGGCTTTTAAAGTGTTACAAGACCAGTCTGAAATTCAGTCTAAGGCGGGCGTTAAAACACTTCAAAAGACAATGACATGTTTCGTAATCTGTGTCGTCAGAAGAGAGACCTTGCGAAGATTCCTTATGTCCACCGTCAGTCGCCGTCTGTTTCATCATCATGGCGCTGAAATCAAACTCTTCGTCCTGTTTACGTCGAGCTTCATCCACATCAAAGTCTTCATCAACATCGTCTCCGAAGTCCATAAACAAACCCGCACCTTCCTTCAACGACGCACCTTCCAGCCGCTCTGCAGTGACACATCACATTGCAAGCATTCAGTACCAACAGCTTTATTATGAAGCATACATATATTAATATAATATACGCATTATGTATACTTATACACATGGGTATTTGTGCAGCGGCGTTCAATGTACTCGGGGTTGGGCCCCAGTTGTGTGGTTGTGGGCACCACCATTTGCATTTGCAGAGTTTTCTAAAGTTATATCTTTCACAGTTAGGTGCACGTTTTTTTCGCATCCTGTGACAGCCAACAAAAGGTAAAAATTTATGCAGCTATTGTGAAAGCATAATCGTTTTCTTAACCACCAGCGACTCGTTAAAAGCTGTGAAATAAGTGATATGGCAACAGCATAGAGTACTCTGTCCTGCTATGAATAGACTGTATTCATCAACATGCGCCAGATGCAGACTCGACCTGGAACTGGAAATTCCTTGTTGATGGCATCAAGCAGATTAGTCAGGCTGCCGGAGTTGTTGCTCTGCTCCATTTGCCGAACCAATGACGTCCGTTCTGAGCTGCAAAGTTAACAACACTACAACTTCAGCAAAATAAAAAACCGTAATACCCATACTTGAGCACATTAGAGATGCTATGACTATGCACTATATAAACCTACTATTTACTTACTTACTTACTTACTAAAAATGTTTCCAAAATAAACATACTGAATTCTAAGAGGGAGAAACTTTGGAATTTTAGACCCTTTGGTAGGAGGAATGTGGGTACAAATTATTTTGTAATTTATTTATATTTAGAATGTGACAACACAGAATAGCAAAACTAAGGGTTCAAGTACAATGGTTTGACTAGTGTTATCAAAAACCAGCCATTTCCAGCCAAACAGACAAATGACACACTAAGAACAGTGTGAAACCACTAAAAGGCATAAAACATAGATAACACCACAGATTCAACCGAATGACAGAGTTTAACTATGCCTCACCAGACACGATTTAGACAATTTCGGAGACAGTTTTCACAGTCAAGCACTCGACCGATAGTATCAAAAAATAAACATCACAAAAAACACAAATCAACACAAACAACTAAATATCCAAAACAGAATAACTAGACATTATGGAAAATCGCTCTCGGACTTGCAGGTAAGCAGTCACATAAAGTAATCTGGAAAAACGCAGGATTTTTTCCACTGTATTTGGCAATTAAACGTTTAATCAATACTAGATAATCATATAACACCAAATCAGGCACAAGGCACTGTATCTCACGCAGCAGCAGCAAGAGAATTACGAAAATCAACAAAATCAACAATTTCGTCATGTTTCAGACAGATATATGCAGCCATGACCACAAAAAAAAACAAAAACCTGATGCGTCGTATCGAAAGAAACTCAAACTGGTGGCAACGACTATGCCATAAAAGAACGCCTTGAAAGGGAAGCCAAATAGCATACAAGGAAATGGTGTTCAGAAATATGTCAACAACAAGGCCGTAATTTCTCCCTCCCCCCAAAAAATGGGCATCTTCAAATTAACCAGCTTCTCATTCTGCCAACTGCTGGCGCCGTTGAAATTTTTTGCGGAGAAAAAAATTGCATGAGGGAGAACAATGGTCTTAAATGACAAACTGTGCTCAGGCTGAAAATATGACCAGGGACTTGAAGCGAATATGGGCCAATATTAACACGCACGAAACTGCCGTCTTTATTCCACTCACTGCAAAAACAATCCATCTTCATTTCAGGCATCAGCTCACTTGGAAATGACTACCCAATTATTTTACTGTTCTGCTGGTGCCCTGCTACTGCATCTGGCATGCTAGGAATGAAAATAAATACGGAAGAAGACAAGGTGAATGGACAAGCCAGATGAGACAACACTGTCTCTGTATCAGCCGACATAAATATTACCTAATTATCAGACCTCTTGCTCTGTGAAAATTGACTACTGGTGACGAAGTGAGCTTGGAGTAAACCATTATAATGCACAAAAAATAGAAAATATTTCTAGCCTTTCATCGGTTGCTGGATTAATAAGCTGACTACATGCAGTTTTATCTGGTTCAGAAGCGTCAGATTGTGTGGTGGCCGTCAAACCCAAATCCGGCAACAATGTACCTGGAGCTTTAGGAATAGGAGGTACGGCAGGTAATACACCTGTGGGCCTGCAAAGAATTGTTAACAAACAAAATTAACACATATTACGCGTAATGCATGCAAAAAACTGAGAAAACACGCACAAACACGTTAGTAGAACGACAAACAAATTAACAAAGTGTTACGGGTTCCTGCACTTATTGTCCAACACAATTCAAGGACTTTTCCTTCAACAATTCAATGCCATTAATCCACAATCTATCAATATATCGCACTACAAAAATCGTCAGTTCATCTAGCAAAGTAAACTTTTTAGCAGATGCCGTCAACTTTTAAATAACATCCATCGGACATTTGATTACCTCTAGCTAAACTCTAAATTCTTTTCATTTTCAAGAACAATTCAAGGGCTTTTTGTGAATTTACGATTTAAGGCCATTAAAAGGTCAGTCTTGAACTCAAGGTCAGTGCAAGAACCGTGTTGAGAAGGTGAACTGATCAATAAATTATCAAAACATGGACAGCATGAAAGTTATTGATATATAATTGGTTCTGTTAGATTGAGAAAACTCAGTTATGCATGGCAATCTGCTATGTCACATGCCCTCACCTTTTCTGGAGAAGGGAAGTCAAAATTTCTGTTCAAGTTTGGAATAAAAAGGAACTGTCTAAAATTTAAAAAATTAACACAGCAAAATTATTCAGCTAAATGTTGAAAAACACATTACAGTGATAAAAATGACTGGCGGTTACACTGCATCGAAGTACAGGGAAGTCTTGTTTCATGTAAATCTATACATCGGCGTCGGCGATTAAACGAGTTAAACTTAAAAAATAATGTACACACAAAGACAACACGTAACGGCAACATAATGTTACAAAATGTTCTTCACTTTCAACAGAACATATTATAAAACCGGACATTGTAAAACGAATGCAAAAAGTAAGAATTTAACAATTAAACTATCTAACACTGAGCAGAACGGGACAAATAAAATCGGGACAATTAAGCACAATAATTTTAAAAAATCAACAGCGTCATACTTGACATCGTCAAGAGACTCATCGAGTGCGCGATCGGGCTTGTCAGTTGCACCTGTTTCCTCCGCCAACTTCTTACTGGGAGCACCCAGCTCCTGCATTATTCGCAGCAATAACAGACACACTGCAGTAATAAATTACGTAAGCAGATGACTTGCCAAAGTAACTGAGTTGCCTAAATAATCTCGATTACTACGTGGTCCAGTATAAACTGACACAAGCATTGGCTTATAGTGCCAAAAAGTATGATAACAGATAATCACAGCCTCCATTGCATTCTCAAAAATGCTACAGGAAGGAAAGTACTATTCCATTTAACACACGAACTGCTGAGATGATCCTTCGAATAAGTGCATAAGTGCTATTTCCTCTTTTGCTGTTTGTTTACATACCTGTGTTTATAAGCAGTGTAAATATATTTGGACTAATAATCTTTTTTCGCTATGATTTTGCAATTTTGCATATTTAATGTCACTAGCATATACATTTGATATGACGCAGTAAATAAAAACGAACGTCACATAAATGCCTTCAACACTGCCAATGGCAACACTCGTTACAAGTGTAGTATGCATCGAGTTTTGCCATTTGTCGGATCCTGACCATGACATCTCTGAAGCTGTTTTTAATTCAACATTTCTTTTTCCCCAGCACTAGCACACTGAGCACATTAGCAGATTTGCTGATGATGCCCTGACACTAACACTGATGCTAATGTATCAATGATAATCCAATGGGTAGTTAATCTGCGAGTTCATTAATCCAAAGTTCAAACATCTTGGAAATGGCTAGGCCTACAGAGTTCAACTTTGGTGGGGTTAGGTCTGGGTTAAACTAACTATGACTCTAACCAACTGACAATCAGAATCAGGGGTGCTATTCACGCAGGGTCGCAAATGTGATCGCACGTACGATCGGTAGTACCACCGACCATTCCACCATGGAAGCTATTCATGAAGCATGTCGCACGTACGAATGTTGTACATGTGGTCGTAAATTTACGACGTACCTATAGTTGTCGTACGCCGATCGTAAATCTGAAAATCTGACCGATAATCTACAATTATGCCACGTATACACATCTTATTGTTATTTACCTAATACCTACGCAAATAACGTTAGAAAAACTTGTAAATATACTATTACGTCATTCTTAACGTCACCGTGCACAAAAACAAATGGTAAGTAAGGCGTGCTGCGTACATGCAGACCAAATGTTGCATTGCACCATAAGCCTACAGTAACTCGTGTATCGCTGGTTATTTCCTTGTTTATTGTGCATTCTTTAATCGCTTTAAAGTGATAATTAAAGCTTTCGCTTACTGCTATCACGCCACAACCAAAACACTGTATATATATACCGCAAATTGATATATAAACAGTAACGTTTCGATGGCCTTATTGGTCATATCGTACGTACGATATGTTTATTTTTACGACTGCTTTCGTGAATAGGTCATATCGTAGCTACAACATCGGTCATACGACTGATGTTGTATCGTACGTGTGATCAACGTTTGTAAATAGCACCCCAAATTACCAAATCCCGAGCTCAGACCACCAGACTGTCGACAAACAAACACACTAACAACTGCCACCGACCTTGAGCATGTTGAACTCGTAGTACTGGTAGCCCTTGAAGCTGTCGGCGACGGCCGTCATGCGATAAGACATCTTCTCCCAAAAGCTGAGCATCGACGACTGGTATCGCACGAGCACCTGGCTGAACATGTTGCTTCGACTGGCCGCTAACAGATCGATCTTCTGCATTGTGTCCAGCTTCAGGCGGTCAAACTTCGCTTTCGTCCTCTTCACCTGACCTTGAACCTACGTCCGAACAAACACTACCATGTCACAGCTGTACTTAGTGGGTTTAACGGCACTGTCAGCACAAATAGGCTATATCATGCATTCGATAAGTGCGTTGCAGTTAACAAAGTTGAAATTTAGAAAGTTGACAATGTTGCGCGTTGAGAAAACATACAACAAACCATTACAATAATGACTCTTCAATCTGGTCTTCAACATGAAAGATATCACGAGAGAAAGTCTTCCCACACAACAGTAGCAAGTGACAGAGTAGAGTATAATTCCTCACAACACATTTTGGGTGATTATTATAAGTGGTGCTCAGAGCCAATCACTCGACTGATACTGATAAAACTAAACAGCACAGGAAAATACACAATGTCAATATCAATGTCAATCGTGAATTTATATAGCATGGCAGAATCATGAAGCATCTCTACTGCACTTAGTGTGTTTAATAACTCGCAAATTATTTTAAGTAGTTTCCTCTAAAACTGTCAAAACTCGGTGTTGGATCACGGAGACGATCCGGTAAAGAGTTCCACAAAGTCGGACTGGTAACTAAAAGGCCCGGCGCCTGCCAACTCAGTACAGCCACCAAACTCAAACAACTGGACATAATAAACACAATGAGCTACCCCGATCTAGTCGCCTCTTACAACACCTGGTCATGAAACTAGGAGGACGACTTATTCTACCAATCCAGTGAGCACCTTGCAAGGTGATGCCACTCGAATACATTACCGTTTTGTAACGTGGAACACGAACCATTCGGAACTTCTGCAGTTGTTTTGAAGTGTCTGGATCCAGGACTTCGGAAACATCCTTCATCCACATCAAAGCTCCACGGTACTCGGTCCGCGCGGCCTCCATGCGCTCAACCGTCACAGCCATGTCGGAGATAGCGCGGCGACGGAAAACTTCCACCTCTTGGTATAGTCGCACAAGTGGCGCTCGCAACTGCAGCCTACGACAGAATCATCGTTAGGAATCGTCTGTCATCATCACCAAACGTTGGTAGGCTGAGTTTTAACAGCACTATGATCACAATGACGCAATATCATACCTTCATCATCAACTATGCTACCTGGCTGATGACTGCAGCCCTGTTGTTAATGCGCACCACATAAGACTGTTCAACCTACACTCGTATGCTCATCGAAAGTCGTTTCTGTGTGAAATTCTCAAGAAAACTGGATTTCCATAGCGCCAATAGTGTCCTTGGATACAGAGGCGCTTGGTGGCGTACAGACTAGGGCACTCTAAAACAATGTGTCTTTAGATGGCGATTGAAACTGTCTATTGTTAGTGTGTTTGTAAAAGAAGCTTATCTAAAACATGTTCCGAATAATCCATTTCCATTTCCGGTCGGATAATTCCGGCCGGATAATAATAATCATATCCAGTACATCCCTAATTGCTTCTGGATAAAATGAGCTACAAGTTCCAACTCTGCCTATCAACAAAAAGTTTGATCGTACAGCTGCTGTGACGAGTAGTTCTGTGCTTTGGCGACTGCAGCCATCATCTTGCCAGCTCGAGTCTTGTCAATCTCAGAGCCAGTCTTCAGCAGTCGACCCATTGCGTTCTCTTCCCGAGACAATACTGTCACAACGTAACACTGCAGGCTGACAGTGGGAAAGTCAATAACGTTGATCAACACTGAACACCCCCAACGATGTGGCTACAGTAATTTCGGGGGTGCTCTTTTCTTGGCCAATCACTGGACGACAAAACAAATGAAACAAATAATGAAGCACACTTTACATTCCAACATTAATCTGCATTACGATCTTGACCTTTTGACCTCTAAAATGGGTCACCTGGTTACATGTGACATGGGAAAATTTCCTGTGTCCACTCTTGACACTTGTTGCATCTTTTTGTTCTCGAGTTAGTTGGAGGCACAGGACAGACAACAATAAGGCAACACACATGGCAACCAATCCATAATGGGTTCCGCCATTGTTCACCTATGAAAGACCCGATACTACAGATTACAGAAACAAAATGCACAAAAGCAGCAAAATACAGAACAAAGCATTTGACAAGGAAACAAGGTGGGCTTTCAAGCCGACACACGACTAGAATATGGAGAGCCAGAATGACACTGGCTAATGCGACATATTTTGCACCTTGGTTTATTTTAATGGATTAGTGGTGCCTTTACCACACACTTGGTGTTTACCGGTGTGACCGTGTCATCAGTCTGGAAGTCTGCAGCCATACAAACTAACCAACCTTGAATGAGACTATACAGCAGAGAAGTGATATCGCACTGGTCCCAACCTGGGGGTAAATTACCTAAATTGGTTAATGGGGGTTTTTGATTTGGGGATGGGCTGTTTTGCTATTAGTGTTTAACCACATGTTTTACTGGGCACAAACTGGCAAGGGAAAACTGGGCCCAACCATTGCACTAATTAATGACAATCGTCAAATTAAAATTAGTGATTACAGTTTGTAATCTGTTTCCTTTTCCCCGTTTAATTGGATGTGCAACCATGATAAATGGGAATTTCTGTGAAAAATATTGTTGTTCGTGTGTGATTGGGGGAGGGTAATGACCCAATGTTAGGGTGCGATTTTAGGTATAAAATCAAAAAATGTTGGGTAATGCCATGATAATGAAAATATTCTTCGTGTGAAGAGTAAAAATCCGGCTTACCACACAATCGATCTTGATATCTTTCTATCACTCGCAACAACTCAAAGCAGGATAGTTCAATAGATCTGAACAGCTGTAATGCAAAACAAGTGAATCCACATATAAGAGACACCAAGAACAGAATCATCAGTTTATGTAGACACAATACTGACAGCAGGAACTCTATTATTAACATTTAACACAATTATGCAAAACATACTATATTTTGTAAACAGTACACAACCATCAATACATGGGAAATAAACCAGACATGTATGTTTATATGTATGTTCAAAAGCTGTACAAAAATGACAAACATCATAACATCACTTTTGAAACAAGTATCTGTTTACCTCCAACTTGGCATCAAGTTCAGCATCTGATGCTACGATATATGCATCCTGTTTCTTGCCGAGTTTTGTCATAACAGCCTGCTTCGTCGTCCAATAAGTTTCCTTCATCTTTGATATTGCCGACATTTCAGTACTTGACGACACGTATCGGTCATAAGTGCTCCCGTAATATCCTTGGTTCCTGTAAAAAATGTAACAGACAAATCTAACTATACAAACAGGCTGTTGAATTTATATTATGCAATATTTTATACAGAACTGCTAAAATCATTTGACATTAACCCACTTTATTTTCATTCACTGGTAAATTGCCGAACGATAAACTGAAACAACAAAATATTGCCCATTTGTAGCTTGTAAGACAAAGTGTGGAAAACTAACTGTTGACTGAAGAGTTTCACGAGATTATTCATACTATCATACTATGTCACCAACAATATCTGCATTTTTAGGAGTTTGATGTAAGTTCAAATTTTACCATATTAACAGTGTGGTACTTAAATAAAATATAATGGGATCACACAGACATAGTGAGCAGACAAACTATCTTCTGAATGCAGATAATGCAATATAAAAATGGCAACAGTCTACAAAGCATGCCATTTAAAAAAAATTATGTCAGTAAGTTGACTAGTCCATTAATTGTCCAGTCCACAACAGTCTATTCCTCGAGTTGACCAGTTGACGACTTGACTGATCTCACGTTGGTTTTTTTAACTATAAAGTTAATAGGCAAACATCATATAACAACTAAGTTCTAAACTTAATTGTTTCCTGACAAAACAATATAAAACACAAAACACTGATGCAAATACAACAGGAAACGGTAATTATGCCGACAAGCTCCGCAACAATAATATGCATCATACCAAGTGGGTATCGTCTACTCACATGTTCCGATGCACATTTTTCACAAAATTATTCTTGGGGCACATTACGTACTTA
>Ga0056115_1000717_pt1 | contig 14773 bp, 12 predicted proteins | sample WorMetOlspDAHAB1_FD_77007 | JGI IMG/M metagenome (GOLD analysis project Ga0056115, IMG submission 77007) | Marine gutless worms symbiont microbial communities from Max Planck institute for Marine Microbiology, Germany - Olavius sp. DAHAB.1 ...
AATAATAGAAGAGATTTTTAAATCTAATTTTTGGAAGAAAATACAGCTGAAGAATATAACAGTTTCAGACCGCTAAGTTTAATACTGTTTCAGGTTGCCGCTGACAACAATGAATGACTTTGATTTTAATTCCAGCAGATCCGAGATGATCGCAAAATAGCCTTCCAGCGACTGCATCATCATGGCGCTGTCCACCCGTTCATCGGAGGTGTGGGCATAGTGTTCTTCTGTTCCTGAATATCCAATGGTCGGAATACCCAGCAGGCCGGATGTCATGCTGCCATCTGTTCCAAATTTCCAGTATTTAATATTTGGTTGTTGCCCGATTCTTTTTAGCGCCAAAAGTACTTTTTGTACCAGCGGGTGTTCTTGATTGGTAATCCAGGGCGGATGATATTTTTGAACTTCTTTTTCATAACCGGTATAGGATTTTTCAACTATTTTTCTGACCCTGACAGTTGCTTCAAACTGGGGATCATCTTTTTTTATCTTTTCAAACAAATGTTCAAACTCCCCCATCAAATCTGTTAATCTCTCTTCGGGCATATATCGTCGATCAATGGAAATTTCACATTCATCCGGAATTATACTCAAGGCCCCGGGTCTACAGATTATATCCGTTACGGTAATTGAGCTATCGCCCAGGATTGGATGGTTGCGCATATTGCCGGTCATTTCGTTAAATATATAGTCGAGCACCGGCATCATCTTTTCAAGTGCATTGATGCCTGCTTTGGGGATTGAAGAATGAACCGCCTGGCCCGTAGTTTTCACCACGATTTCCACTTTGCCTCTTTGTCCCAGCACAACATCGAGGCCGGTTGGTTCACATAAAAATACCAGATCGCAGCCAAGCTTTTTAGCCGGAAGTGTATTTAGGCATAAATACTCCATACCAAACATTTCGGCTGCCTCTTCATGCACAACGGCGGAAAAAATCAGATTACCTTTAAATAATGCACCCTGATTTTTTAATATGTTTAATAGTTTCATACTAAACAAATGTACGCCAAGACCCCCTTTAAGGTCTGCCGCACCTCTGCCGTGGATATTGCCTGAATTATCAATTGCTGCACCAAAAGGATCATACGGCTGCCAATTCTCAATATTGCCGGCCGGCACAACGTCCAGATGACCGTTTAAAAGAATATTATTTCCCGTGTCTTGCCCATGGATAACACCGACCACATTTCCAATCTTATCGATAAACGCCTCATCCACGTCAAATTCCTTCAGTTTTTTCAAGATTACTTGGGCCAGTTCGCCTTCCTCACCGGTAAATGATGGTATTTTTATCATTTCCTGCGTAAATTCAATCACATCTTTTTGAATATCTTTAATTAGTTTTAGCATTGAATTTTCTTTTTATCGCGGTAGTCGTTGAATCCCGCCAATACTTGCCCGTTCTAATTTCCGGATTGGCACTCAATGAGCGGCTATTTCTTTACAGGAGTAGAAATTAATTCTTGGCGGGCTATCGTTTGGCTGAGGTTGAGTTTCTTGTCACCAGTTCGGTTTCGAAAATATATTTTTGCTTATCGGCATTTTTTTCTAAAAGCATCATGGCTGCTGTTTTTCCCATCTCATAATACGGCCATTTAATTGCTGTAATTGGCGGGTCCAGCAGCGGCATGATTTCGTTATCGATGTAGCAAATTATTGAAATGTCTTCCGGAACTTTTAGACCTGAATCTTTTATGGCTTTCAAACAAGCCGGGGCCATTTCAAAACCGCCTACCAAAAAAGAAGTCACAGAAGGAATGTTTTTGATAATTTTTAGCGTCTTCTCATATGCCAGCTGGAAATCATAGTCACCAAATTCGACCAAATTATCATCAATCTGGATTGCATTATCTTTGAGTGCTTTTTTATATACTTTTATTATGCGTGTATTAACGGTTGCTTCGCGTGTGCCTACAATCAAGGCTATTTTTCGGTGACCTAAATCCGATAAATAATTTACTGCATTGTAAGCATCATTTTCGTAATCTATGCCCACATAATTTATCTTAGCTCTGCCCCAATAATAATTCAATATTACATAGTTGAAATTTAATTGATCCAAGCTTTTGATATAGCTATTAACAAACTTCGGGCTCGTATAGCGGGTATTGAATATGATCAATCCGTCTACCGTATTTTGCTTTACTATCTGGGCGACCGGCCTGTTTCGGTATAGTTTTTTACCGCCGGAAAATAATACGAGATCAAATCCTTTTTCACTGAGCACGTCCTGAATTCCGGTAATCATTTCCATGAAGGTATAGTTGCGGAAGATGGGAATTTCAAAGGGCGTATATAGGCCGATGGAATTTGTCTTACCCGAGGCCAGTCTTTTGGCAGTCAAATTCGGATTGTAATCCAGAATTCTAACAGCCTCGAGGACACGCTCTTTTGTCTTTTGACTGACCCGTGACCCCGGCGCATTGTTGATTACCAGAGACACCGTGGTATGCGATACGCCGGCGGCCTCAGCCACTTGCTTGAGTGTCATATCCATAAAAAGTTAGCCTATTTTTGGGGGAACACCTGGTCAAGCCATAGCGAAAGTATTTTTGTCGATATTTATAAGACAATTTTTTTCGAACTTCTGTGCTGCTCACCTTGAAGTTTACCGCTAAACTTATACTTATTAGCACAGGCACTGTCAAGTATTAGTAGGAATAAGGCTTATTGTTAATTGATTTGAAACTTTTTAACACCAATGATCTAACAAAAAATTTGTATGCTCATCATTTCCGGTTTGAAGTCTTTATTTTGGGTTGTTATATAAAAGCCGTAAAGATCCACAGGTTCAGGGTTAAAGGTATAAAGGCTGCAACCGACGGCGTTGTTGACTATATCGATTAAAATTCGTAATACTTGACAATACCCATTGCGTGAAAAGGTTTTATCAATACGATGAAGGCAAAATTAATTTGATATGAGCTGTTTGGGGGGAGAGTATTTGCAGCCCGGAACATTGAATCCGGAACCGATCAACCTAAGTTTAAATAGCCTTCATTTTGGAGAATGATGCCCATGAGAATCCAAGAAAGGAAGATACACCCTGTTGTGATGGTTGTTCTAATCATAACGGCCGCCCTTATTTCGTTAGTTCCTTGCAGGACATCCGGAAGCAAACTCCCCCGGGACGGGAATGATCAGCCGGTGGAAAAGCTACTCATCGTCGGTCATCGCGGTGCGGCCGGCCTGAAACCTGAAAACACGTTAGCGGCTTTTAGAGAGGCCTGCGAAATAGGCGTGGATGCAGTCGAGCTGGATGTTTTTTTAACGGTAAATAAGACCATTGTGGTGCATCACGATTACACTTTAAAACCGGAAACTACCCGAACGGCGGATGGTGAATGGCTTAGTCGTTCCGGACCTGCGCTCAAGGATTTGGCCCTTGAGCAGCTGAAAACATACGACGTCGGCCGGCTGAAACCCAACACCCGGTATGCGCAGCGTTACCCCGTGCAACAACCCGCAGATGGGGAACGCATTCCTAGTTTTGGTGAAGTAATATCGTTACTTGAAGCAAAGTGCGATCCGGCAATCCAACTCTGGGTAGAAATCAAGACCAATCCGGAAAAGCCGTATCTGACGCCGCCACCGGAGTCTGTCGCCGATACCGTGGTGCAGTTTATACGGACGCAAGATTTTGCCCGACGGGTCCGCATCCTATCCTTTGATTGGCGGGCGTTGGTCCATGTACAGAAAATCGCCCCCGAGATTCCGACGGTTTTTCTGTCATTGGCAGGCAGGGGCCTGAACAACATCAAGCCGGGCCAACCCGGACCCTCTCCCTGGATGGCCGGGTATGATATTGATGATTTTCAGGGCTCAATTCCCCAAGCCGTTAAGGCGGCCGGAGGTCTGTACTGGGCGCCTTACTACAAACACCTGACAGTTGGCCTATTAAAAGAAGCACACGGACTGGGACTTCAAGTCCATGTTTGGACGGTCGATTCACGCAGTGAAATGTTGCGACTGATGGAGTTGGGGGTGGATGGAATTATCACCAATCGTCCCGATATTCTCAAATCGGTTTTGGGATTGCCCTAAAGATCTTTTGGAAGATAAAGGGTTTTAATGTCAGCAGAACCGCTGACGGCCAAGGATGCTGCTCATGCCACATAATATCTGTTCAAGATTCCCCAAATTTAGGGACAAGTATGATCTTTATAGTCCTAGCCCTTTCTTGACACAGCACCCCAATTTTCTTATTTTGTGATGATTAATTTACACACAACTCAATAAATCCAATCTATTAAATCAGTCAAGGTAAAAAAATGCGGAAATTCATGTTACTTGCAATTGCGACGACCCTGCTCTTTATCACGGGGTGTACAGCCCCCAAAATCCGACTTTTTCCCAGCCAGGCAGACCCTCTCAAAGAATTCATCCTTGAGGGCAAGGCCGATCAGAAGGTTCTGATTATTCCGGTGCGCGGGGTTATATCAGATGCCCCCCACGAAGGATTTATTCGCACCCGGCCGAGTTTGGTGCAGGAAGTTGTCTCTCAGCTCAGACGGGCCGAAGACGATGATAAAGTTAAAGCAGTCATTCTCAAAGTAGATTCACCCGGCGGCTCTGTGACGGCCAGTGATATACTTTATAACGAAATACATTCTTTTAAAGAGCGAACGGGTGTAAAAGTGGTTGTTGCCATGATGGGGGTGGCAGCTTCGGGCGGTTATTACATTTCCCTGCCGGCGGATTACATATTGGCTCATCCCACAACCTTAACCGGATCCGTCGGGGTTATTTTTCTGAGGCCTAAGGTGATCGGTTTGATGGATAAAATTGGCGTGGGAGTTGAAGTCAATAAATCCGGAGTCAACAAAGATATGGGGATGCCTTATCGGGTAGCAACCGCCGAGGAGAAAAAAATATTGCAGAGCATGACCGACCGCCTGGGGATTCGATTCGTCGAATTAGCGGCAAAACACCGCAATCTTAATCCAGCCGCGGCCGCTAAAATTGCCACGGCTCGGATTTATCTGGCCAATGAAGCCCTTGAGCTGGGGATGGTGGATGAGATCGGATACCTGGATCAGGCAATTTCAAAGGCCAAACAGCTGGCCGGACTGCCGGATAATGCGAGAGTGGTGGTTTACCGCCGCACCGAATACCCGGACGATAATATTTACAATACTTCCACCCGCTATGGCGGTGGCGATTTGTCCCTCATTTCCGTGGATCTCCTTCCTGAATCCCTCAACCAATTTCGCACCGGTTTTTATTATTTATGGCCAGCGGCGGCTATATCAGATGGCAGATGAGTGTTGAATTCGGAATGCGGAAAAATATGACAAAAGATTGAGACCAGAAGACAGAGGACAGAAGGCAGAGGACACAGGCCAGATGTCAGATGTCAGAGGGCAGAGGGCAGAAATCAGATGACAGAGTATTGAATTTGGGATTGTGAATGCAACCTGTGACGAGCTCAGTCGAGCCGAGGCCGGAATTATAGGATACTATAAGTCAGAGGATAGGACTTAGGTGTTAGTGCCGTCTCTGGCCGTGGGCGTCCAGTCCAATCGAGAAAGAAACTTTGGATCTGAGCTAACGTAGGGTCGGCCTCTGTGCCGACCCATATCGGCGGGCGAGTTGGCCCGCCCTATTTCAGCGGTCGGGTTGTTCAAATAAACTCCTTTGCGGAATTTATGTAGCTTCACACGAGCATCGCCTCTGGCCGCGAGCGTCCAGTCTGATCGAGAAAAAAACTACATATTTGTAATAAACGATATAGTTTCATATAAGGTGTCAGGAAGAAAAGACAGATGACAGAGAACAGAAAATTACAGAAAGAAGGTTCCCCATGAAAATAGCGTCTGACGACTTCCTTTACTTCATTAATGTTGCTCTGGACGGTATGGTCCGAATCGTTGAAGAGCTGGGTGACGAGCGCGTCAACTTGCGCCCGGATTTTCCCGGTGCAAATTCGCCGTATGCCATTTTGTACCATTGTGTCGGCTGCTCCAACTTCTGGATCGGTGGACTTATTGCCGGCCGTCAAGTGATCCGAGACCGGGATGCTGAATTTCAAGCGCAGGGCACGGTGGCCGACATTCGCCAAGCTGTGGGGGCCCTCAAAGATCAATTACAGAAGGATATCAAGAATGTGCAGGGGGACCAGCTGCTGGCCCACCCCGACGCCTTGCCGCCGCCGCAAGCGTGGACCACGCAGCAGGGTATCCGGAATTGGCGTCAGGGCAAAGCATTGATTCATGCGTATGAGGAGCTTTCACAGCACCATGGACAGATGGAAATTACACGCGATATTTTAATGCACCAGGGTTCACATGGCCCGGAGAAGTAATCCTTATTTTGTTATACAGACACCTGTCGCTCGACACCTGTATTTTACCACAAGCCCCCTGCGCTTGCACTCCATCTATTCCTTGACTTATAAAGGCTTATCCTGCTATTGAATTTTATTCTGAGTAAAATCACATGCAATATCCGGCAATTCTTTTTTAAACTGCGGAGGTTATAATATTTTGCAGCAGCTGTAAAACACCCCGTTTTTAGTATACGATCACGGGGTTTTTGTTTATGGTTCCAATAAATGAGGCGTACTTTAAACAATCTAAAAAAGGAGGTTTGAGGATGAAGCGATTGAAAAATGCATCCCTGATGTCGGTCCTTGTTGTCTGTCTGATCGGGACATTTTGGCTGGTTGGGTGTGCCGGGAAAGGGGCACCGGAAAAAACCAATTGCGATGCTAAAATTAGCTGGGAAGTCGTTAAAGAAGCAAAACTCACTCAATTTGACTGTGTGCTCGGAACACACGGCGGGCAGGCTTCACTCATATTTAACGTTGGGCTTGAAAATACTTCGGATACTGCGCTGCGCTACCGGGTCAATATATTCCTGGAAGATATGGACAAAGCGGCCGGCCATCTTGTGCCCCGCAAAGGAAAACCGCCGGTTCTGGAACCCGGTAAGTCCGCCAGCGTAAAGATACCCTTTATCGGAACGGATAAAGAGTCAAAGAAGATTCTCGTCATCGTCAAGACGATCAGTGTCGATTAGTTTCCTGATTGTTATTATGTAGTGATTTAATGGTGATAATCAAAAAAAATTTTTCCCTTTTAAAAAGGACAGAGCGAAGCGACGACTATAAATGTTAAATTTACAATCTTCAATTCCGGCAAGGCCGGATTTCAAAGGAGGTTTAAGCATGAAAAAATTGAGCACTAGAATTGGCCTTTTGGGCATTTTGGCATTGTGTTCGGTGTTTATAATAACCGGTTCCGCTGTTGCGCGAACCCAATTTATCTCCATCGGAACCGGTGGGACCGGTGGGATCTATTATCCTTACGGCGGCGGTGTTGCCGAGATCTGGACCAAGTATGTCAAGGATGTCCGGGCCGTTGCTGAAGTAACCGGTGCCAGTGTGGAGAACGTCAAACTGGCCCACAAGGGAGAAACCGTTATCGGTGAGGTCATGGGAGACGTGGCGGTGGCCGGCCTCAAAGGGTTGTCTAAATTCAAGGGCAAAAAGCACGATATCCTTTCCATGGCCATTATGTATCCCAACCTGCTGCAGGTGGTTACATTGAAAAAAAGCGGAATTACCAACATCGAGCAAATCAAAGGCCGCAAAATCAGTTCCGGCAGTCCGGGCAGCGGTACCAATTTTATGGCCGAAACAGTTTTCAAAGCGCTGGGAATTCCATTGGATTCCTACTCCGACAGCCGCCTTTCGTTTACCGAGAGCGCCAATGCCCTGCGAGACGGGACCATCGAGGTGGGCGTCTGGTCCGTGGGCCCCGGCACCAGCTCTATTCTGGATCTGGCGACTACGCATGATATTCACATCATCTCTTTTACATCGGCCCAGCAAAAAAAGATACTGGCGGCCAATAAAGAATACTCGGATGTCGATCTGGCCGGCGGCGTATACCGCGGCGTCGATAAACCCGTTCCGACCATCGGTGTCTGGAATGTAATGATCTGCCAGAGGTGGCTCGAAACGGACCTGGTTTACAACCTTGTGAAAGCCCTTTACGAAAATCAGGATTATCTGCTCAAAATTCATCCTTCGGCGTCCTATACGACACCGGAAAATGCCGTCAAGTATTCGCCAATTCCGCTTCATAAAGGAACCCTCAAATACTTGGAAGAAAAAGGCATTTCAGTTCCCGCCAAATTATTGCCTTAGGAGGAATATCTTGGTCGATCGCAGCCGGCTGCCGATACTGGCGGCAGCCGGCTTAGGCTTGTCGCTGCTTGTGGCGGTATTGTTGACACCCGCAGGCTTGGAGCTGCAAGTGGTAACGGTTAAGGATAACTTGCCGTTACTGGTATTGCCCATGACGCCGGGCGAACGATTTACATTACATTATTACCATTCAGTTGAAAACGCCCCCATCTGGGAAGTGCACAGCCTGGATGAAAAGGGGCGTATTTTCATAGAAGAAGAGCGGTATTTAAAATTTGGCGCCGGGATGGGGCGAATGCCGGGGGTGGGCCGTATGGTTCGACGCGGTTCGTATGAAGTCATTGAAGACATGCATATGCCTACCGGCAATTTTATCCTGCGCATCGGCAGCCCCGGTGTTGACCACACCGTGAATTGGCGCGACCACAGCGTCAACCTATCTGCGGTGGCTCCGCATGTGGCGGTGAAATTTTCAGCCCGGCCGGTAAACCGATTGTATGAACTTTGGCGGCGATTGTTTCCACATTCAGCTACGCCTCAATGATGCGGGCCGGCCGTGTGCATATAAGTAGGCGCTTAGCGACGCCATATCGGAAAATTATTGGCGCTGTTGCCGCGGGCTTAAGTATTTTAAAGGTTTTCCGCCGAAGGCGGATTAGTGTTCAGCTCTGCCACTGGCTTGAAAAGTAGCCAGTTTAATCGAAAAAGAAACTTTAGCGCGACAAATGTCGATTGACGAATGTCGAATTAAGGAATTCTCTCTATTTTATTTTTAAAATGAGCAGAGCGAAGCGATTCCGCCATTCGTCAATCGACATTCGTCATTCCCTGAAGTTTCATAAGAGGTGTCAGGTGCTGGCAGTACTGAACACTGAAACCTATTTTAATAGCTGACCTCTAGCGCTTCGGACTATAATTCAGGAATTCATTATAATGACCTCAGACAATCAAACAGGAGCTATTACTCGAACGGCATGGCTGATTGCGAAAAGCCTTGCGGTAATTGGCGTTGCGCTCAGCCTGTTTCAGCTGTACACCGCCGGTATTGTGGCGATGACCGCCATGCGGCATCGATCTGTTTTTTTGACGTGTATCCTGGTAATGACCTTTTTAATCAAACCGCTCTACAAGGGAGCCCGCAAAGACCGGGTCAACCCCGCTCTGGTGGTCGATCTGATTCTCGTGGTTATTACAATAGCCGTCGGTGCTTATATTTTCATCGATCTGCAAGGCATTTTCGAGCGCCAGGGAGACTGGAGCCGCTGGGATTTTGCCGTTGGAGTCGCGCTGGTTTTGCTAGTGCTGGAAGCCACGCGCCGGGTAATCGGTTATAATCTGCTAACGATCGGCTGTCTGGCGCTTTTATTTGGCTATTTTGGACCCTACATGCCGGAGCTTATCATCCACAAGGGCTACAGTATCGAGCGGATTGCCACCACCCTATCCCTGACCACCGAAGGCATATTCGGTCTGCCGCTGGGGGTTGCATCGACTTTTGTATTTATTTTCATTTTATTCGGCGCATTCCTGGATAAAACCGGAGCCGGCAGTTTTTTCATTAACCTTTCCTATTCCATCACCGGCCGTTTTTCAGGCGGGCCTGCCAAGACCGCTGTTGTTGCCAGCGGTTTCATGGGATCAGTGGCCGGCAGTGCGGTGGCCAACGTCGTGGCCACCGGGTCTTTTACCATTCCGATGATGAAAAAAATCGGCTACCGCAAGCACGTGGCGGCGGCGGTCGAGGCGGCGGCTTCGACGGGCGGCCAACTGATGCCGCCAATTATGGGGGCCGGTGCGTTTCTGATGGCCGAATTTACCCAGACACCCTATCTTGAGATTATTAAAATCGCCTTCATTCCGGCCGTGCTTTACTTTTTTTCCGTGATTCTGTTCGTGCATTTCGAAGCCCAGAAAAACGGAATCTGGGGGCTTCCGAAAGATCAGCTGCCCAACGTGGGTGAAACCATTAAAAACGGCGTGCACTTTATCATTCCGGTTGCGATTCTGGTGACGGTACTGATTTTAAACTACAGCCCCATGATGGCCGGATTTATTGCCGTGCTGGCCGTTTACTTTACCGCCCTGGCCCGCAAGCAGTCCCGCATCTCCTTTAAAACCCTGCTCAAGACCCTGGAGCAGGGCGCCCAAAATGCCATTATGGTGGCCGTGGCGTGTGCCGCTGCCGGAATCATTGTCGGCATTGTCAACCTGACCGGTACCGGGCTGCGGTTTTCCTCCCTGGTGGTTTCCCTTTCACAGGGAATTCCATTGCTGGCCCTGCTGCTGGTTGCACTGACTTCTCTGCTGCTGGGTATGGGCTTGCCCGTAACGGCCTCATATATTGTCCTGATCATTCTGGCGGGCCCCGGATTGATGGATCTGGGGATACCGTTGCTGACGGCCCATATGATCGTCTTCTGGTACAGCCAGGATGCCAACGTAACACCACCGGTGGCGTTGGAATCCTTTGCTGCCTCCGGAATCGCCGGTTCCAGTCCCATGAAAACCGCCTTTACATCCTGGAAGCTGGCCAAAGGCCTTTATATTTTGCCGATCATTATGGCCTATCACCCGTTGCTTTTAAACGGCCCGACCGAGGCAGTCACTTTAACGGTGATTTTATCGACCCTGGCAATCATTTCGTTTGTGGCCTGTATGGAGAGATATTTTTTAACCCATATGAGCTGGCCTGAAACCATTTTACATGGTGCCACCGCCATAATGCTCATCTGGAACTATCGCCTCTGGAACTATATCGGGATTATTATTTTCTTGTTTCTTGTTTCTTACCAGATTGTCCAACGGAAACGAAATAAGCGATCCGAATCAACCTAACTTCGGCAGGAAAGAACCAAAATTATAAAATTAATCCAAAAAGCACGAAATAGGGCAAACGCGAAAAAAGCAATATAAATTTCGTGCTTTGAATATTTCGTGTTTTCGTGATGATGATATAACCATTGTTGACTTGAGTGTTGTATAGAACAATTTAGAATAGTTATCGGGGGATACCAAATGGCTGCAATACATCTTGATCGTTTGACCTGGGCAGAAGTGAAATCGGATATCGCAGATGGACGGGATACGGTGATCGTACCCTTCGGCTCCACCGAACAGCATGGCCGGCATATGCCTCTGGGCACCGATGCCGTTCTGGGTGACGAAATCGGCTGGGCCCTGGCCGGGCGGCTGGATGCATTTGTGGCCCCAACGGTTCGATTCGGCTGTTCCGAGCACCATTTGTCTTTTGCCGGAACCATTTCTCTGGGAGAGGAGACATTCAAACGGATTGTATCGGATGTGGTGGCAAGCCTATCCCGCCATGGCTTCCGACGCATAGTACTGATGCCGACCCACGGGGGAAATTTCAAGCCGCTGGCTGAGGCATTCGCTGAGCTTAAACCAGTTGATGATGTCAAGGTGATTGCTTTCACCGATTTGGAGGGACTGGTAAAAGCGGCATTTGAAAGCTCCGGTTCATACGGAATAAATCCGGCACAGTCAGGTGCCCATTCCGGCGAGTGGGAAACCTCACTTATGCTGGCCTTTAGGCCGGACCAGGTAAAAATGGATCAGGCCGCCGAAGGATTTGTGGGTCCGTTGTCGGAAATCATGGAAAAGGTTTTCGACGGGATTCACAACCTGGATGAAAACGGCGTGCTGGGAGATCCACGCCCGGCAACCGCAGCGGCCGGGAAAAAGTACTTTGAAGAAATTATTGAGTTTCTCTATCTATGGATCAGGGATCAAGGTTAGAAAACTACGTACCGTTAATTAAGCCGCTCTGAAAAATATAATAGACAGGGTTTTAAAATGTCCTTTTCAGCAGAATAAAGTTGTTAGATCGAAGATCACCTTTCAGGGTGTACATTGATTTTAAAAAAACATTAGTGTCATTATTTTCTACAAATCGGTTTTAATCACCAATAAATAAACTCAGACTGAAACCTCTTTGAACTCACCACAGAATCAAAAACAGATACCTTTGAGTATCATAATAAATTTGCTAGTGATAACTCTCTTTGGAATCCTGATATTTGGTCTCAATCCCAAAGATTTTTTCTTTGCGAACAATGTCAGAATGGTCTTAGAATCACCAGGGATCAAATTTGGAAAATATGGGGTAGCCTTTACTGAGCCTTTTTCCGAAGCAATCCAAAACAACGATAATGGGCCAATTGGATTCACTTTCGAAATTGCCCTAAAACCCGAATATCATAAGGAAGGTGGTTTTAATTTTATATTCGCACTTCATAATGGAAAAGATAGTGATCAACTTCTGATGGGACAATGGCGAACCCATATTATTTTTATGAATGGAGATGATTACGATAATAAAAGGAGGATGAAGAGAATTTCCATTGATACAACCACTCTTTCTCCTGGAGGGATATTTTTTACGGTAACAACGGGAAAAGGCGGCACCAAAATCTACATTGATGGCCAACTATTTCGCGAAAAAAAGGATTTAATGCTAAAAATACCAAACGGTGGAATGAAATCCAGGCTTATCCTCGGCAATTCTGTTTATGGCCGAAATTCTTGGAATGGCACGATCTATGGTTTGGCGTTTTATCAATATGAACTAACACCTCACCAAGCTTCTCTTCATTATGATCAATGGTTGAAAGAATTGAATATTGCGTTTGCAAAGAAGGAAAATCCATATCTGCTATATTTATTCGATGAAAATAACAGCTCTAGGTTATCAGATCACAGTGATAGGAATAATTTTCTCAATATTCCTTCAAGAATGAAAATAGTTAAGAAACAATTTTTGGATCTACCAACCAATATTTTTCGCTTTGCCAGTATATACTATCAAGACAATATCCTAAATTTTTTAGGATTCATCCCCTTAGGATTTATTCTAACAGCCGCTCTGAATAGATTTGAGAACGTTATTGGAAAGCATAGCCAGTTAACGGCAGTTGTCTTAGGTTTTATATTAAGCCTAACAATAGAATCTCTTCAATCATGGACTCCAGCAAGAGTTTCTAGTATGTTGGATCTGGCTTTAAACACGTTCGGAACGTTTGTAGGTACAACAACCTATAAGCCGATTTTACATCTAGCCAATTTTCGGAATTAGATAGATTGACTCAATCTCATTTATTTAGAAATAGTTTGAAAAAATTTTTGCTTTTTTCATTACCAATGGCTGTATAGTCTTTCAGCAGCGGTTGAAAACTATGTTGATACGCATAACTTGAGGAGTATTCTCACCGAAGCGCCTCGCAGGTGGCAAGCCGACGGCGAATCTCCTCGGCTACCCTTTGAGTTCCGGCTCCCCCAAGACCGCCATATTCCGTTTGAAACTCATCGCGGGGAATTCTCTCGGGCAAACCCTGGATTTCCGGCATAAAGTCAGCGATTCTGACTCCTTCCAAGATACGCATCTGCTTGGCGCGTGCCCTTTGCTGGTTTCTCGTGGCCGCGTCAGCAAACAAAATGCCGGCACGGTTAGCCATTAAGTCGACGAATGAAAACCCAGACCCGCCCGGCGTGGCATCCATCATCTCCTTGGCAATTCCGACGGTCATAGAACGCCCCTTGTCCGAGAGGACCGCCAAGGCAGCGCTGACCCAAAAATGCTGTGATAGATCGCGTTTGCCACGGAGTGTGATGCGCTTGCGGAGCGCTACGATCTCTTTTCTTCGGTCGAGGTTAATCTGGCGTTTGGCAACTTTGGCTACGCGCTTTTCACCGAGGATCACCCCAAGGGCAAGAATTGCCGTTCGGTTCGCTATGACTGCATCCGTCCCATGCGAATTGTCTTCGGCGAAGGTGAATACAATTTGGAGAAGCGCCGCGAAGCCTTCGTCCCCTTCTGGGATGTCTTCGGCATTCAACAGCACATAAAGCCCGGTAACGCGAGCGGCTTCATAGAGGTCGTCTGGAACATCAGTGGCGGTCCCCCAGGCGTACAGCCCTACAGCAAGGAAAACTAGCCCTGCCAGTGACATCCAGCTTCGGCGCAAAACCATCCCTGTCAGCGTCCCCAAGATCGCACTAACCACGCCGAACCGCAGCTGCGGACCGATTGGAAAATATCCATAGTTAATCCACTGGGCACCGACGGCTAACAGTGGAGCTACGATGAGGATAATGGGTGCAGCCCATTTTAGGCGCACTCGCGTAAAGGAAAAGGAAAGCAGGATGCCGATTAATCCTAATCCCATGCCCCGAAACGCAACCGTGGCAGCAAAGCGAGCGGCGGGCTCGGGGACACCGAATATAAATCGTAAGCCCCTAACGGCTAACTCGGACGCACCTAAAGGACGTGGATCTGGGACAATACAAAGTGTGACCAACCAGGCTATCAGGAGAGTTCCCCAGATCAGGTGGACGGAGAAAAGCTTGGTGGAGGCTGGGGTGTTCGTTTTCTTATTCTTCATTTCCTATACTTTTGAAGCTTCGCAGGTGAGTGGAGTCTCCGAAAGACATTTATATTAATTTCGTATGCATGTTTCTGAGAATATTATTTTCATGCATCTTAGAATTTACTTTCTCATATTCTTGAATATATGTCATTAACGAGTTTGTCTGATAACCCGAACGGTTTTTAAGCCGAATTTCGGCTGAACAGAAATTAATTAATGAATTAATCATTAATTG
>Ga0056115_1000718_pt1 | contig 14767 bp, 10 predicted proteins | sample WorMetOlspDAHAB1_FD_77007 | JGI IMG/M metagenome (GOLD analysis project Ga0056115, IMG submission 77007) | Marine gutless worms symbiont microbial communities from Max Planck institute for Marine Microbiology, Germany - Olavius sp. DAHAB.1 ...
ACAATGTGACAATCGAGGCGCATTTGATTACGCCGATTGCGATGGAAAAGGAGCTTCGCTTTGCAGTGCGCGAAGGTGGCCGTACAGTAGGCGCAGGCGTCGTCAGCGAAATTATCGAATAAATGCTAAGGAGTCCTTCAGGTGAGAATCATAGTTACCCTTGCGTGCACTGAATGCAAACGAAGAAATTATACAACAACCAAGAACAAACGCACGACGCCGGATAAACTGGAGTTTAACAAGTATTGTCGGTTTTGTCGCAAGCATACGCCGCACAAGGAAACCAAATAGACTGATCATTGACAATTGCCATTTGCGAAGCGGATCATGCAGGCCAGTAGCTCTAACGGTAGAGCATCGGACTCCAAATCCGGGTGTTGGGGGTTCGAATCCCTCCTGGCCTGCCACACTTATTGTTGGTGAAGCTCAGAGTTTGAAGATCAAGGCATAAATAGATTTTCTTAGTCCATCGATTCATAAATACGATAGCGTATTTATTCACTCAGGACTTAGTGCTGAGTGAGCAATAGTAATGAATCTCAATCCAAATATGCGTAGCTGTAATTGCGAATCGAAGCACCTAGCCTTAAAAAGCTCAGAGCTTTCGCCATTTTAGGAGCACAATGGGACGGATACAACGTAAAAAACCATCAGGATCAAAAAAGAAACAGAAACAGAGATCTGATACCCAAGCGGCTGCTGGGCGCAAGCAGGCCCAGGATCACGGGATAAAAAAAACCGCTTCCGCTGCAACTGTTGTCAAACGCGAGAAGAAAAAGCAATCAGTGGCGGCCGGCTCGGTGGCAACCAAACCCAAAGATAATATTATAACCAAATCCGCCCAGTTTTTAAGGGAAGTTAAAGTCGAGCTTAAAAAGGTCACCTGGCCGTCACGCAAACAAACTATCGGCTCCACCGCGGTGGTCATTGCTCTGGTGATGATCATTTCATTGTTTCTTGGGATCGTTGATTTCGGCATATCCAGTTTGATCCGTATCGTTCTTCAATAACTTGAGGGGAGAGAAGCGTGGCGCTTAAATGGTACATCGTTCATGTGTATTCGGGCTTCGAAAATAAAGTTAAAGTGGCTCTGGAGGAGCGGATCGCCGCCGGACCAAATCCGGAAAAATTCGGCGAAGTACTGGTGCCAACGGAGGAGATTGTCGAACTGGTAAAAGGTAAGCGCAAAACGTCTTCCAGGAAATTTTATCCTGGCTATATTTTGGTCAAAATGCAGCTTGATGACGAAACCTGGCACATCGTCAATGATACCGCTAAAGTGACCGGGTTCTTAGGCGGGCGTGAAAAACCGACTCCCATCTCCGATGACGAAGCCGATCAAATCCTAAATCGAATGGAAGCCGGAAAGCTGAAACCGCAGCCGAAATATTTTTTCGAATCCGGCGATGATGTTCGAGTCATTGACGGCCCGTTTACCAATTTCAACGGTACCGTGGAAGAAGTCAATCCTGAAAAGGGTAAAATTAAAGTTTTGGTGAGCATTTTCGGTCGGGCGACACCGGTGGAATTAGATTTTGTTCAGGTTCAGAAAATGTAGGCTTGATGCCGGATACTGGATGCTGGATAATAGATATTTAATAAAACTTGGAGCTGCTTCCTTATAATATCCTGTATCAAGAAACAAGTATCCAGATTATATCCAGTATCGAGAATCAAGTATCCAGTATCTTGATCGTAAAAGGCACAAACCTCGGTCAAACATAAATATTGTTCTCCCGCTGGCATGCGGGACTAAGGTCAGGAGATAATAGGTCAAAATGGCAAAAAAGGTAATGGCGCTAATTAAACTGCAAGTTGTAGCTGGAAAAGCCAATCCATCCCCTCCGATCGGTCCGGCGCTGGGCCAACACGGAGTTAATATTATGGACTTTTGCAAAGCATTTAATTCCAGGACGGCCCAGGAAGAGGGCATGATCATTCCCGTGGTGATAACCGTTTATCAGGATCGATCATTTACGTTCATCACGAAAACGCCTCCGGCCGCTGTTTTGCTGAAAAAAGCGGCAAAAGTTGCTAAAGGTGCTGCTGACCCCAAACGGGACCGGGTCGGCTCGGTTACCCGAGCGCAGCTTGAAGAGATTGCCAATCAGAAAATGGTCGATCTCAATGCGAATGATTTGGATGCTGCATGCAAAATAATCGCCGGGACAGCCCGGAGTATGGGAATTGAAGTTGGATAAAAAATTTACGTGTTTCGTGTTGCGGGCTAAATGATCGTACATCACACCAGCAACCCGCAATCCGTAAGTCGCAACACGATAGAAGGAGATAATAAGAACGATGCCGAAACGGGGTAAAAAATATACTGAATCGAAAAAAAAGATAAATACCGATGCAGCCGATGGTTTTGAAGCGGCTGTTCAGAAAACCCTTGACTCATCATTTGTCAGATTCGATGAATCTATCGATGTCGCCGTCCGGCTGGGGGTTGATCCCCGGCACGCCGATCAGATGGTGAGGGGAAGTGTGATCCTGCCGAATGGGACCGGTAAAGAGGTTAAAATCCTCGTTTTTGCAAAAGGCGAAAAGGAGAAAGAGGCGCTTGATGCCGGCGCCGATTTTGCGGGAAATGACGAACTCATCGAAAAAATCAAAGGTGGCTGGTTCGGTTTTGACAAAGCCGTTGCCACACCGGATATGATGGGTACCGTCGGGAAAATCGGTAAATTGCTCGGACCTCGAGGGCTCATGCCGAATGCAAAAACCGGAACCGTCACATTTGATATTTCCAGGGCGGTTGATGAACTCAAGGCCGGAAAAATTGACTTCAGGGTCGAAAAAGCCGGTATTGTTCACGCACCCATGGGAAAGGTTTCATTCGGCGTCGATAAAATCGTTCAGAATATTACTGCCTTTTTAGAAACCATCTTACGTCTCAAACCGGCTTCCAGCAAGGGAACCTACTTGAAAGGTATCGCGCTGTCTACCACAATGGGTCCCGGAGTCAGGATCGATGCCGCCCATATCAAAGATTTAGTCAAATAGTCTATCGGGTGGTGTGGTATTCGATTCCGCCGGCCAAACAATGTCTTAGGAGACAAATCAACTCACGATAAAATATCCTTTACGGCTTGTTGTGTGTAAAGGCTACAAACCAAAATCATTCTGTCGGAGACCGTAGGTTCACAGGCCATATGGCTAACAAACGTTGTGTTTAATCGGCTTTGCCGGCCTACCGAGACGGATATGTGATTGTCCTTAAAAGACCTGAATTCCAGGGTCACAATTACAGATCAGTTATATCTAGTTTCCTCCGGTTTTTGTTCAGATCAGGAAAGGAGGTGAAGTTAAAAGTTGAAATTAGAAGCTAAACAAAAAATTACTGAAGATTTACACGAACGATTGGCAAAATCCGTAATTATCGTTTTGACCGACTATAAAGGCCTGGATGTTACTTCGATCAACGATTTGCGGCGTAAGCTCAGAGAATCGAATATCGAATACCAGGTTGTCAAAAACACGCTTCTGGTGCGAGCGGCGGAAGATACCGAGGTCGCTGTGCTCAAAGATCATTTTAAAGGCCCGAGCGCAGTTGCGATAAGCTACGATGATCCGGTAGCGCCGGCCAAGGTTTTAACGCAGTTTGCCAAAGACAATAAAGAACTTGAAATTAAAGTCGGCGTACTGAACGGTAAGGTGCTTGATGCTCAAGCAATTAAGGCATTGGCAACCCTGCCTTCCAGAGAAGTGCTGCTGGCACAGTTTTTGTCGGCCCTCAATGCGGTACCGACATCATTTGTCACAGTGCTGGCTGAAGTCCCCCGAAGCATGTTAAATGTGCTGACGGCGATTAAGGATCAAAAGGAAGCAGCCTGATTTTGCGGTTCTGAGAATCATTCGCGTTAGATCAAATAAATTTGAAAAAATAACTGGAGGAAAAAATGGCAGACATTTCGAAAGAAGATGTAGTTGAATTTATTGCAAACATGTCAGTTCTGGATTTATCCGAGCTGGTCAAAGAAATGGAAGAAAAATTTGGCGTTTCAGCTGCTGCACCGGTAGCCATGATGGCGGCCGGACCGGCGGATGCCGGCGGTGGCGAAGCGGCCGAGGAACAAACTGAGTTTGATGTAATCCTGACAGCGTTCGGAGATAAGAAAATTCAGGTAATCAAAGAAGTCCGGGCGATTACGGGGCTCGGTCTCAAGGATGCCAAGGAACTTGTTGATGGTGCTCCCAAGCCCGTCAAAGAGGGTGTCCCCAAAGATGAAGCTGAAAAAATCAAAGCTCAACTGGAAGAAGCCGGAGCTCAGGTTGAGGTTAAATAAATTTGCATCAGTTGTTGGTCGTCAGTTGTCAGCCGGCCCGCTTGCTGCGGAACCGCAATAATATGGCTTGATGGGTATCAATCGTATTTTTGCAGTGTCAACTGACCTCCGGCAGCTGGAGTCATCTTAAAAATTTCAAGCTGTTTTCAGAGTCCGTTCGTCCTAAAAGAAAAAAATCCTGTATGTTTGAGAGTTTCGCGGGACACCAACGGGCGACTGACAAATAACAACCTACATTTACGGGAGATGCCATGTCTGATAGGCCTTTGGCAAATACGCGCATACGGAAGAATTTCGGCAAAATTAAAAAGCTGGTCGACATACCGGATCTTATCGGGATGCAGCGGGAATCCTTTCAACGGTTCCTGCAGATGAATATTGCCCCTGAAAAACGGAGGGATATCGGTTTGCAGGCCGTGTTTAAATCCGTATTTCCAATCAAAGATTTTACCGGGAGCGCATCCCTTGAATTTGTCTCCTATCGTTTTGGAGAGGTCAAACACAGTATCGAGGAGTGTATTCACAGAGGGATGACCTACGAGATTCCGGTTCGGATAACTGCCAGACTGGTGGTCTATGATGTCGATACCGAGACCGGTGTTTCCAATATCCGGGACATAAAAGAACAGGAAATCTACTTTGGTACGATACCGTTGATGACCGAAAAGGGAACCTTCATCATTAACGGAACCGAACGGGTGGTCGTCAGCCAGTTGCATCGCTCATCGGGGGTGTTTTTTGACCACGACAAGGGTAAATCCCATTCAAGCGGCAAAATTATTTACAGTTCTCGAATTATTCCGGTGCGCGGCTCCTGGATCGATATGGAGATCGATCCCAAGGATATTGTCTATATCCGGATCGACCGCCGCCGCAAATTTCCGATTACCATTCTTTTCAAAGCTTTTGGCTACACGGTTGAGGACCTTCTGTCATACTTCTATCAAAAAGAGAAAATCGTTGTCCAAGGCAAACGGTTTTTTAAAAGGTTTGATGAGCGATTTCTGCGCGGACGTCGGGCCACCAAAAATGTCAAAGATCCCGAAAGCGGTGATGTCCTGGTGAAAAAGGGTCGTATATTCGCCCAACGCGCCATCAAACGGCTGAAGGCCGCCAAAGCGGATTTGATTCCAATCGATGCCGAAGAAGTTATCGAGCGGGCTTTCGCCGAAAGTATTTTGGATCCGAAAACACATGAACCCGTTATTAAAGCCAATGAAATCGTGGATGAAGACAACCTGGCCAAGTTGTCGGAAATCGGAGTCAGCGAGTTCGAGCTGCTGTTTATCGATGGTTACACCGCCGGTGATTCGATTCATAAAACGTTGTTGATGGATAAAGTTGAAACCAAAGAAGAAGCCCTGATAGAAATTTACCGCAGGCTCAGACCCGGCAATCCGGCTACGCCTGAAGTGGCGCAGGATTTCATTGACAACCTGTTTTTCAAGTCTACTTATTACGATCTATCCGGCGTCGGACGGTTGAAAATTAACCAGCGTTTAAACATCTCCAGTGAAATCAATCTTAATATTCTTCGCAAAGAAGATATCCTGTTGACTTCCAAAGCCTTAATTGAGCTTCGAGATACCCAGGGGGTTGTTGATGATATCGACCATCTCGGAAATCGAAGGGTGCGTGCAGTTGGAGAACTATTAGAAAATCAATATCGCATCGGACTGGTTCGGATGGAGCGGGCCATCAAAGAGCGCATGAGCCTGCAGGAAGTGGATGCGCTGATGCCCCATGACCTGGTGAATCCGAAACCGGTTTCGGCCGTGGTTAAAGAGTTCTTTGGTACCAGTCAACTGTCCCAATTCATGGATCAGACGAATCCCCTTTCCGAGACAACGCATAAACGACGCTTGAGTGCGCTGGGCCCCGGTGGACTTACCCGGGAACGAGCCGGTTTTGAAGTGCGCGATGTGCATCCGTCACACTACGGCCGGATTTGTCCCATCGAAACCCCGGAAGGACCCAATATCGGCCTGATCGTGTCGCTGAGTACCTATGCCCGGGTCAATGATTTCGGTTTTATCGAAACGCCCTACCGGGTCGTTGAAAAAGCCAAAATTACTAAAAATGTCAAATTCATGGACGCCTTTGAAGAAAAAGAGCAGCCGATTGCCCAGGCCAATGCCCCGGTCGATGACAAGGGCGCATACATCAATCCGTTGGTCACGTCCCGGGTCGCCGGCGAACTTACCATGGTCGAGCGCGCAGAAATCGAGCTGATGGATATTTCACCTAATCAGCTGGTTAGTGTATCGGCGTCTTTGATACCATTCCTCGAAAATGACGACGCCAACCGCGCTTTGATGGGCTCTAACATGCAGCGTCAGGCGGTGCCGCTGTTGATGAGTCAAGCGCCGCTGGTCGGCACGGGCATCGAAGCTGTTGTGGCCAGGGATTCCGGTGTTGCGATTGTCGCCAAACGCGATGCCACTGTCGTCGGGGTCGATGCCTCGCGCATCGTTCTTAAACATGATCCTTCCGATAATCTAAACGAAAAGGATGTGTCCATCTACAACCTTTCCAAATTTATTCGTTCTAATCAAAATACCTGCTTTAACCATCGCCCGATCGTGAAAAAAGGGCAACGGGTGTATGCCCGGGATATTATCGCCGATGGTCCCGCCACCGAACAGGGGGAATTGGCGCTCGGCAAGAATGTAACCGTGGCCTTTATGCCCTGGGGCGGATATAATTTTGAGGACTCCATTCTGGTAAGTGAAAGACTGGTGAGAGACGGTGTATATACCTCGGTGCATATCGAGGAATTTGAAGTTGTCGCCCGGGACACCAAACTCGGCAAAGAAGAAATTACGCGGGATATTCCCAATGTTGGCGAAGAGGCCTTAAAAAATCTTGATGACAGCGGTATCATCCGACTGGGCGCCGAAGTCAATCCCGGCGATATCCTGGTCGGCAAGATTACGCCCAAAGGCGAAACCCAGCTTTCCCCGGAGGAAAAGCTGCTGCGGGCAATTTTTGGCGAGAAAGCCGGCGATGTCAAAGACACCTCGTTGCGAGTGCCGCCTGGGGTTCAGGGCATCGTTATCGATGCCAAAGTATTTTCAAGAAGAGGCATTGATAAAGACGATCGCACCCGCCTGATCGAAGATGAAGAGATCGCTTCCCTGGAAAAAGACCGCGATGATGAATTAAAAGTCGTTGAAGATGTCGTCAGATCCCAGCTGGAGGGATTGCTGGTGGGTAAAAAAACGTATGCTCCCTTAAAAAAGGGGAAAAAAGTTTTGATGGCCGACGGCGCTAAAATCGATGCTAAAACCCTGGTCCAAATCCCAGTCGTGCATCTTGAGGGTATCGTCTTGAAAGATCCCAAGGAGACCCAACAGGTCCATGAGATCATTGAGCGCTATCGGGATCAGCGTGAACTTTGCCGGCTGGCCTTCGAACAGCAGGTGGGGCGCTATGAAAAAGGTGATGACTTGCCTCCCGGCGTGATCAAGATGGTCAAAGTATATGTGAGTATGAAGCGTAAATTGTCAGTCGGCGACAAGATGGCCGGACGCCACGGTAACAAAGGTGTCGTATCGAGGATTTTGCCGATTGAAGATTTGCCTTACTTCGAGGACGGAACACCGGTTGACATGGTGCTCAACCCGCTGGGCGTGCCTTCGCGCATGAACGTGGGACAGATCCTGGAGATTCATCTGGGCAGGGCTGCCAAAGTCTTGGGTGACCAATTGGCCCAATTGCTGGAAGAACAGAAGTCTAAAGCACTGCGGGATAAGATAAAGAAAATATTCTCCAAGCCGGACCTTAAAAAGCAGATTACCAAGATGGATGATGAAGAATTGACTTCATTTGCATCCTTTTATGCGGATGGTGTTTTCATGGCGACTCCCGTTTTTGACGGCGCTAAAGAAAATGAAATCAAGGACCTTTTGCTTGAGGCCGGTCTAAACAGCACCGGGCAGACAACGTTGTATGATGGGCGCAGCGGCGAGCCCTTCGATAAGCAAATTACTGTCGGTACCATGTATGTCTTGAAACTACATCATCTGGTTGATGATAAAATTCACGCCCGTTCCATCGGACCATACTCCCTGGTCACTCAGCAACCGCTGGGCGGCAAGGCCCAATTCGGCGGACAACGTCTCGGGGAAATGGAGGTATGGGCAATGGAAGCCTATGGCGCCGCCTTTGCCCTACAGGAGTTTCTAACCGTTAAATCCGACGACATGGCCGGCCGGACTCGCATGTACGAAAAAATTGTCAAGGGTCAAAATGTGCTGGAGCCGGGCATACCCGAATCTTTCAGGGTTATGACCAAGGAATTGCAGGCTCTCGGTCTGGATATCGCGCTGCTGGAAGAGGGAGAATGAGCCGGAATTGAAAATTGAATATTTGTGAATGTCGCTTCGCTTCGTCATTGTTTATAACAGGTCTTCTTAAATTGAACCGCCGGAGGCGGACCTTAAATCTTCAATAAATTAACCTTAACCCTAAAATAGGATTAATCCATGGAAACTCTTTATGATTTCTTTGCTAAACCAACGGATCCCAAACGGTATCGGGCCATTCGGCTCGCGCTGGCATCACCGGAACAAATTCGTAAATGGTCTCACGGAGAAATAAAAAAACCGGAAACCATCAATTATCGGACTTTTAAACCGGAACGTGACGGTCTTTTCTGCGCAAAGATATTTGGTCCTACCAAAGACTATGAGTGCAACTGTGGTAAGTACAAACGTATGAAACACAGAGGGGTTATCTGTGAGAAATGCGGCGTCGAAGTCATTCAATCCAAAGTGCGCCGCGAGCGTATGGCCCATATCGAATTGGCCACCCCGGTTTCGCATATCTGGTTTTTAAAGAGCCTGCCGAGCAAGATCGGCAACCTGCTGGATCTGACGCTTAAAAATATGGAGAAAGTGCTTTATTTTGACAGTTACATCGTGCTTGATCCCAAGGACACCCCCCTTAGCCGGGGGCAGCTGTTGTCCGACGAACAATATCTGGAAGCACAGGAAACCTATGGCAGTAAGTTCGAAGCCGGAATCGGCGCCGAAGCGGTCAAGGTATTGCTGGAAAGCATCAAGCTGGATGAGTTGTACGAAGAACTTCGCACGGATATTCGCGAGACCGGTTCCGTGGCCAAAAGACAAAAGCTGGCCAAACGGCTTAAGATTGTTGATGCCTTCCGCAGGTCAGGCGTCAATCCGGTCTGGATGATTATGGATGTGATCCCGGTTTTGCCGCCGGATCTTCGTCCCCTGGTGCCGCTTGAAGGCGGACGGTTCGCCACATCTGATCTGAATGATCTGTATCGTCGGGTCATTAACCGCAATAACCGGTTGAAACGGCTGATCGATTTAAAAGCTCCTGATATTATCGTTCGCAACGAAAAAAGAATGCTGCAGGAATCCGTTGATGTCCTGTTCGACAATGGCCGCCACGGTCGTGTGATTACCGGTACCAACAAGCGCCCGTTGAAATCTCTCAGTGATACATTGAAAGGTAAACAGGGAAGATTTCGTCAGAATTTGCTGGGTAAACGTGTCGATTACTCGGGCCGTACCGTGATTACCGTTGGACCCGATTTGCGACTTCACCAGTGCGGTCTGCCGAAAAAAATGGCTTTGGAATTGTTCAAACCGTTTGTTTATTACCGTCTTGAACAAAAAGGAGTGGTATCAACGGTGAAAAGCGCCAAGAAAATGGTCGAGCGCGAAATCCCCGAAGTTTGGGACACCCTGGATGACGTCGTCAAAGAGTATCCGGTAATGCTCAATCGTGCCCCTACCCTGCATCGATTGGGAATTCAGGCATTTGAACCGATTCTGATTGAGGGCAAGGCGCTGCAGCTGCATCCGCTGGTCTGCACCGCCTTTAACGCGGATTTTGACGGCGATCAGATGGCGGTGCATGTTCCCTTGTCCGTGGAGGCTCAAATAGAAGCCCGGGTGCTGATGTTATCCAGTAATAACATCCTGTCCCCGGCCAACGGCAGCCCCATAATTGTGCCGAGTCAGGATATCGTTTTGGGCATTTACTACATGACGCGCCTAGTCGCCGACACCGCCGGCAGCCCGAAAATATTCGCCAACGCGGAAGAGGTTCGAACCGCCTATGACGCCGGAGCTGTCGGCCTGCACGCACCGATTACATTGCGCATGTATGGCAAGCGCTATGAAACGACGGTCGGCAGGGTGCTGCTGTGGGAAATTATTCCCAAGGTGGACATCCTGGAAATGCGCCACCTCAGTCTGACGACCGAGCAAGAAGTTCAGCCGCTGCTGGATCGCCTCAATGCCGGAGCTGACTTTGTCGAGCTGGTTCGCGAATGCTCCCAGGCCGCCGACAAAGACAATGACGGCCATATCGGTAAATTGACATTCAATGAATTTAAAGGCGTCTTCGGCTGTGAAGATGCGGATGTGGAGGCCCTGTATTCGCTCAAGTCGGGCGAGCACAGCAAAAATGCCCTCTTTGCCGATGGAAAATATCATCTATTCGAGGTCCTGGACAAAAAGCCGGCGATACCTTTTGACAACGTCAACCATATCATGGACAAAAAAACGCTGCGCGAACTGGTGGATCACGTTTATCGAAATCTGGGACCCAAGGCCACGGTTATTCTGTCTGACAGGTTAAAGGACCTGGGATACAAATATTCAACCCAAGGCGGGCTTTCAATATCAATTGACGCAATGATCACGCCGGACAGCAAGAAATCCATTATAAATACGGCCGAAAAGCGGGTGATCGAGATCAGCCGCCAATACACCGAAGGCTTGATCACCCAGGGTGAAAAATACAACAAAGTCGTTGATATCTGGGCCAAAGCAACTGATGATGTTGCCAATGAGATGATGGACGCCATGAAGATAGAACCGGTACTGGATCAGGATGGCAAGCCTGCGCTCGATGGGAAGGGCAAACCGGTCAATGAAGAAAGTTTTAATCCAATTTATATGATGGCCGATTCCGGTGCCCGGGGCAGCAAAGACCAGATGCGTCAGCTGGCCGGCATGCGCGGATTGATGGCCAAACCGTCGGGTGAGATCATCGAAACACCCATCGTGGCCAATTTCCGCGAAGGGCTTTCCGTGCTGCAGTATTTTATCTCCACCCACGGTGCCCGTAAGGGGTTGGCAGACACCGCACTAAAGACCGCGAACTCGGGTTATCTGACACGACGCCTGGCGGATGTCGCCCAGGACTGTGTGGTCCTGGAAGATGATTGCGAAACGCTGATGGGCGTTGAGGTTGAACCCCTGATGGAAGGCGGTGAAGTTATCCAGCGTCTGGGTGAGCGTGTTTTGGGACGGGTGGCGGTCGAAGACATCATTGACCCGTTTAGCGAAGAAGTTATCTGCGACAGAGGACAGGAAATTGACGAACTGGTGGTGAAAAAAATTGAGGAGACCGGTCTGGGGCGGCTAAAAATACGATCGGTTTTGACTTGTAGAGCCAGAACCGGCGTTTGCTCAAAATGCTACGGCCGGGATTTGTCCCACGGTCGACCGGTGGAGGTTGGCCAGGCTGTCGGTATTCTGGCAGCCCAGTCCATCGGTGAGCCCGGCACCCAGCTGACCATGAGAACCTTTCATATCGGTGGTACGGCCAGTCGCCGGGTTGAGCAGGCCGATATCCGGGCCCGTATGGATGGCGTTATTAAGTTTGTTGATCTGAGTGTTTCCCAAAATTCAGATAAACAATATGTCGTCATGAACCGTCGCGGCGGTAAGTTCACCATTCTAAACGAAAGTGGACGAGAATTGGAAAGTTTCCCGGTTATTTATGGCGCCCATCTGCAGGTTAAAGACGGCAGTAAGGTCAAAGCCGGTGATCTGCTGGCATCCTGGGACCCTTTTACCACGCCAATTCTCTCGGAAGTGGACGGTTCGATCAAGTTTGGTGATATTATCATCGGACGTACCTTGCAGGAGAAAGTGGACCCGGTTACCGGCAAATCGAGTCATACAATTATCGAATCGAAGAACGCTGAAGAGCGTCCCCGAATTTCCATAAAAGATAAGGACGGCAAGACCGCCAAACTGACTGAAACCACCGGAGTCGCGCGGTATATCCTTCCGATCAATGCCATTTTGATGGTAGAAGAAGGCGATGACGTCAAAGCCGGTGACGTGGTGGCCAAGCTTCCCAGGGCGACCACCAAAACCAAGGATATTACCGGTGGTCTGCCGCGAGTTGCGGAGCTTTTTGAAGTACGCAAGCCCAAGGAGATTGCGGTACTCAGCCAGATCGACGGGTACGTATCGATTGCGAAAAGCACCAAAAAAGGCAAACAGAAAGTAACCGTGACGCCGGTCGATGTCGGGGATAAGAAAGAATATCTGATTCCAAGAGGCAAACACATCAACGTCTACGAAGGCGATTACGTTCGGGCCGGCGAGCCGTTGATCGGCGGTTCCGCCATTCCCCAGGATATCCTGAGTATTAAAGGGGAAGTCGCCCTGGCACGCTATCTCGTCGATGAGGTTCAGGAGGTCTATCGCTTACAGGGTGTGCGCATCAACGACAAGCATATTGAGGTCATCGTTCGTCAGATGATGAGACGAGTCAAAGTGACCAGTGTCGGCGATTCGGATTTTATCATGGAAGAGCAGGTCGACAAGCTTAATTTTGAAGAGGCCAATCGGGCCGTGGTGGAAAAAGGCGGCAAACCGGCCGTGGCAGAGCCCCTGATTCTTGGGATCACTAAGGCGTCACTTAGCACCGACAGCTTTATTTCAGCGGCTTCCTTCCAGGAGACTACCAAAGTTCTGACCGATGCGAGTATCGCCGGATCTGTCGATACCCTGAGGGGGTTGAAAGAAAACGTTATTATGGGCAGACTAATCCCGGCCGGAACCGGAATGATGTTGTACAAGGATATTGGGGTTGAGGTAACTCAATCCTCTTAGGAAATGAAGGTTTCAGTGTTCAGGTTTCAGCAACAAATTAGTCCTGACACCTTAAACCCGGCCCATGGCTTTGCGGCACATTATTAAGTCTGTTGCGCTGAATACAGTTTGCAGCAATGATCGACCGGACGAATTTAACAAAAAAATAATTGACAACTGCAACAAAAGTGTTGACTTTATCAGCTTTCATGTATACATATCGATATTTTGCTGCACGTGACTTTTGAAACAGGATCAATCAGGAAAATGAGGAACAGATGCCGACCATAAATCAGCTAATTAGAAAAGGCCGGAAAAAGATCAAAAAGAAAACCAACACACCGGCACTAAAAGGGGCACCCCAGAAAAGAGGGGTGTGCACCCGGGTTTATACGTCAACCCCTAAAAAGCCGAATTCGGCCTTACGGAAAGTGGCCCGTGTGCGGCTGACAACCGGTATTGAGGTTACAGCATATATTCCGGGTATCGGACACAATTTGCAGGAGCACTCGGTGGTTCTGGTTCGTGGAGGACGGGTCAAGGATCTACCGGGCGTTCGATATCATATTGTTCGTGGAACGTTGGATACACTGGGAGTTGAAGACCGAAAACAGGGTCGTTCCAAGTATGGGGCCAAACGACCCAAATAAAACGAGTTCATTGTTATTCGTTATTTGTTTATAAAGAGGGGGGAAGTTCGATTCTGCTCGAAAAAGCAAATCATTTCTGAAGTACAAATAACCAGTAACCGGAAACAATAATCTAATTTAATATAGTGGTGTAAGCATGCCAAGACGAAGAGATGTGCCTGAACGACCAGTAATGTCTGATCCTAAATTCGACAGCAAACTGGTAACAAAATTTATAAATTGCGTCATGCGAGACGGCAAAAAAAGCACTGCCGAGTCGCTGCTTTACAATGCGTTCGACATCATGCAGGAAAAGACTAAAGAGTCTCCCCTCAAACTTTTTGAAAAGGCGGTGGACAATGTGCGACCGTTAATTGAAGTGAAATCCAGGCGAGTCGGTGGTTCAACTTACCAGGTCCCGACAGAAATCCGACCGTCGCGGCGAACCGCACTGGGGATTCGATGGATCATCGGGTATGCACGTCAGCGCCCGGAAAAAGGGATGGCAAACAAGCTCGCATCTGAACTTCTGGATGCAGCCAACAGCCGCGGCGCCTCCGTTAAAAAAAGGGAAGATACCCATAAAATGGCTGAAGCCAACAAGGCGTTTGCCCATTTCCGATGGTAAGGGCAAAAAAGTGACAATTGAATATTTATGGAGTTCGCTGAGCTCCGTCATTTAATTTGCTTTTTATAAAACAGATCCGTCGGAGGCGAATGTTACATATTCAATTTTCAATATAAAATATTCAATTATTCAGTATTCGCACCACAGAATACACATAAATAATTTCTAAGCACCTACTTATAGGGCATATCTGCTTTGACGATGCCCTATGTATTTCTAAAGGGGAGGACAGGAAGATGTCAAAGGCAAAGTTTGAGCGGACCAAGCCGCATGTAAACGTAGGGACGATCGGTCATATCGATCATGGCAAGACGACGTTAACGGCGGCGATCACCAAGCATCTGG
>Ga0056115_1000719_pt1 | contig 14765 bp, 10 predicted proteins | sample WorMetOlspDAHAB1_FD_77007 | JGI IMG/M metagenome (GOLD analysis project Ga0056115, IMG submission 77007) | Marine gutless worms symbiont microbial communities from Max Planck institute for Marine Microbiology, Germany - Olavius sp. DAHAB.1 ...
GGGCGGCAGTATGCCTATTTCAATCCGCCGCCCTTGCTTATTAAAATAAAAAAAGGCCTCAAATTTGAGACCCATTTATTCTGATAATCCCCCACTGCTTGTCAACTGATTCTAAAAAAACTCGTTCGTTTAAAAGTATTTAATCTGCTTATTAAGATTACTTTCTCCTTTCTAACGAATTTGTCCTTTTAAAATTTCTACAATGATATCTTACGAGGCGGCACCATTCTCTTAATGCTACGGCCTGCAGCTTTGGCCGGCACCCCTGACTGGGTAAGACCCACTAATTGCGAGCCGTCTCGGTACCGTGTCGGGGTAAGTTCAGCTCGTGTGTTACCACACGAATCCGCCCTCTGCCTACATATCCAAAAGGGCAACTGATATGAGAACCTCCTTTCAGGTTATTAGATAACGGTCTCGCGACCTCGAACATATTTGTGATATCATCATCCACGTTTCTCTGGTCGGCGGTGGCGCTATTTGCTGAGTTTCTAAAGTACCCTATCTTTGAACTTGACATTGAAGACCTGATATGGGCAATTACACAGGATGTTTGAACTGCTCATTAAAGGCGCAACGGTGGTCGACGGCACCGGTGCAAAACCATGGGTTGGCGATGTCGCTGTTGAAAATGGACGGTTCGCTGCGCTCGATCGCCGGATCGAGGCTGAGGCCCGCCGTGTGATACCGGCCGACAACTACGTGCTGGCACCGGGTTTTATCGACATTCACTGCCACTCTGATTTTGCTCTCTTTGACAATCCCCGATCCGAAATAAAACTAAAACAGGGCGTGACGCTGGACGTTCTCGGCAACTGCGGTGAATCGCTGGCGCCCCTGGACGGTAAATCAGCGAAATTGATCCGGGCCGCCAGTGACTCGAATATCGAATCCTGGGAGCACCCTCTGGATTGGTCGGCATACGGCGAATACGTTCAGAGGGTAGAGGAAACCGGTTTATCCATGAATGTGATGGGACTGGTCGGTCACGGTACACTGAGGCTTGCGGCCATGGGACATTCGTATGGCTCCCCCACCGCCGGGCAGATGGATCACATGAAATCACTGCTCACCCGGTCCCTGGAAGAGGGAGCCGCCGGCATGTCGACAGGGTTGATCTATGCGCCCGGTTGTTTTTCCGGCACCCGGGAATTAATTGAACTGGCCGAACTGACCGGCCGCCGGGGCGGATTTTATGCATCCCATATACGCAATGAAGCCGAGGGTGTCATTACCGCCCTGGAAGAGGTAATCCGGATCGGTCGTGAAGGACAGGTTCCGATGCATGTTTCCCACCTGAAAGTGGCAGGCTATAACAACTGGCACCTCCTGGAATTGGTGGTCGAAAAACTTGAGAACGCCCGAGCGGACGGGATCGACATTACCTGTGATGTATACCCTTATTTTCACTCCTGTACGACCTTGCTGGCCCTGCTGCCGCCCTGGTCGCTGGAAGGAGGCGTACCGTCGCTGATCCACCGCCTGGAAGACAGGCAGCAGCGCCGCCGAATTATTGAGGATATCAGCGAAGGAATACCGGGCTGGGAAAATATGTACCACAATTCCGGCTGGGAAAAAATAGTCATTTCATCGGTTCAAAGTGCTGCAAATAAAACCGTGGAGGGCAAAAGCATCGCTCAAAATGCTGCCGAACGGCAACTGGATCCTTTCAGTCTGATCTTTGACCTGATCGAGGCCGAAAACGGGATCATCTCAATTATCAGCGAATCGATGAACGAAGAGAACATGGTACGGTTTTTAACCCTGCCCTTTGCCATGGTCGGCTCGGACGGATCACCCAGCCAGGGTCGTCCGCATCCGCGCCTTTATGGAACTTTTCCACGGGTGTTTCGACGAATCGTAAGGCAGTTGGGAGCTCTATCGATTGAAGCCGCCGTCCACAAGATGAGCGGCCTGACCGCCTGGCGTCTGGGGTTGCGGGAGGCCGGAATCATAAAATGCGGCTTAAAAGCGGATGCGGTCTTATTTGATCCCTTGACATTTGGTGACACGGCAACCTATGATCACCCGCAAAGTTATCCGACCGGACTCCTGGCAACCATCGTCAACGGTGAGGTGGTTATGGATGGCGAAAAACATACCGGGGCCAGGCCGGGGCGCTTTTATAGATGCTAAATTGCTGTTTGCAAATCCAGGTAAACCGGTGACACGGCAACGCCGCAGCCTTGGGGCCGTAGTAATGGAGTATTGGAGTGTTGGAAATTACTCCCTGAAATGTTTTTCTATCATTACTCCAGTACTCCAGCTCCACTTAGTCTGCCGAAAAACGTCAGTTGAATAATACAAAATTGAATCTAAGGAGAACTATTTGAGCACCAATACTCATCTTCTCGATATTCAACGGCTGAAGACCTGTTTTTATACACTAGAAGGCACCGCCAAGGCGGTCCAGGACGTTTCATTTTATATGGATGAAGGTGAGACGGTCGGCCTGGTGGGTGAGTCCGGCTGTGGGAAAAGTGTTTCGGCCCTTTCCGTCATGCGGCTCATTAAATATCCGCCCGGCAAAATAGTGGATGGCCAAATCTTATTTGAAGGGTCGGATCTTCTTAAATTATCTGAGGGACAGATGCGCTCAATCCGGGGCGCCCGGATTTCGATGATCTTTCAAGAGCCCATGACGTCACTCAATCCGGTCTATACCATCGGTCATCAGATCTCTGAAATGTTTATGATCCACAAGCGGGTGAGCAAAAAGGAGGGCTGGCAGCGGGCTGTGGAAACCCTGCGCCAGGTCCAGATGCCATCTCCGCGCAAGCGAGCTGATGAATATCCGCACCAGTTGTCCGGCGGCATGCGACAGCGCGCCATGATTGCCATGGCCATGGCCTGCAACCCTAAAATTCTGATCGCAGACGAACCGACGACCGCCCTGGATGTGACGATCCAGGCCCAGATATTGGATCTCATGCTGAAGTTAAAAGAGGATTTTGGTGCCGCCGTTCTGATCATCACTCATGATCTCGGGGTCGTCGCGGAAATTGCCCAGCGCATCGTGGTCATGTATGCCGGGCGTGTGGTGGAGGAAGGCACTACCCGGGACATCTTTGAAAATCCCAGGCATCCGTATACCCGGGGACTGCTAAAATCCGTTCCCAAACTGGGGGAACGGTCCCGCATAGGTCGCACGCGCCTGGTGGAAATTTCGGGAATTGTACCGAGTCTGTACGAGTTGCCCCGGGGCTGCAGTTTCCACCCGCGGTGCAGCCACACAATGGAAATTTGCCGCGAAGCGCCGCCGAAGTTCGCGGAGCTGGGGGGAATTCATAAAATGCGGTGTTATTTGGAGTAACGAATATGGCAGCGATTTAGGTGAATAAAAATAGCCACGAATTAACACGAATTTTCACGAAAATTTTTATTATTAGTGGCCCTGCATTGGATATTGTAGTGATTCGTGTTAATTCGTGTCAATTCGTGGCTAAATAATCATAATAAGGTTCGAGAAGCGAGATAGCCCGTTGGCAAAAGGAGCAAACACGCATTGAAATCACTGCTCGAAGTTAATGATCTGAAAGTTCATTTCCCCATCACCAAAGGCATTTTATCCAGAACATCCGGATACGTCTATGCGGTTGACGGGGTTTCATTTGAATTGGGGGCAGGAGAAACCCTCGGAATTGTCGGTGAAAGCGGTTGCGGCAAGACAACCACGGGCTTGGCGATCCTGCGTCTGATTGAGCCGACGGACGGTCAGGTCATTTTTCAGGGTATCGACATCGCCCGGAATACGAAACAGGAAAGGCTGAAACTACGCCGCGAGATGCAGATCATTTTTCAGGACCCCTATTCATCACTGAATCCCCGCATGACATTGAACCGGACCCTTTCGGATCCGATGAAAATTCACGGGCTTTACAATGGATCCGAACGGCAGGACCGGGTAGCCTACCTGCTGAAAAAAGTGGGCCTGACCCCCGAACAGGGCCGGCGCTATCCTCACGAATTCAGCGGCGGGCAGCGGCAACGAATCGGCGTAGCCAGGGCTCTGGCCCTTAATCCCCAGGTCATTATCGGCGATGAGCCCGTCTCCGCCCTGGATGTTTCCATCCAGGCTCAAATTATCAATCTTTTAATCGACCTGCAGGATGAATTCAACCTGTCCTATATCATCATCTCCCATGATCTGGCCGTGGTGGAGTATATCTGTGACAAAATTGCCGTCATGTATCTGGGTAAAATTGTCGAGATGTCCGACTACCGGGATATATACATCAGCCCCGGGCACCCGTATACCCAGGCGTTGCTCTCCGCCGTCCCGGTTCCCGATCTCAATGCCAAGTCCGATAGAGTAATTTTGGGAGGTGATGTACCCAGCCCCATTAATCCGCCGTCCGGCTGTCGCTTTCATCCGCGCTGCCCGAAGTGCATGGATATCTGCCCGCAGGAAGAACCCCAGTTAAAAAACCTGGGCGAAGATCACTGGGTGGCGTGTCACTTATACTGAAACTGAAGACCGTTTCAGAAGACAGAGGACAGAAGGCGGAGGGCAGAGGGTAAAAGTCGTAATGCAGGAAAAAGTATCCAGTCTACTTTTCGGCCGCCCAGCCTTTTGCCTTTATCCTTTAACCTTAACACCCTGCACCTTAAGCGACGTTCAATCCACCACACACCCGCAACCCGCAACCTGACACCTAATCGTTCCCTAGCAAATAGTTAACTGCACACTCCAGCAGCGCCGGCGTTCTCTCGCACAGGTCAAGCTTATGGACCCTCTCGGTAAACTTATGATGGTCCTTGCCCCAGGGTCCGATGTTGATCACCGGCAGGGACAGCTCCTGCATTTCTGCAAAGGGAATATCGTATGTTTTCTGCCACAACGGCATATTGGGCCCGAGGTAGGGAATGATATTCTCGCCATTTTGCAGGGCCGCATAACTCAGATCCGTCAGCCCCATGATATAATTAGCCCGGCGATACGCTTCCTGCCACTGATTGTCGGCAAACCGGATTAAATGGTCGGTCAGATCTTGAACGGATGCGGGCAAGCTTTGGAAATCATCATTGTGAATCGGCGGATAATACGGCGGGCAAAGCGCTATCACCACCATGGGGGATAAGTTTTTTACATGGTCCAGGGTCATCTCGATCAGTTGAAATGTGGCCTCCGGCATATTCAACCGCTGCTGCTCGATGCCGGTTACAATTGACGTCAGGAACGGCTCGTAAGCCTCCCGGAACGCGGGACCGGAATCTTCGAGGGCTTGCTGGTATAGCTCGGAAAAGGTCTTGACATTCGTTGTCCATGACGGAGCTGCCGCCGGCATATTTTTTTTGCGGTGGTAAGCAGCATGACTTTGCTGTATTTTTTCAATCACGCGCTCAAATGCCGTTTCGCATGTTGATTGCAGCATTTTAATCAGTTCAATCGGCGATCTTTTTAAATGTATCAGGCTCAGGTATCCGCCGGCCGATGGTGGAATGGAGGCATCATAGACTTCCTTGCGGTCCCGCAGGTAACTCCAGGATGGCGGTGGCGGGACTTCTCCCCGCATCTGGTCAGCAAAATCAATGTTCAATTCAGTTTGCAGAACAATCTCAGATAATAACAGGACCGGATTAAATCCCTGGAAAATATGACCGATATGGGTTGTTTTGCCCCGGACATAGATGAGCGGAAGTATTTTACCGGCCGAGCCGACATGAAACGTGCCGATCTTATCCTGCTCCTTGGCATGCGGTTCGGAATTGATCAGCATTTTGTAGCTCAGCTTAAATCTGTTTTTTAAATCGATCAGCAGACGCAGACTACCACGCATTCCGACCGATAAAGATTCCTCATCCGGTACCGACAACAGCAAAATATTGCCCTTGAAATCCGGGCGCTCGGCATATTCTTCCAGCAATGCAAACTGAATAGCGGCCCCGCCTTTCATGTCACCGGTACCCCGGCCGAAAAGCCATTGCCCGCTTGCCAGATCCCGGCGCACTTCCGGTGAGAGCGCGACCGCGTTCAACGCAGATTCCAACTTTAAAGGATCATAGGCCCATTTTTCCAGACCACCGTAATCAAAGGCATCCACCACATCGTGATGGTGCATCAGAATTACAGTTTGGTCGCCCTGCCCTTTTACCAGCCCCCAGACTACGCTGCGTTCCACCGGATCTTCCGGCAACGGATGCTGACCGAAATGATTCGGGTTGTGCCGAAAATACTCATGTTCAGCCAGCCAGCCATGCATATAATTTTCGACATCTTTTTCCAGGCGGGTGCCGGTATCACTTTGAATCCGCACCAGGTCCAGTATCAACTTTTTTATCCGTTCCGATCTCGCAATTTTCATACCACTCCTGGCTCAGCCTAGATACCTATCTTCAAAATTATCAACTTGCTGTCTTTTGCCATCGTCCCGCTTGGATAGAAAGTAATTAGGGATTTGTCCTAACGTTAAAAGCGGAAAGACAAACCGGTTAACACCTGCCGCCGGTTACCGATACCGCCTTCTGCCGTAACATTCCAGCGTTTAGTTATTTCCCACTGTGTGCCGAAAAGAAAGTTCCAGGGTTTATCGTTTTTGACGTCTAGCTCAAAATCAATCTCCAGCGAGGGCAACCGGTCATCGACTTCCTGCAGGTTGATGTCATCAGTAACTGTCTGTCTGTATCGCATATACATGGCACCGACCCACAAGGCCAGAGAACCCGGAACTTTTTCGGGATTGACCAGCAGTCCCACGCGGGGTGAAATCGTATAGACTCGAATCTTGCCGTCAACAACATCGATATTCGAATAGGTATAATTGCCGTCGACACTGGCGAAAAAATTTTTATACCCACCCGCCAGGGTCATTCCCCCGCCGAATGTCGTTCCATTGTAGTCAATATTCAAATCGATGGTTCCCGACGGTCCAACAACCGGGGGGAGTCCGGGCAGCGGCAGATTGCTGAAAACTTTGCTGATATCCAGATCGAATTCAGCTTCGCCGTTAATGTAGCCGAAGATTCCGTATATATTGGCAAACGGCAACAGCCACAAGTCCAACCGGGCTGTGTTTGCTCTATCATGTGACTGCGCATCTTCAAAGGAAAGTCCTTCAATCTCAAAAAGCGGACCGCCTATACCGACATTGACATTTCTGATTTCGATATCCTGGTCCATAAGTATCAGATTGGTCCCAACGCCAAAGGGCAGCGGGAGGTCGTAGCCCTTTTCGCGGGCCTTATCGCCCCATATCGGTAATTTCCGGGTGATCGGTTCAGCCGGCTTACCCGATACCAGCGATTTATCTCCCTCATCGAGTGGCTCCTCGTCTAAAACAGGTATCGCTGCCTGGGCCAGCAGGGGTGAAAATTTGAAAATCGGGGACCGATCCTCGAGACCCCCGGGTGTTATTTGCGTCACTGAATTCAAGGCGGGATTTCCATTTTCAACGGCACCCGGCTGCGCATGCAGCGTAGTCGTCATCGGGCCGATGGGAAGGATAAACATCAAAAAAAACACGGTAAAAAACTGGCTCCAGTTGGATATGACGTTACATAGACGAGCAATAAAAAACACGAAAGATCCTTGATTAACAGTATTGGGAACATATACGGCTATTAATATATAGAAAATTGGGGCACCAAATTCAATAAAAAAAGAGTTTAATGGAATTCAGCAGGCAATTATAGTTTGGGGGGGTACGGGGGCCAGGGACTGAAGGGATTAATTCAAATATACCTTGGCTTCCCGCCATTTGCGCCCGATTTCTTTTATGACAACGGGCTTTATGTCCGCACACTCGATGATACTTAAGGTGGCCTTTCCCACATCAGCTAAAGAGCAATTGGCCAGCCAGCAGCGGCCATTGAAGATGATAAACCGATCATTGAGCCTCAAATGACGCCGGGTTTCAATTTTATAGCCTTTTGTGCGAAACTCGGCAAGGTATCCACCGGCATTGGCAGCCAAATCCTGCAACGTTTGCCGGGTCAATAGCCGAATGGGGGATTGAACCCTTTGAATGCAGTCAAAGGTTGTTTTGCCAATCTGGGTGTCAACGATTGTAAGCACTGTTTTGCAACTGCCAAAGAATTTGATGAGCTGTTGTTTGGTGGTGAAAAACCGACTCACGGATTGGGTCTGCCGAACGGACTTCTGTTTGCCGGTAAGAAAACTCTGCAGTGATTTTAGTTGAGGAAGCATCTGTTCGTCAAAGATATTGACTTCCCAGGTGGTGTTTAAAATTCGTTCTTCGCAACGGCGCACCAGCTTCGGCAGGATCGCCTCGAGGAATCTTCGGTTGTTGCCGCGATGTTTCCGGATAATCAATTCAGTGATAAGTCTCTTGCGATTGGGATTGAAGCCCAGATATTCGATTTCCAGTCCGAACCGGCTGCAAAGCTCATCAAACTCATAATCGCCGAAATATTCCTTGATGGCACCCGATAAAGTTTCTATGTTTTCCTTTTCCATATCAATTCTTCTCCAAACCTTATTAATACTCATAATTCATTACAGCAAAATTGATGCCATAATTTCTTATTTCAAGTTATCTTGAAAAAAAGGCTGTTATCTCATAGTATTATCCGGATTCGGAAATGAATGGGTAGCAGAGGATCCTGTCAGCATCTTTTGCAATGTACAAAAAAGTAAACCCTTAGATGCGATAATTCAGACATCAAAAAACCTATGCATTTATGGGAAAAAGGCAGGTTGGATCTTGGTCTTTGCATCTGAACACTTTCATAAGGATCGCGGAAATAAATACATACACATAGATTGCACCGGATATTTGTTCGCCTTCAAGGTGCGCCAAGGGGAGCATATTATCAATATGTGATTTTTGGTGCAACGCTGAAGGCGGGCAAAAAGACAAGCAAGATATCTGGATTTGTTTGCGCATCAACAATTACCACAATTCATTATTTAGCTCGTAAGGTGATTGGTCATAAATCCGCCAAGGAAGAAATACATAAATTATTGAAGCTGTTTGAGGTTGCACCAGTGAATCGTGCAGTATTGGAAACAGCGGTTTCTTTAGATTTTAAAGATTTCGAAGTTACCGTTTTGTATGAATCAGCAAGGTACAAAGAAGCTCAGGGGATCGTCACCCGTGATCTAAGTGGATTTAAAAAATCTAAAATTCAGATTTTTTCGCCGGAAGAGCTTCTTTTGATGCTGGAATCGGCAAGTTCATAGCGGTTGAAAACCGCTCCCACCATCCTGAAGTCAGCGGTATTTACAAAATACCTGCAATGCCAATTTAGGCCAGAAAACAATTGACAACTCCCGCTAAAAAATCTATTGCTCCAACCAAAAATTATCTTAACAAGAATATATGATATTGTTGTCCAGTTTAAATAGTTGATTAGTTTAATTGTAAAAACCTGTCATCTATTAAATGCTGTCTGAAAATAATTCTATTCAACTGGTTTTAGATATGACGGAATGGTTTATCGTTAAGTGGCTGTTAGCGTTTTCACCCATTGCGATGGTTCTGGTACTGATGATCTTTTTCAACTGGAGCGGCAGCCGGGCCGGTGCGGCCGCCTGGCTGACCGCCTTGATTGTGGGCGTCGCCGGGTTCGGCGCCCACCCCGAACTGCTGGCCTATTCCCAGATGAAAGGGGTGCTGTTGTCCTTGAACGTCCTTTATATCATCTGGGCGGCCCTGCTGCTTTACAATGTCGTCAATGAAACCGGTGCCATCAAAGCCATCGGAACCGGCATTGAACAGTTCAGCGGCGACAAATCGATTCAGCTGCTGATCTTCGGCTGGATCTTCAGCTCTTTTCTGCAGGGGGTGGCCGGCTATGGCGTGCCGATTGCCGTGGTGGCCCCCCTTCTGGTCGGGCTGGGCTTTTCGCCGGTGGTGGCCGTGGCTGTGCCGGCCATCGGCCACAGCTGGTCGGTGACCTTCGGCTCCATGGGGGCTTCGTTTCAGGCCATGATGTCGGTTACCGGTCTCAGCTCGGAAATTCTCGGTCCGTGGGCCGCGATCCTATTGGGAGCGGCGGCCTATCTGTGCGGTATCTGCGCCATTCATGTTTTCGGCGGCTGGAAAATGATCAAACACAGTGCCGTGGCGCTGTTGGTGATCGGCACGGCCATGGCCGGGGCCCAGTATCTGCTGGTAACAGCCGATATGTGGACCCTGGGCGGACTGGGCGCCAGCCTGGTCGGTCTGATCGCCTGTCTGGCCGTGGCACGCCTGAAGATATATAATCAAGCTCAACCGTCCGACGTAAAAAGCGATATGGGCTTGGGCTGGGCCCTTTCGGCCTACCTGATTTTAATCGTGATCGTATTTATGGGCGTCATTTTCGAGCCATTGCGCAGCTTCCTGGGCCAGGTGAAATTGTCCCTGGATTTTCCAGAGATAACTTCGCGCACGGGCTGGGTCGTTTCTGCCGGAAGCGGCAAGGCGATCAATATTTTCGGCCATGGGGGCGCACTGCTGGGCTATGCCTCGATTATTAGCTATCTGGTATATACCGCCAGAAGGTATTATACCCGGGGGGCCCTGCAGCGAATTATTTCAAAATCCGTCAAAAGCGGTGTTCCCACCAGTTTGGGAATCGTGAGTATGGTCTGTTTTGCCATGATTATGGACCACTGCGGCATGATCTATCTATTGGCCGAAGGCATCAGCAGAGTTTTCGGCAGCCTTTATCCCTTCTTTTCCACCTGGATCGGTTTGTTGGGGGCCTTTATGACCGGCAGCAACACAAATTCCAACGTGGTTTTCGGTGTCCTGCAGCAGCAGACCGCCGAACTGGCCGGACTGAGCACGGCCATCATCCTGGCGGCCCAGACCACCGGCGGTGCTCTGGGCAGCATGATTGCGCCGGCCAAAATCCTGGTCGGCTGCTCCACCGTCGGCCTGTCCGGCAAAGAAGGACCGGTCCTGCAGGCAACGATCCGTTATGGTTTGCTGATCACCGCCTTAATCGGGCTGATTACAATGCTGGCGGCGGTGCTCGTAGGGTGAAAAAAAGGATCTGGGTTTAGGTTCAGGGTTCAAGGTTCCCCCCTTCGCCTTTCAGGCTTCCGACTTCGCTCATCGTGCTTGGGGGGACTTCGCCCTTCGGGCTATGACCCCACAAGACGGAGGGCAGGCAGGATTTAGGGTATTGCGAATTCGGAGGAAGATTGTAAGGCGAGGTCCTCGAATTTGGATTTAAAAAGCGGCAGATGAGTCGAAAGATTTCGGTTCCTAAGTATCGAATAAATCGACATTCAAGCCCTTGCGGGCGGGGATAAACCGCCGCCCCTACAGACGAAGCTCTACCTAAAAAGTAGCGGCGGCGTTTATGCCCGCCCGGGAATTGGCCTGCACCGGCGATGATTGCTACAATTCGTGGTTTACCAATTATTAAACAGCGAAAATCATTAAAACAATGTTAAATTTTATAAAAAAGCATATGCCCAATCTACCAACCATCCTTCTGATCCTGATGCTTGTCATCCCGTTTCTGCTCTATTATTTTGCTCGCACGGAGTCTGATGCTGGAGTTATTATATTCCTGGCATTAATGGGAGCCACCATGCTGATCGCGATGAAAAAATGAGCTGTGAGCTATCAGCTATGAGCTTTTTCTATCTTTTCTCTGTCCTCTGACCTCTGTCCTTTTTCATCATAACTCAGTCCTTTTTAATTCCGACTTCCGCATGCTGCCGCGGCATAGTCCTGCCCTATCGGACGACGACGGGTCTCCCTTACCACTTCCCCTATCCCCTCTGCCCCATGCCCTAAACACCCTGCTCAATAACCCGCATCGTCTTCCACTTACCCTGAGAGAAGCGCCAGAATGTCAGGGCGGCCAGCTGGCAAAGAAAAAAAACGGTGCAGCCCCAGGCGTAATAAAGCCCCATACCAAAAAACTCGATGCCGATATAAATTGGCAAGATCATTCCAAAAAATGAAATCAATCCCATACTCCACATGATAAATTTGGTGTCGCCGGCGCCCTTGAGTACCGCCGTGCTGATCATATAGAGCCCATCCAGCAACAAATACGCGGCCACGAACCGCAAAACCACAACTCCCAGGCCCTTAATGGTGGCAAAATCTGCGGTACTGAAATTCCGGGGGTGGAAGAGTTCCAGCAGCGGCTGCGGAAAGAACAAATAAAGCAGAACAAGTATGGAGATATACGATGCCACGATGACCATCGTCGACTTGGCAGCCGCGACGGCTTCGTCCGGCCGATTTCGACCCAGGGCCTGCCCCACCAGGGTACTGGTACCCAGTGCAAATCCCATCAGCGGCCGAAACGATACGGAATCCAGGGATATGGCGATATTGGTAACGGCAAGCTCCGTTTTGCCGATGCGCCCGACCATGAAAACAAAAAAGACAAACGCAAATACATCCAGACTGAACTGCAGGGAGCTGGGTACACCATAGCGCAGCAAACGCCGGAAAAGATCGGCATCAAACTTGTGATTTTTGAATACGCCAAAAATTTGGTTATTTTCACGGGTGAATACGAATAGGCCGAGCAGGCCAGAGGCGCAAGTCCAGGAGAAAACGGTGGCAATTCCGGCTCCCAGAATACCCAACTCCGGGAATATCCAGATTCCGTTGATCAGGGCATAGTCCAGCGGCACATTCAAAAACATGGCGACAATGTAGATTATCATCACCGGTCGGGTAACACCGCGGCCGCTAAAAAAGCTGGAAAGGGCCATGCCTAAAATGTGAATGCCCGAACCCAGACAAAGAACCCTGAAATATATGATTTCAAGCTCTTGAACTTCAGCCGAATGGCCGACCAGGCGAAAAAGCGGACCTCCCAGAAATGAAAGACCCGCCATCAGCAACCAGGCCATCATCGCAAAATATAGCCCCTGCCACAACGCGCCGCCCACCCGTGACAAATTACCGGCACCGGTATACTGGGCGATAATGACATTAGTGTATCCGGCGGTGTCGGCAAAAAAAGAGATAAACACAAAAGCGATTATTGCCGCCGGCAGAGCGGCGGCAATGGCATCGATGGAGTAGTTGGCCAGAAATACCCGATCGGTGAATGTCATCACCACGGTCGTGGTCATGCTGATCACCAGAGGAATGCTGACCCGCAATACGTCACGGTAACTGCTTGCCGGTTTCACGAAAATTGTATGGGACATTCTTTTTGGAGTTAGATAATTAATCCGCCGGAGGCGGGTATTGGTCTTCGTTTAAGCTTTGCTGCCCTACACGCTGGCCCGCAACTATTAGCAATCTCACCGGCTAACCACAACAAAAAAAACCCCGTCCTTAAATTATTCGGACAGGGCTTTATTTTTTTAATGGACAAGTTCGGTCAGGATTGCTGATCTATTCCATACAAAAAGTTGGCAGCAATCATAAATTATCCCGATTTACCGACACTATTGCTTCAGGCAAATCTCTAAGGGTCACGAGGTTACATAGCTGTTTCCGGATGAAAAACCAAAACATCCTGAAGGTCTTCACCCAGGTACACCCGCTCATTCGGTCCCAGTATCCCCATCGAAAGGCAGATAAGCGTCCACATGTGAACGACCGGATAATTGCCGCCGTAATGCTCACTGAGCTCATGAATCTGGGCATGACAATTATGGCAGCCGGCGATACAGTAATCCGCACCGGTATCCTTAATTTGTTTGTCCTTGAGCTTCCCGAATTCCAGACGCTGTTCTTTCATACCGGACTGCAGGAAACCGCCGCCGCCGCCGCAACAGTAATTGTTCGACCGGTTGGGCTGCATATCAATAAAATTTTCTTCCCCGACGACCGATTTGACCACATAGCGCAGGTCTTCGGCAATTGGATCCCCAAAAGTCTTGCGCACGATCTGACAGGGGTCCTGCACGGTAAATTTAATTTTAAGGTCCTTGTTCCAGTCGGAATTGACCTTGAGTTTTCCCTCGCGGATCCATTTGGCATAGTATTCATAAATGTTCTTGACGACAAACTTGTGCTCGACATTGAATTTTTTCAGTCCTGCCAGGACTGAGAAGGTTACGTGCCCTCATTCGGTGTTGAGATAGACCTTGCAGCCCAGATCGTCAGCCTGCTTGGCCGTGGTGCGCACAATGTGCTCCCAGCCCTCGTTGTCGGAAAGAAACAGGCAGTAGTTTTCTCCACCCCACCCTTTGCTGCCATAGGTCCAGTTCACCCCGGCCGCATGCAGGATTTTCCATAGCGGCACCATTTCGTCGGGTTCGGTGACCGGCTCTCTCGAATTCTGATTTAAAAAGAATTCCGCCCCCTGTTTGTCGATGGGTGCCTGCATGTCTTTAAATTCGGGTTGCGCTTCCTGATATTCTTCGAGAACGTCTTCCACCACGAATGTAAAATCCTCCGGGTTGGCCCCCATGGCACTGCAGCTGTCATTTTTCAGGGCCATGTCGCACGAGCCCAGAATTCCCTTGGGGCGCTCCTCGCGGGGTCTTTTACCCCTGATATTGTAGATGAGCTGCGGAATGTCGATTTTCATGGGGCAGACATAGATGCAGCGCTGACACATGGTACACATCCAGGGCCAGTCCGACTTTAAGATCTCTTCGTCCAGACCCAAGGCCGCCATGCGCAGAAATTTTCGGGGATCCATGTCTTCCAGGCCCGTGGCCGGGCACCCGGATGAACAGGCCCCGCATGTCAGGCAAAGATTTAAATTCCCGCCATCGGGTATAAGATTTTTAACTTGATCCATTATGGTGCTTTTCTTCTTGGCACCGATCCTAATGATATCCTCGGCCATAGTTATCTCCATTTTTTAATTTTACAGATTATATGTATTTTAGTTTAAGAGCCTGTCCGACAACCTAAGGGTTGTTTTTTAGGCAA
>Ga0056115_1000720_pt1 | contig 14763 bp, 5 predicted proteins | sample WorMetOlspDAHAB1_FD_77007 | JGI IMG/M metagenome (GOLD analysis project Ga0056115, IMG submission 77007) | Marine gutless worms symbiont microbial communities from Max Planck institute for Marine Microbiology, Germany - Olavius sp. DAHAB.1 ...
AATAGGAAAAACGGCAAGTTGCCACCATTCGGTTAGTAAAAAGCATACAAAATGACGTTCGAGATGACGTAATGCGGCGTGACGCGAAATGATCTTAAGAGTCACTTAAATTTAAGTTGAAAACCGACGTTGTCACAAACACGGGCGGTGACGACGTTGCAAAAATTAACCACGATTGACTGATTTCGTTGTTTTTCTGTTATTCGTAAGTCGTCGTTGGCGGGCGACAGCGAATGGAAACGGCGTTTGTTCGTGTTTGGTCGCTGAGTGCTTCGAGACAGCGGAGTTCGTCTGTCAGGCTGTCATCTCGCCGATTTCGCTCTTTATCTGGCAGTGTAACAATGACAACCGAAATTAGCACAAATAAGTGTGCATAACCACTAACCAACCAGACGCTAAATCTAACCATAACCCTAATCCTAGCCCAACTACTAAACAGCACACAATAGTGAACATTCAACTAAATACAATCACATGTTCCACGTATCCAGAGAAATTCATACGAGACGATGTTGTTGCACCGTTTGTACTAACTTCGGTTGTCATTGTCGCACTGCCTATTTAGCTGGCTGTTAACCTTGTACGCTACTCTTTTATGTTCATTCGTATCAGATCGTGTTAAGTTATTTTGTGCTCAGTTTTCTTCGCTTTGTATTTTGGCCGATGGCGGTGACATAACGATGAGTTGCGATTCGCACGTCAATTGTCCCACGTATTTAGCAAGATCGACCAGGTAGTCTCGACAGAAGACAGTCATCATAATCGTTTTCTGCCTCTGGAACCAGCTGAGGGTCGTAGAGCTATACCCACTCCGCACGCACAGCTGCCAAGTCCCACAATAGACATTCGTACGAGGCAAAGTTATCGTACCGGTTTCACTACTCTCGGTTGTCATTGTCTCGTTTCCCATTCGAGACAGCGGGAGTTCGTACGGTCCGTTCCGGTCCCGGGGTCTTATGACCACACCGGCGCCGTCACATCTCGCTATAGCCACCCGAGTGAATGGCAACGACACCGAAGTTGCCGACCGAGCGACGAGAGACGTTGATTGGCGAGCGCACCCGCCCGGTCGGGTGCGCCTAATGACGACGAATTTGCGGCGCACATTTGCCGCATTGCTTCCGGCCCGCTGCGGCGTGCCACGTCAGATGCAGTTCCAATATGATGAGAAATGCTGTCTCCGTATGTGACTTGGATTATAGCATTCATTTGAGCGAACAGGAAGCGTTATAGAGCGAACAAAAAAGCACTCTTCCTATAGTAGGCCTATGACGTACAGCCTATCATTGACAGTGACGTAATTCTGTCTACAGTAGAAAATACGCCATGTTGGAGGTATACTATGTTAGCAATACAGCATCGTAAACTTACGTATGCTTGTTGTTGTGTGTGGAATTATGCAGCAGTCGAAGTGCACGGTATAAAAATGTACAGATTTCCCGCATTTTAATTACTCGATTCTTGTTCTTGTATACCTCTCACATGGCGGCGTGTTATGACAACGACGTCAATGACGTGACTGCAACTCATGTATATCTCACCACCCCGCTTAGCACATAATAAGACTTTCTCATCTGCGATATCAGTCCATTCTTTTCTGGTTTTCTGTCATTTGTTTGATTGAAAATAGTAACAAAATGGAATAGACGGTGCTACTACAAAAGGCTACTATTTTGAAAACAGTCGTCAGCGTTTCACAACTTTCGGGTGTGGTGTATCAACATGTGATGTGTGCTATATAAGCACAGTTAACTGTATTACTACATCTTCCACCTCATCCACCTCCACCTAGGTGTTACGTCAAAACAGTTACTTAAGATGCGGTTTTTTCTTCAATTACAGGCTGTCAGTGAACGAACAGACAGATTGTCCGAGTGCAACACGCACTTCCTGCCGGCGGAAGAGTGACAATGACAGCGGAAAACAGTATAACTTTGTGTGCGTAGTCACTAAACAGACAATAAATCTTAGCCTAATTCTAACCTTAATACTAAACATAAGTTTGAGCTTTCTGCTAAGACCAGTCAGCTAAGAAACTGCAATTTCATACAACAACTGTTATACCTGAACACATATTAACACTTAACTCTAACTAATTACTTTTATTTCTTTATTATCATCTGTGTGCATTTAGCTGAGTTGAATATGCAACAGTAAGCATTCAACTAAATGTAGTCACGTGTCCTACTTATCCAGTGAAATTCATACGAGACAGTGTTATTGCGCCATTTCACTACTTTTCGTTGTCACTGTCACTCTGCCGCCTGTGCAACCTCGCGAGACTATTGCGCTGTTTATGTGGGTATTGTTGATACCATTTGATCTCGTTTTAGCCGGCCGTCAACAGGTACCCGGGCCCGCCTGTCGCCGACTGGTCGGCCGTCCATGAGATCCCGTTATTGCTGACGTTCGTTGCAATCCAATTTGCGACAGATCCGGGCTTTAAGTCGGAACCGATGTTGCTTTCACGGTACATTGCCCGGTCAGTCTGTGACTTCATTACGTTACGTAAATGGCTCGCCCGGATACACTGTCTTTAGCGTGGAGTTTGTTTTCCGGCGTGTCTTGAACATGTCAACTCGTATTGAAACGCACACATATGACATTTGGCTTGGTCTCTACTGTAGAGGGTGGTCCAAAACAGGAGGTAGCCGATCAACATTTGGAATGAACTGCCCGCATCTACTGACTTTAGTATTTTAATAAGCTTTAGTAATTCCAATTTCCATCTATAAAATAGATCTGGCCAGATATTGCAATGAACTGTAACTTTTTAATAAGAATATTATCGTGAAACGTCAATGTGTATCATTTTATATTACTACGATATTTTAATATTTTATATTACTGTGTATTTTGTATTTGTTTGCGGGAGGTTATAAGTGTCGTCTAACGATCTTTCCTACCCGTTTCGCTCACGATGTCTCTATTTTGTGCTATTGTCACTGCTCTGCTTTAATGTAATCGTTGTGCCATGAGCAAATGACTAAATTAGTATCATATCATATCGAAAATTCCACTGCGCACATCAACGACCATGGTTGTTTTGCTGAAGTTAAGCCAATGTCTTTTATAGTTAATGGCTCCGTTTTCTGCTGAGACGCTGTGCAAATTCCCCAAACATGTAAAACACAGAGTTGAAATGAGTTGAAATGCCTAATGCGGTCAATATCCGACTGTCACTCTACACAGCGGGTGAAATATATCACCCCTTATCGCATATACAACATGGCCAACCAAAAAGTTAGCCACTACCGATTCGTCTATAAATGAAATCGTATTACAGCCTGCCAGTGAGATAGATTTGTCGTCTAATTAAAGTGTCAATCACGCACTATAACGTTATCACTTGGTGTTAAATATTCTATGGTGACCAAATTTGTGACGTCAAATTATTGTTGAGACGCAAAACGACGACATGCGTTATAACGTTTTTGATGTCAGCGCTTCTTCTTTCATCATTTCGTCTTCGTAAGCTATGAATTCCACCACTGTGATTTTTTAAATGAAAATTTATGTAAAAATTTCTTTTATTTTCATGTTTTACCTTTTTTTCCAGATCTTCAATTACGATTTTATCATACATACACTTATTTTACCAATATAGCAGCTTCAAACACAGTAATTGATGACGTTACAAAGTGAGTCACGCATAGAATATTTACTAACGACTGAAAATATTCTGCTGCTTCTTTTACATTCCAAATTGAGGGCAAAGTCTAACCACATCGACTGGTTTTCAATACGATTTAATGAAATGCGGAAGTGGCTTACTTTTTCGGCCACCGTGTATAGTTGATGCAGAGGCGTGTTACAGCGGACGATATTGCATCCGACGTTCGAATCTTTCTGTCTTTTAGACAGACCGTGCAAGGAGTGACATGACGCGGGTGGTCGGAATATAGGAACTAAAAGGGGAGGAATTGAGCAACAGCTTCTAAATTGGTGGCGACAGTTACGCATTATCTGTCGATGTTGACCAACCACCAGTCCGTGCAACGTAGTCGCCGGGAGAGTGGCAATGACAACGGAAAGTAATATAAATACGTGTGCATAACTGCTAACCAACCAGACGCTGAATCTAATCATGCAGTAGTAAGCATTCAGCTAAATATAGTCACATGTCCTACGTGTCCACAGAAATTCATACGAGACAACGTCGTTTGCGCCGTTTTACAACTTTTCGTTCTCATTGTCACTCACACCGTCGTCGCTCGATCTCACAGAATTAAAACTGGTATTCGTTCCAAAATGCGATTCGAATATTTTGTCTCGAATATATTCGAGTAATTTCTATACGAACATGCCATGTTTTTTTCTCGTTTGCTCAGTCCGTTAAATATAAAATCACGATGAAACCCAACGATAAACTTTATTTTCACCATCACATGGCAGCACGAAATACAGAAATGGAAAAAAAACAATCAAAATTTAATCAGTCATCGTTAATTAAATGAAAAAAATAATAAATAAGTAATTTACAAATAGTACAAAGAAACATTACAAAGTATGCATGCCGTCACAGTTAGTCAGTTAATTACATAATCCCTAAGTTATCGAGAGCACCCACCGACAACTGTTGTAAAAATATCTAGAAATCCCTGCCGGTCGATATCTTAGCGCAAAGTAGTTGAACACGCGAACATTACTCGAATGCGTATAACTATTTTTCGAATAATCGAAATCATCGATAAAATTCCACACACAAAAAGAGACTGAAAACAAGGTGGTATTATTGTGTCTGTTGCCAAGTTAATATATTAAAATACGTAACTGGGTTGCGCTGTTGCGCATCTTTTTAAACATCGTATAGATTCGTAAATATCTCGTTGATAAAATTCTTGTTAGAAGCCGCGGTCTCTTGCTGAACGCCAAGCGCAGCGGGAGGCGAAACAACCGGTTGATATCGCGTGACTTGGACAACAGACGACGCTGCGCTATAGTTTGTTTGTAGCTGCGGATGTGTTCAACTATTAGCGCACCTATTTAAGTGATTGACGTCGCTGTATCACATTACCTGTGCAGGTAGACAAGATGATGTTCGCAGAAGATGCGTCGCGTCTCTCCTACGTCTGGCGCACCGTCATTCTGCTCTCTTGCATCCGCCATGCCAGTAAGTTGCAGTGTTACTGCTGGCAACTGGAAGTAAACTGGAACGGAAATCGTTACAATATTTCGTTAAAAAAACTCATTCATTCGTTTCATTTACTTTCATTGATTCTTGTTCGTTTATGAAATTCAGAATGTCATAACGCAACTGATAAACAAATAAAAATGAAAAAAAGTTAAACAGTCTCTAAAAATCATAAGAATAATGATAAAATTATGACGCAGCAACTTTCCGTAAATCATGGAACTGGGATTTTAAAAATCAGAAACTGAGTAACTACTTAACACATATTCCTGATCGAATCAAAAATGAAAACATAAATTCAGGTAGTACGTGTTTTCGGAAAATGAGGAAGACGATTATTCTGCCTGTACTTCGGACTGGCTTCGGATGACTATAATGCCTGCTTTTGTGTTTGTCATTTAAATTTTTTATGAACTAAAACCAAATTAAAACGTGATGATAAGAATATTTTTTGCTGTTAGAATGAATACTGAAAAAACGTGAAAACGACTTCCTGCAAACTGGATAAGCACTGACGAAAAAGGACTGCAGATGTAAAATAACATTGGCAAGCTTCACTTTAGTCGATACTTCCGTGAAATGCAATTGTCAACACGTTTTTTTATATAACGTCCAGCGTCTCACATTTCAGAATTGGGTTTTGTTTTCATATAGTATGCAGTTTCACGGTGCCGCTATTTTAAATTACATACAGTGATGTTAAGTCAGCCAAGAGGCGTCTCAGTTCTAAACTTTGCATATTGAGCAGGCGGAGACGATTTCACTGTCACCGATGTTTACGATCGATAAATAATAGTTTCGTCGGGCCGAAATGCTAGTTCTGAATCTGATCGATAAATATGATAACAATTTCTTAGCAAACATCACTAAAGCACAGCATAGCCTACACCATCTTCAACCTCCGGTAAGACTAATGACTATAGTTTCGGAGAGCGTGGCCACCTTTATACCCTACCGTATTTCAACACACAGGAGGTCTTTTGTCATCATTCGGTCTCTGCACGAGCTTATCTAGACGACCATTTATATGCATTCACTGCTATTCATTGGTCTCGATTCTGCAATTGTATAATGTGCAGTTTTTAGTAACATAGGCCTATTCTATTTTTGGTATTGCTGGCATTCTTTCTCGCTTTTTAAAGTTTGGTTGTATTTTTCATTGTGTGGTGCAAATCATGCAACGATATTAATATTATGTGCGTCTGACACATATATTAAAGATTACTTACTTACTTACTTAGATCTAACCGTGATGTACAATTGTTTTTTTTTGTTGACGGCCACTGTCGGCCAGCGTGTTTAAAAAAGTGCGCTGCATCTGTGTATCGCAAATCCCATGACATTAATCGCACAAAGTAATCACGCACTCGTACCCTGAAGACCTCTTATACAACTGGGACGAGAACAATATTCAACGATTGGCTCTGATGACATGCTGTCTCGTGCAATTTTTTGCTAAATCAATTCTGTGCGTTCGGCAACTGAAAACGAGAGTTTTTATTGTAGTATTTTGTAACCGTATTTCGTATAATCCTGCGTCAAATAAATTACGAATTAAAAGGCCGTTGCCACAATATGACGTCGGTCGCATAAAAGAATCCACAGCTTTTCGATCGTGATTTTATTATTATGATGCTCTATAAATGCTCTCTATAGCTACTAGTCACAAACTGTTTTATCGATTAACTTTGCTTACATTTACATATTTTTTACATTTTAGAAGTTTTTGCTGCATGTTTTAAATGTTGAATGTAATGTACTACTGAGTTGCGGTGACAACTTCGACTGAATAAAGTGCACGATGATGACGATGACGACATCTGACTTCGAACAAACTACAGTATTTTTAGATTATTATTTTGTTCGATATCTGTTCGACTGTCGATGCAGACTGACAGTCTACAGCATTGTGGACTGCGCCATTTAGAAATATGTTTACTTAGTTACTTACAGCAAGTGAACGGTGCTTGCCATTTTCACAAAATCCTTTTACACGCATGTAGTTCTGATATTATTAAATGCAAGTCTGTGTGGATGGGTGCATTAAATTCAGAGTGAACGTAGAACCACGTCGCCAGGTCAACAACGTTTGCGTTCTGCGTCGTCAATGGATCTTTCCGTACCACAGACACGTCTCCGAACGGTCGGCGACCGAGCGTTTTGTGTTGCGGCGGCAAAATCCGGGAACAGTTTACCGTCAGTCAGAAGTGACGTCATCAGCGACACTGTAGACATTTAACTTAAACTTAAAACTTACCTTTTTCACTTTAATTTCCCCCACATTGTTGTACAGTGACTACAATGCTTTTGCATTCGTTCGCTTCAATTTTTTTTATGTTGATGTTGATGTCGGCCGGTGTTCGTGTGCCGCAGTGACGTTCGTGCACCTGCTGTCACGTGACCAGCAGTTCGTCGTCGACGTCAGCACCGACGTGACGCTCGAGTGCGAGTTCTACACCGACGACTTCAACCTCTTCGATAACCCGATCCTCTGGCGCAAGACGCAGCTCGCCGAACACACCCAGATGAACATGATGGGCAACCTCTTGGAACCTTTCGCTTCGACGTCCCGCTTCAGGGTGGCCTTCGTGCCGCAGCCGCCAAGATACGTCCTCACTCTCTTCATTTCCGGTGTGTTTCTTGCGACTGATTCTGCTGACTACTTCTCGTTGCTTAAGAACCGCATAGCAATCTTGGCGCTTGTTTCTTTTTTCGACATATTTTTTTGTTTTTCATTACTTCGTTTTATGTGGTTATTATGCAGAAACTGCAGCATAGTAAAGTGATAAACATACAGTCCAATAGCGTTTAATGCCAAAGCTGGTGTACATGTTCTTCAGACGTTCAACATGAGGACAGCGGCAATTACACATGCGAAGTGAATGGTCCGCATAATTCTCTGCTTGGTGCTGTAACGCACTACATCTACGTCCGAGGTATAGTGCTGCTCTATTTATTTATTTATTTGAAATGCACGTTCTGCTAAATAACCCAATTTTTGATTGGTAACCAAAACAGATGTGGAAAAACCTGAACAGTTTGTACGTCCTATATTACGCTAATATCACATGGTTATCGTGTTCTGCCTAGCCGTTAACTGTGAACTGTACAAAGACATTTTCAGATAAACCATAATTTTATAACATTTCCTCGATTTTTGTGTTTCCGTTTTTTAGTTGACCAGTTCGCGACTCGACTGGCCGCGAGTTGGTTTGTTGGTCACGGTTACAGCAATAGTGATTGCTTTAACCATGGCCACTTGTAATGCGCGTGCGTTAACTTGTAGTGGGTGCATTAGAAATGATTATTAATCACGATGATGATGAAAAGCGCACAGTGGACATAACACCTTGTCGTCGTCCAAGTATGCATGCAACGTGCGATTGGCCTACACCTCGCCTTTTCTGGTACGGTACAATGACGACGGAAAGTAGTATAAATACATGTAACCAATCAGACACTAAATCTAATACTAACCATAACCATAACCCCAACTTTAACCCTACTACTAAACAATATGCAGTAGTAAGCATTCAACTAAATAGTGTCACATGTCCTATGTATCCAGATAAATTCATACGAAACAATGTCGTTGCACCGTTTTTACAACTTTCCGTTGTCATTGTCACTCTCCCCGCTCTTTCTGCGCACGAGCCACAAATCCAGAATCGCACAACAGGACGATTGGCAGTATTCAGCGGCTGCTGCAGCTGCTGCAGCTGAGGAGGAGGAAATCAATCATTCGTTTTGTCGGCGGCGGCGAACGTTGCTGTCTTAATGCCACTTATTGCCATTAGCTGATGCATCTTCTTAGCGCTCGGAGAGTCGCTCGCGTCGCCAACCTCCATCTTCCTGAATGTGACGAAAATCTTTACTCGCCACAAGATACACACGTAGTTGAGGCTCCAGTCGGAGCCGCGTCCACTTGTCTGCACCGTGGGTCAGATAACACGCCAACCGGACATTTCGCCGACTAAACAAACTCGCGGTCAACAAGTCTACTCACCGAAACGTTTGATTTAAAATTTGCAGTAAATAACCGCTGTAGATATGATTTGCGGTAGATTTCACTACTGAACACTTTCAACAGTCGATAGGGTTAGGGTTAATGTTAGGTTTATGTTAAGTGTACAAACATAGTAGCGTGTTTATGTGATTAAATTACTCGCTGTACGCGAGTTCACCGTGACTTGACTAAGTTGACTGACTGCGAGTTGATTTGTCAGCGGGTTGTCCAGTAAACGATAACAAGACAAGTCAAGGATGTGTAACCATGCGAACGGGCCTTTTATGATTGTGTGAATTAATGAAGTAATGCTAATATGGTCCGGTCCACACTTAATGTCCATACTCTATGGTATAGCCACAGCAGCTTTCGGGCTTAACGCCTTATGACTAACTAGATTAATAATAATAATAAATAAAAGTTATTAATTTTAATTAATCAAAGAGTAAATAAACAATGTCTAGTTCTATGGGTATAGCCACACAATGTGGACATAGAGTGTGGATCTAATGACTAAAAAGATGTGGTTATAGGCACCATAGAGTGTGGACATGTGGACTAGAGGATGACACGGTAATGGGAAAGCGGTAATACCGCGGTAACCACGGTAACTACAGCGGGGATGGGGAAAATTTCACGGTAATACCGTGGGGACGGTAAATATGATGTGGTAAATCCGTGGTAACGGTAATGACGTTTTGCGGTAACGACATTCAACGAAAAAAATTGGACTGCAGACATTTATAAAGTTGAAGAACAATGGTCACTCTGTTGAACATGTTTTTATTACAGTACATAGGCCTAACAAAAACAGCATAAAAATACTAAATTGCAGAAAAGTAACATGCAAAGCCAAAATACTTGACTGGGATGGGGAGGAGGATAACAGAATACAGACAGCCAGGAGGGGACGGGAATGGGGATGGGAATAATATAATGGGGATGGGATGAGGATGGGTACAAAATATTTTACCGTGTCATCCTCTAATGTGGACGCGGCTCCTTACCTGCCTTACAAAATGGCAGCAAACGAAAGCTGAGCAAGGCAAACGCCACCGCCGCCAACCACAACAGCAGAAGTGTCTCAGCTGTATTTGTATTATATTGCATCTGGAACTGTCTGCCATTTCACATCACTTCAGCACCATCTCTACAAACTGTCCGAATAAGAGGCTGAAGTGGTTCTTGTTCAGCCGCAGTGTTCCGTCCTAATTCATTGTCCTAATACGCTGTGACTTTGTTCAAGGCCTACCAGCCTTTGAGCTTAACGCATTATTCGTTAACTAACTAACTAATACAGACATCAGTAAATAGCATATAACAAGTGTAGCGGTACGTGAGGACTATAGAGATATAAGGTATTCTAGGAAAAAAACATATTCAAACCAATGAAATAAACTGAATTAAAAATTGTGAGATTTTCCTTTCAGCGTTGTTTTACAAACGTACCACACTATACATGCGGTGACAGTGACGTCATTCTATCTACACTTACAACGCCGCCATGTTGGAGATATACTATGTTCTATGTTAGCAGTGCAGCGTTGTAAACTTGCGTATGTCTGCTAGCTATTGTGTGTGGAATGATAACAGTCGAACTGCATTGTCTACGAATAATGTTGGTATAAGAATTTTCAGATTTTCCACATTTAACTCTGTTTTTGTTGACTCTAAGTATACCTCCAACATGGCGACTTGATATGACACGTCACTGCACGTCGTGTAATCGTTCAATATGCGAATATAGATCTCGAGGCTGAAGCTTCCGCTGCCGACTGCCGAATCATCATGCTTATTAAGTTATTTCTATTATGCCGATACCAGAAAAACAATGTTACACTTGTTCGCGAAGATAAAAACGATAAAAAGGGAAATATACAGCAGAGTTAAAAGCAAAACTTATACGAAATGCTAAAATGTCTCTAAAAACAGCTTAAAAGCCTTCCTGAAAAAGAATGTCTCCAGTTTGTGTGAAATAAACAGTTACAAACTAGTCTAATTTCGACTGAGTCCGACACTACCGAAGACAGATGGATGGCTACAACGCTGCGGACACCGTCGTTTCAATTACGGCCTTCGCAGAATCCCGTATTCGTTCCGTGTCATAAAAATAGAAGTTAGTGCACCCGGGTGGTCGCCATCGCTTTTTATCATTCAATTATTCGTCGCAGGTAAATAGTCCGCGCCGGGCTTTTGCGAATCAGTGTCACTCGCGGGACAACTCGGGACAGGCCGAGCGAACCGCCAGACCGCCATTAATAAGTGATAAGTCGACGACGAACGTTCCGAGATGCGTGGCGCCCTCCCGAATCGACAGTGTGATTTACCTTGCAATTTCAGTTTCATTTTCGTTTCAGTTCACCAAAACATACAAGAACAGCAACAATATATATTCATCTTTATTCGCCAGAAGCGGCAGCATAGCATGAAGCGAAAATGAAATAAAAATTGTGAAAACGAAACGCAAAAGAGACACGTAATGACAATGACACTTCACACGAGCTCAAATGAGCTCTAAAACTGTAACGACATGGTATTACAACGAACAGAGATTTTCTTTAAGTAACTGTCAGCTTTGTTATAACGGCGAGAAAGAGACCACAGGGATCAACAAAGCAGTATCTGCACTTATGTTTGTCCCGTATAAAGCAACAAAACTGAATAAAACACGACAGTAGTATTAATGTAAACAAGGATACTATTCTTTCATTTCATGTGTCATTCGCTACTGTAAATTTAAAACCGAAAGCACCCATTTGTTTGTAATTCTGAAAGTTTTTGCACGCGACGCTATGGACCGATTTCCAACTTTATTCACATATGAAACTCATCTATATGTAAAATATCATCTGTTACTGATATCTAATGTTGTTGGTTATTGTTGTTCCTCCGTTATTTATATATAATATTAAAACATAAATATCAGACACTTGTATGATTTGCCATAACCAAACCAAACGAAACTAAACGTAGAATATTTTACATGCAATAAATTGAAGCTATATTTAATATTTATGTCTATGGTTTTGCATATATGAATGTATTAGGAAATCGGTCTATTCTCGCGTTTCCGTTTCGTATAGCTATTTTATCCGTATGATTTTCCAGTTTACTTTCCGCAGCTGTTTAACTGAGTCAAAATTTTCCCGCTAACGGACGATTCCGGGCGTTTGCGATAACCGAAATCACACTGTAAATCGATCGTCCACGCAGCTTGACTGCTGTAATGCAGTGATGACTGCCCGGTCGAGTGTATAGTGATATAAGAGGCTCGCCGCCCGATCTGCGATAGGACATCATCAGCTGAGCTGTGGCGTGTCGTACATGCGAGTATACACGGGGTGACTCCATCACTCCATTCAATTTCTAGGGCTTACGGAAGTTACCATCGCCGTCTTGTAGGGAAAGTTCGTCGTAGTTGTGTAGCATCTTTAATTTTAACTGTGCCTGTTCCTCGTTGTGTGTCGAATCGCGCCGCTTGAGCTACAAGATCCGCAAAGTACCAAGGCTTTCTAAATTATCAGATTCCTGCGTTTATTACCTCACTGTTTGTCCGTATTAATTATCCCTACAACATGGCGACGTGGTTCTACGTCCACTCTGAATTTAATGCACCCGCCCACACAGACTTGCATTTAATAATATCAGAACTACATGCGTGTAAAAGGATTTTGTGAAAATGGTAAGCACCGTTCACTTGCTGTAAGTAACTAAGTAAAAAATATTTCTAAACGGCGCAGTCCACAATGCGCCACATTGGATTCCACAATGCTGGGATTGAATCCCGCCAGTGTGGTGAGATTTCAGATAAACGGAAGAATTAAAATGGACATACAGAAAGCAGAGTTGACGCAGACCGACGATAAAGGCTGTGGCAGTTCTCCAACTAGATCTAATTAACCAGCAGTGACTGAGGTTTAAAATGTTTACAGTGGCATTTATTAACGATTACAAACTGATATAAATCAAAAGTAATATACGAAACGTCACAACGTTCGCACAAGCCAAACTTAACTGAACATCAAGGCTACACAAGGGCCCTTCAAAATCTAGCTACGGCACTGACGAAAGTCATTGTAGGACTGTGTTAATGATACATAAACTCTAGTTCTATCCACCGAGGATACACGGGCATGTAATTAATGAGAAACAAGATCAAAGGGGCGACCAACTGAATCAGGTGCGCTTGGAAAATAGCCATTAAACAGTTTGTGTGTGTGTCTATTCGGTATAAGTCACTTGCAACAGGGAGAGGTGATGGTTTTTATGGTGAAAACATCACGTAATTTACAGTTATTGCTTCGGGCCAAGCAATCACGGACTTCCGTTGTATAACAGCCGAGCTGGACGATCTTTTCGAGTTTTTTTTCGTCTAACATTAGAAACCATGCAATGTTCCAAATAGTTACTCTTAGTTTTATTGTTTTCCCGTTCTTATTTTGTATTGATTTTATGGAATATTTATCCTATACCTCATTTTAGACATGTACTATTATGCGCCTCCGTCCTTGCCTTTAGGATACGATTAAAATGCTTATCCATTGATTGACTGAATGTTACAGTGATGTGTCTGCGTAAAATGTGCTCGCAGTATTCTGTAATCATTTCAAGTACACTTGTAATAATACAGTAATAATAATAATAATATGATATGAGCAGTAGCTTTAGTAATTTTTGTGTTTTGGATGGTTCGCATTTGTCTTATTTACAATATTTGTAATGTTCCAGTCTAATGATTCATCAGACTTGATTTAGTTTTTTTTGTTCACTTTTTTATATTTTGTGTTACTATGTTCCGAAGCTAGGAAGGTCTGGTGTCGCACTGGCTATGCGACACCAGACATGGTTTATACCACACGCCGGCTCAAAGGCCTAATAGGGAGATGAACATTCTACAGGATGGCCTCAAAAAAGTAAGTCACTATCAAAAAATCGTATTAAATCTTATTAACGCCTGTCAACGAGATTATATTTATACGTTAAATTAAAGTATTAATCAAGCACTATAATATTATTCGTTAGTATTAGATATTCTATGAGCTACTTTCTGACCACATTAACTATACCTGACGCGCTAATATAGCGATATGAGTCATATACGGTAAATGACGTCAGCGCTTCCTCTGGCATCAGCTTGCCTTAGCAGTCTGTGAATTCTATGTCTAAACGATCTTTTAGATGGTGATTTGTGTAAAAATTTCTTTTATTTCCATATTTTCTCTCTTTTTTATCGTTTTAAAACATGATTTTATCAGATGCGTTGATTTTACCCATATCGCAGCTTCAAACAGAGCAGATGACGACGTCACAAATTAGGTCACACATAGAATATTTAATACAGACTTATCATATTCTTTTGCTCATTTTTTAGTCGAAATTGATGAAAAATCTAGCCTAAATAGTGGGCTTTAATGCGCTTTAATGATGATTCGCGATAATGGCTTACTTTTTTTAGACCACCCTGTATATGTGGACAGTTGCACCTTTACCTTCACCCGGTGAAATAAAGTTTATCAAAACTTTGGTGTTCTAGCGCCGGTCGTCAGTGTGGTACTGTTGACCGCCAACAAGACGGAGTTGGGAAGCGGATCTTCAGAGCAGGCTGACGGCAGGGACCTCATCT
>Ga0056115_1000721_pt1 | contig 14756 bp, 11 predicted proteins | sample WorMetOlspDAHAB1_FD_77007 | JGI IMG/M metagenome (GOLD analysis project Ga0056115, IMG submission 77007) | Marine gutless worms symbiont microbial communities from Max Planck institute for Marine Microbiology, Germany - Olavius sp. DAHAB.1 ...
CATTACGATTTTATCATATACGTTGATTTTACCCATATCGCAGCTTCAAACACAGCAACTGATGACGTCACAAATTAGGTCATACATACAGTATTTAATACAAATATATAATATTCTTGTGCTCATTTAGTAATAAAAATTTGTGAAAAATCTAGCCTGGTTAACGATTTTTAATACGATTCAATGATGATACTCGATAGTGGCTTACTTTTTTGGGCCACCCGGTATTAGATTTTTCGTCCTTTTCTCTGTTTTTAGTTTTTAGATTGTGTGGATCTGGATCGACAGCCTAGTGGTACAAAATGTCGACCTCGTGATCGAGAGGTCGCAGTACGGGGGCTGGCGCTGCAAAATTGGCAATGGCCCTCCCAGAATTTTGGATGGGTGGGCCACAATGCATTCGGCCCAGGCAATAATTGGCCTGTATGTTCGTTAGTTGTAGCTTTGTAAAATACGTAGCAATAACAGCCTGTTGTGGATTCTGAGATAAGGTACCGGGCGATCGAATTTTTCCGGTCTGGGCATCGGTAAGTCATAACCATTAAGTTTACAATCGTCACTACTAATAATGTTTGAGATTCCTTACTAACGTATCGTCTTGTGTCGAAAATAACGTATAATTGATTGCGTGGGTTGTCGATTTGCCCGCTCCCCAATTTTGGCGTGGAGCCCCATTGGTCGCATGCAGGTACGAGTCTGAAATGGCAGTTATAAGTAACCCATTGCGCTGTCAAGCTCGCGCCCCGCGCAAACTGCTCACGCAGACCTATTCGTTTTAACCTCTACATGGTGGCCCAAATAACTGGCACACTTTTGTACGCTTTAACTTCATCAAATAGACCAATTTTCAAACTTATTTCACTGTCTGAATCCGAAAACATTTGTAACATTACAGTAATGTCACTAAAGATCTCACCACACATCAAGTGTGTCGCTACACTACCTTATTGTGAAATGTTAGTGTCTTAAAAGCAACAGTTGAAAACAAGACGACTTCTCTAATAACACGTTTAAGCAAATAACAACAGAAAACCATGTGTTTATTGTCTCAGTTACTATCTAAAGTAACTGTCGAAAATCGGACAATATTTGATTAAGTGAAGGCATACGAAACCATGTGTGCCAGTTTCTTGAGTCAAACTTCATCTAAGAGACGAACGAACGGACGGACGGACAGGACAGAGACGCACATATTTGTCCGTCCGTCCGTGTCCGTCTCTTAGATTGAGTTTGACAATATCGATTCAAGCTCTTATACTTAGGCCTATATTTCGGTAGCCTATCTCGTTTGCAGTTAACTAGTTCTAAAAAGTGACGACTAGAGTCACTCGACACTTGTTATTACACGTATCAGCCAACAATCAATCAAATGGACATAAACACGCAGATTTCCAACCAATGTTGCCCACGTAAACAGCGTATGCACCATTTTTAAAAAGTGAAATTGCTTTCATGTTAGGCCTACGCGAGTTGCTGTTAGAGTACGGTTAGTGCTTAATTTTACGTATTTTATACAAAATATTTTGTACTGAAGTAGTTTTTATATGTACTAAAACATATTTAAGTGTTTATGTTCAACGTTTGCAATGTACTCTTTACTTCAGCCTTCTTTTCTCGTAACAGTGTTATTTTAAACAATTTTGAACATTAGTTTTTATGCTCTAGCTTCTAGCATATGTACGATGACGACAATCAATAAATCACGAAGAACAGTAGCCTACATTACTGCGATTTATAATTTCAGTTTGCGAAATAGGCTACAGACGAACCTGACATCTTGCCTTGTCGAAACAAGCGTGAGCGTTGTACCACGTTTTGCAGAAACAAATAAACGCGTGATGACGCTTGGCTCAACTGAAGCACCATCGAGGTACCGCCAGTAGCCTACAGCCTAATACCCATTGCAGTTAGAGATAAACTCTTTGGAAATTCCTGGTGTAATGATGCACGCAGGTGATGGGCAACTTAGGGACCTGCGAATCGTTTTTTTTTCGTTCGAATCGAATCTCGAATCGAATCGGCCGTATATACCACGCAAGCCGTAACACAGCCTGACGGACTGCAGGCGTACCGTACAGGCCTATAATAGTTGACGACTAGCATTGTAAACGAACGAGAGTGATGTACGGAACTGAGTACTTGTTCATTTTAATTCAGTCCTAAAACGCGTCAAACAATGTCGTTGTACGCTTATTTAACTCCCAAAGTCGACTTTAAACGCAAATTTAACCACCACCAATCGTTTCTTCATGAATGACGATTGACAGCGCGGACGATTCGAAAATTTTGAATCGGACCATCAGTACAAATCGAATCTCGAATCGGACGTACGATTCGAAATCGAATCGAATCACGAAGCTTCGCAGGTCCCTAGGGAAACTAGAGGTAACTGAGTCTGGAAGTTTTAAAACTAAAACTAGTAGTCAAATTTACAGTTACTAACTGATTATACACTCCATTATACACACCATACTCTTGCGTATCACAAGGTAGTAAGGCGACATTATTCAGGCGACGTGATCTGAAAATTCCTCGGGATTCTGTGCACCAAAAATTATTTAAATCGGTTCATTTTTCGCGAGTTATTCCAAGTACAAAAGGGGGCGTTTTAATAGTTACTGGAAATTTGCGAGGCAAGTACTACGTAATTAACATTTCAGGCAATATCGTGCATCTGAGAACGCGGCGCTAGATGAAGTGGCGTATAGACCAGTTAGACCTACATTGTCCGACGTTAGGCCTACAGTTTGGAAAGCATTCGATCGTTAGAAGCATCGACTGGCGAATAATCATTTGAGATTAAAGCAATTCGCATACAATTGTGAAATTATCAATCTGCCAAACACTAAAAATACGGTATTTTCTCAAGTCAAACGACGTTGCTGGCCGGCGATGATGTCACACGCATCCGATGCAATATGCAGAACAAAAATTTAAAAAAATCACGAATAACATAAAATAAAAGAAAGAATGCGCTTGTCAGTATGGTCTGGGATTTAGCTTCTGACTGCTGCACCCATCAAAGTACCTACTGTCAGTGGCGCCTTGAACCACGTCACGCGCAAAGCGCCGGAAAAAATTGTTATCCTGCCGCTCCACATTGGCTCTAAAAGTACAATTACTCGTTATGGCTGAATCTTTATGCTCAACTGCAAGCGTGCATCTCTGCACGCAGTCGGATCATATCGGTGTGTGGTCATATGAGATGGAGACACGCCAACTTCGCGACAGACAGCGGGCGCTGATAGATTTAGAAATCGTTATTTTCTGTCTCCGAGTTAACTGTACAGGGTGGCCCAAATAGTAAGCCACTATCAGGAATCATCATTAAATCGTATTAAAAATCGCCAGTGCGGCTATATTTCTCATCAATTTTGAGTATGAAATGAGCACAAGTATTCTATTAGTGTGTATTAAATATTCTATGTGTGACCTAATTTGTGACGTTATCAGTTGCTGTGTCTGAAGCTGCGACATGGGTAAAATCTATGTATATGACAAAATCGTGATTTAAAACCAGAAAAAAAGATTAAATGTGAAAATCAGAGGAATTTTTTACATAAATGTCCAACTAATAAATGGTTTAGGAATAGAACTCACAGTTTGTTAAAGCGAGCTGATGTCAGAGGGAGCGCTGAAATCATTTACCGTATGTGACGCATATTGCCACTTTGTATGTCAGTCATAGTTATTGATGCCAAAAGTAGGTCACGCAGAGAATATTTAATACTGACGGATAATGTTATAGTGCTTGATCATTTCTTTAATATGACGAATAAATCTAATCTCATTGGCAGACTTTAATACGATTTAACACACTTTTTTGATAATTTGGTAGTGGCTTAATTTTTTTGAGCCACCCTGTATAGTTGCCCATGCAGTTGGCGTGCGACTGCAGATGACTGACGATCAAAATACCACAGCGACGTTTGTACCCGACATAAATATCCATCGGTGGGTATATGACTGTTGCCTACGCTTATTTCCGAAAAACAGGCGCAGCTGTTGACATGGGAAAATGCTGCGTCTGGCTTCGACAGTGTATCGTCCTCTGTGTCAGCGGAGTGATATCATACAGTGTTTGTTCTGGCGCTTTCTGCGTCGAATCGTTAGATGCACGATTTGTGAATAAGCGCATTGGAAATCGCTCCTCCATTGGTGCAACTGTCGATGGCAACAGCCATGTTGTTACTGACTGCCGAAAGGGGGAATTTGTTCAACAGCTAGGCTATTTTTGATCTGTCTGTGTTAGAGATAATGGTATTTTACCTAACTGTCGCTATGTTAACTTACATTGTGTCCTTGAAGATATCACTTTTGAGAGTGTTGATGTACTGCGTTCCATTAACAAAATGAAAGGCAACTGTAGTAGTGCATGGGCCCGATGGTTTGCCTCCACTCTTGTTTAAAAAAAACTAAAGCACAGCTTGTGCCAACCATTAGCCATGTTTTATAACCAGTTTATGTCAGTAGTGGCTTATGTACCGTGCGAGTGGAAAAGTGCTGTTTAAGTATACCAGTTTACAAGAAAGATGCTTCCAGTGTGGTAGAGAACTATCGCCCAATTTCACTTATGTGTGTTGTAAGTAACATTATGGAACGGATTGTTTCTGACCAAATTACCAATCATTTGCTCGGAAAAAAGATATTCTACATAGTGCTCAACACGGGTTTTTAAAGCGTCGTTCTACCACTACAAATCTTACTGAATGTTTCAATGATTGGACAGTTTGTGTTCAATATAGATGTCAAGTTACTGGCGTGTACATTGATTTTCAAAAAGGTTTCGATGTGGTGTCTCATGAGAAGTTGTTTCATCGACTGTACCATTATGGAATACGTGGAAATGTACTTTTGTGGCTAAAAAACTTTTTTACTGGTAGAACTCGTCAGATAAAGACAGCAAAACGAACAAGCGCAAGTTCTGAAGCAGAACCACATTGCAAACACAATATCGTCTTTCGCATTTTGTCGAACAAAAATCAATTCATGGTCATGACTTTCGCTGCGGTAGTCGCTTCTGTTGCTTGTTCGAGTTTTGCCGAAGCGAGTCTTTATGTCGCTGTCTGTATGCCTGCATGCAGAATGCAACACAAACTCACAATACAATACAATACAATAATAAAACTTGTATAGCGCCATAATAAGAAATATGCAGAGGCGCCATCTTTCGCCACGACGTTCAGTGCCGTAACCAAACAACTTGTTGCATACAGGGTGGCCCAAATTGATTCACTGATCGGGGTTTAACGGCGCTTTCCGCACAAACAGGCTATATCGTGCCTTTGATAATGTTGCAGTTAAAAGTGAAATTAACGAGAAAGTTGACAAAGTTACGTGTTGGGAATACATACAAGAAACCATTACAATCATTAACTCTTTAATCTGGTCTCTGTAGCGGAAACTCTTAAGACACGTAAGATATCACGAGAGTGGTCGTCTTCAGGGTAGCCCAAAAAGAAAATCTCTACAGAGTCATCAATATGAGGTCACTACGAAACCGCACAGTCATAACACGAAAAACGCAATGCACCTTTATCAGCTCTAGCCGTCGTTCCTGCCATTTTTCGAGAATGCTGGAAACTTCGTGTTTCTTGCTGAAAAACTCCAAACTCTCTGCAAACGGACATTATAGACTACCGTGATCCATTAATAAACAGAAACTTATCACGCGAAGAACATTCAGAACAGTCTCGGCAAAAAAATTGCAAATCAAGTTAACCGTAACAGTAACTGGATGATTCGCAGACAGTGCAGTGTGAACTCCCCTGTTAACTGCACCTTATAAATACTCATACATCCTTACTTACTGTAACACCAATCCACAGTCAGTCAAGTTAGTCACTTCACAGACTGAATGATTTGTGGAGATTTGCGCTAAAAAAATGTCAGAAACTTGGAACAAAATAATTGCTCTAAATGTGATTTTTAAAACTTGACTGACGCTGTTTCCACTCTAATTTCAATTCCTTTTAATTTTATATTTCCCTTTTCATTGTTTTCACACTTCAGATGTTTTTCGGTTTTCACACGTATTACGAAGAGCTGACTGCTCTTTACCGTGAAAATTCACAAATTCTTCTCCATGCGAATGACTGACTGCAAACTGTCCGATTATCACTTTAACCGGTAATTCGTTAAAAATAGGAGAAAAATACATTTTTAAAAACATAAAAACGACACAAAATCGAATTGCACCTAAGACCGCATCGTTATCTGTTGATAAGAAGAAAGTGGGACGTTGTTTGTTGCTCGGCGATTCGGCAGACACATGCCGGTTATCTTCCGTCACCAAGCCACTGCACATCAGCCGTCAACAAAATTTGCCACCTTTGTATGAGTTATCTTTAACATAATTAACGAATTACTATTAGGTATTCATTGCGCCGCTGGCTGTAACGCATAAACAGAAAGTGCAATGACGCAAAGGCAAAGGCATATAACACTTGTATAGCGCCAAAAGCCGCATACCGCAGCTGCAGCGGCGCTGTTCATGTCACAGACAGAGCTGGCGTAGAGCCTATGCTGTACGCTAAGGCTATGAACAACCAGCCATACGCAGCCCTGGTCTGCCATTTAATGGTCTCCACCACTGTAATCCACGGATTACTACTCTTTTACCGACCCCGAAGGGATGGAATGCTGAGTTGGCCTGGTTGGTTGACCCACAGCGGAGACCTTACCCACTAAGTGGTCACATGTCAACCATAGATCAGGGATAGTCTGCCAGCTAAAGACCGACATCCTAACCACTGAGCCACGCCGCCAACCGTCACAATGAACATTACACGACAGTAACACATAAAAAAAGTATAAAAACAAACGAGACGTAAAATAACACAAAAAATACTATTCACATCATGCGCAGACCCGTTATGCTCATTCGTGCAAATATTCGTGCCAGCTACCAGCTTCGGGGTTGCCAAAGGTCAAGCCGGGTGGCTTTGGTCGTTCTGGTTCAATGTGCAGTTCAAATGTAAGTGCATGTCAAAATGCAACCGAAATGCATTCTACGTTGTCAGATTTTTCTCTCGAGTTAGTTGATAAAAGTAATTTCGCGCAAATCTGTCACAGCCGCAACCGGAGTGCTTGCTTTCCACGCAATGGCGTGTCGTCAACTAGCAACGGATGCAAACTGACCGTGAAGTTTATCAGCTGGCTTGAACTTACCTTTCGGAATCACTGGATTCCATCGCACGACTAATACTACCGTCGACGTATCTTGCACTGTTCAGCTCCGCAGTTGCTACTGCAAATACAGCATCATCTGTGCGATCACTCGAATATAACAAGAATAATAATAATGATAATAACAATAAAATGCCAGTAACACAGCGTCATGTAGTGGACCGATGCAGACGAACTACGGCTGTTTTTAAGATGTCATTCAAAGGTAGGACGGACATCGGCAGGCTCTCAGTTCTAGGCATATGTAATTATGGCCGTAGTTAGGGGGCGGGGCGGTTTACGGGCTCAAACCCCCCTGCCCGAAATCATGACGAAAAAAATAAATAATTGATCAGTCTGAAGTCAGTATTTTCACTTTACAGTCTTTTTTACTTCTCACCCCCGAAAACGAATGATGGTGTACAGCGTGTCCGCCCCCATATTGAGCCCCCGCCCCCAAAATGTAATTCCTGGCTAAGGCCCTGTATGTAGGCACGAAAATAATAATAATGTGACCGCTTAAGTACGATTTACAGGCACCACAACACGTTTAACACGGGCGCTAAACAACATCTGCTTCTCGAACTCTGACACAATCTGATAACGTGACTAAAACGCAGCCTTGCATAAAGGTTGACGTTAGCACCAGAAAAGATAAGCAGCGTACAGGTACAATACACAATTACAATTACATGCGACACAATAAATCAAAACAACTGGTCGTACAAAATACGAAAAGCCATCCTGGTTTAGCAACCTCTCAATTTGTACTTTCAGTTGGTTCTCTTTTCACTCATGTTTGAAACTACTTCCACTTCAACTTATCTTATCACACACATGTATTCAAGTTGCACAGGACCACAGCATTTTTTTTCTATACACGAATGGCTTGGCCAGAATCGAGGGGACTTGTTAATTACAGCTCCGAGCCCACGCAGGGCAAACCAACATGGCAAAGAGTGATTTTACCTGCAGCAACTTCAGCATCACTCCGCCTGTCATCGTCATCATCATCTGCGTTTGCTGCTGACTGCTCAGAAATCTCGGCACTGTTGTTGCCAAACAGATTGAAAGGTGCGTCGATGCTGTCGAAAGCCGATTTCAGAGACGAAGTTGCTTCAAAGAACTTGGCCTTCGGAACTGATGGTGGCGCCTCACTAGTGATGCTCGGTTCAACGCGATTCGATTTCTTCTGCACACTAAAACACCGAATACAAAAACAGCCTCGCTAAAAGTTGTGAACCAATACTGTGAAGATTACTGGAAAATGCATGAATAAAGTATATATTTGCTCATTTATTCAGGTAATGCTGTCTGTGCTGATTATCAACACTGGAAGTTCAGGAAATGAAGAATTAATTCCTCACAAAATTGGTTAATTTTAGATATTCTCTTATGATGTCATTCATGATAATTAATAAAGATAGCATGGTATGAAGAATAACAATAAAAAGGTGAAACTTTTTACCTTGTACCCTATATAATGAACATGGAAATATAAACAGAAAATAACTAGATAACTAGATATACACTGTACAATTCCAGTCATCTTAAGAGACAGAATTCCATTTGATGACAAATTAATGAATTCATATATGGGATTAAGTCTACATTAATAACTATTTATGTGATAGTAATCACCTTCAAATATTGCTAAACCTTTACAGGTAGTAGCCAGTAATAAAGAAGAGACAAGAAAGCCTTACAATAAAAGTTAACTATGGTTAAAAAATAGTCTGTACATAAAACAAAATACATAATGCTGTGACAGGAAAAATATCAGCAGCAAATAAGCAAATAAGTTTCAAAATATATGTGTCGACAGAGGTGATTTCGAAAGCGTCAGACGTCGCAGTGAGCTACAGACCGTTTTGTTTGTTCAGCAACGTTGCGTTTTTCATCGTCTGCAGGATCATACCTCAGTTCCACCGTGTTTCTGCGCCACAAACAAACATACGACGTGAACATGTCCGGAGTCCAATTTACGACGAACCGTATCATTATGCCACATGAACCTCTATGTAACCGCAGAGGACTAAATGTACAAATATGCATAAAAGACACAGCAAGCTAAAAAAACATTCAGACAGTGGTACTAAAATTACACTGCCCATCAAATGCTTTAATCCAAGCCATGCTCAAACTGTCAAGATCTTTTACACTAAAGTTATAAGTGATTTCGAATTACGGCAAGTTTATGACCGGCAACTCTGTGTGAGTGTGGTAAAGATGCTCATAATAATCAGTAAAAAGATCTTAAATTGCAACTCACCAGTTACCAGAAGATAAATCTTTTAAGACAGGAGTCATAATAATCTTAAGAAAGACATTAAGAATTCTTCTAAGACGAGCCAGCCAGCAAACTAATTAGACGTAGGTGATATAAAGGTAAGCAAGCTACAAAGTAACTCCTAGAGTATCTGTTAGACAAAAATTCATTCGAAAATTTCTTAATTCCCCATCTGTTCTCTTTTTCGTGTTTAAATTAAAGATTTTATCGTATTTCTGCGAAATCGCATCTTAAACACAGTAACTGACAACGTCACATATTACGTCGTGCATAGAATACGTACTACCAACTGACAGTTTTTGAACGCTTCTTGTAAGCTCAAATTTGACGTAAAAACCAAGCCCCATTGGCAGTTTGTTGAAAATTTGGTAGGGATCTAACTTTTTGGACCACCCTGTAGTCTTAAGTGACACGATACAAATGCCACGGCTGCTTCATATTTGTGTAGAACCTGAACGACGTGATGTTCTTCTGTTTAGACAGCGAACTGCATGGAACGACAGTTTTCAACACTTTCAGCGCAGTTTCCCGTTCGTTCGAGTGCGCCGTCTCAACCAGTTCTAACGTCACAAAACAAACGTGCCCAACCACAGCACAACTTCGGCTTAGGCTGCCTTGTTTCTTAATCATTGTTTGTATACAGTCTGTCTTTGGCGAATAAACATGTTTGTTGGATGTCAATATCAATGCGTGCATTTGTATAGTACATATCACTCAGTGTGCAGGTAAAGGCAAAAGTAGACAGGTTCATTTATATAATGCCATAAATGCCTCATCAGCGATGATGTCGTCACAGACAGGGTCGGCGTACAGCCTAGGTAGTAGTCCAGGCCCGCAGTCACGGACTTTGACCTGTAGCCATACAGCCGTACGCAGCCGTACAGTCTACCGTTTTTAAGGTCTCCACCTTCGTAAGCCATTTAAATACATGGATTACTACTCACTTACTGACCCTGGAGGGATGGAAGGCTGAGTTGGCCTGGTTGGCTGACCCTCAGCGGAACACCCTAACGTGCACTGTACGCTAGTACCGTGCGAACAGCAACGTTTTAAGCACGCATCTTAAAGCAGCATGAGGATTACGGACAACATCTGAGAGACTGTTCCAAGCGGACAGACCAGCTATAGTAAAGTCCGGCGGCCTTATATGCCGAGTTGGTGCAGTGGTACATGCAGCAGACTGTGGTTTGCAGGACGGCCGATGTAAGCGGGTGGAGAATTCGACAGAATAACAACGTGTAATTGTGTACATGTACACTAAAAGTACGCAATGCTGTTTCTAGTCCCTGTAGTTAAACACTGATTTACACTGCGCTGTGGTCGCACTGTAGCTCAAATGGAAAATGTCTCCAACAACTGTAAAAACAAGTCTACCTGTCTGGGGACCAGCGTCAGATTTGTACTGTGTCAGTCTGTATCACATTCAGTGACGTATTTAATGGGGCCATTGGCTCACCCCCCCCCCTCGGAGTGCGGCGATTTTTTTGGCTCGTACTGTTTAAATAACGCACAATTTGGTCAGTTGATTCTCAGCAAAATCGCCCGCCTCACACCCCACAGGGAGATCTTACAGAGCTCTCTAGATCCCGTTGCTCGATTTAGGGGGGGTTTAATTCTAAGGCGCAGGGAGTGGGAGGGAACGGAAGGAGAGGGAATAGGGACTGTCATCCTTCTGACATCCTAAATACGCCACCGATGATATTATTATTATGCTATGACACTATGATGATACTACGTGATACGCCTCAAGAAAAAAACGACAAAAATTGAAGACAGTAAATATAATGCATCAAAACAGTTGAACAGTTGAAACAGAGAGGCCAGCAAAACAATGTACCTGGATCACAGATATTGCTGTCAGATGCAAAAAAGCGACTGTCAAGCTGAAAGCGGGTGTCGTTTCCAATCCGATTTTGCAGCTCCAACAACTATAGTGCAACACAAAAATAACACAAATTTAGTCGATTAATATGCCAAATTATTCTGCCCTCTTGATTTCACAGCACACTACGAGTTCATTGCATAGCCAGATAGTTAGAATCTGTGAAATGTTCGTAACTAAAGAAGACGCATGAAAAAAAACCCAAAAAACATGAAACCAAAACGAATAAAGCAACATAAAAGAAATGGCAACAACGTATAAGCAAATACGAAATAAAACACATTATTAATGTCACAGAGCAGAAACATAGAAAAAACCCAGAGCAATGGTATCTGACCAACCTTAGAACCTTCGGGTCCCGAGAACTCATGTCGTATCTTGAGCACATCTCCATCGTCATCACCATCAGCCTCTGAATCTTCATCATCATCAAAGAGAAACATCTTCTGCTGCTGCATCAACATTATTATCATTATTATTAGCTGCAAAAAACACAAACTCTAAACAATCACGTAAATATATGTCTTAAATTTAATAACATATCATGGATAAATTTCAACTGGATTACAGCCTAATAAATTGATAAAACGAAAAAACCCATAATAGTCTGCTTTATATGTGATACATTCACACATCCATTTAGAGCTAGTTTTAAAACACTAATAAAACAATAAAATAATAATAAACTGATTTATAAAGTGCCGTAAAATCATAACTTCAGGGGCGCTGGCGGAAGTTGGTTGTGGTCAGGCGTGTATGCTACAGTCACACGCTAAACGATAAAAAATAACTTTTCAGCCTTCGAGATTTGACGGTCGTCAGAGAGTCACTGTTGGTGACGAGTGAAGGTAGTGAGTTCCAGACAGACGGAGCTGAGTACAGGAAAGCAAACTCAGACCTGGTGATATTTCTGTCAATTTAAGGTCTCGCTTTCAAGTCTCGACAGAACTACATGCAAACCTGTTTGTCGGCCGATGCAACTTGCGTTTTAGCATCGACGTCGTCATCACCAGCCTCCGCATCCGAGTCCGAGTCAAACACAATCCGGTTTGCTCGATATTTGTCCACATCCTTCACAACACACGTACATCACTATTACTAACACTTACAACCAGGGTTACCTCTCTCCAGACAAAAAAAATTCCCAGCTTTTCCAGACAAAATTGCAGGCAATATGTCCAACAAACGCACATTTATTAATCCAAATTCTCCGTGAACGTCACGTATAAAAAATGATTTACAGTACAAATAAATTACACGCGAGTTATTTTGTTCAGCTGCCACAATCAAATTTCCCTGACTACACGGATTCGCTGACCTTTCCCTGACTTTGGGCCTTTCCCCGACCTTAAACGAATTCCCCGACCTTGGACAAATTCCCTGCATTTCCAGGTTTCCAGAAATTCTGTGTTGAGTGGGGTGCTAAACTCTACTCATTCAGTCGGTTTCCAGAAATTCCAGAAAAGTGGTAAGCCTGTACAACTGCAAGCATGATCACATATTTTAAAGGGAACATACAGCAGATGAGAAGCCAGCAGTGGGTGAGATTTGAACCTGCAACCTCTTCATCGCCAGTCCAACACTCTAACAACTAGACCGCCAACCAACTTTAATCACACAATTACTGATTACTTTTTCCAACATTCTTTGGTCGCTGAAGGGGCCTGTCGTGATAAAGTTCTGGCACCATCTCATAGTGTAAGAGCCTTTATGTTCTTCTGATGCCGTAAACATTACGTTCCGTTTACCACATCGCTAAGAGCAGTGTGTAACTGACAACAAAAATGCACGCACAATGTTTCTGAGCGCCTGCTGAATGGCCGCCTTCTGAGACGATTCAAACTCGGCTTTCGACCTCAAGCTGTTCAGTCTCTTCAGATTGGACTCAATCTTCTTTCTCTCCTGCAAACGTCGACAAAACAGCAAATTACCCATAAAGTCGTAGTAGAAATTCAATTCCACTTTTCATTAATGCAATTAGAATGTTACATTATCGGACATTTAAAAATCGTCTTCTCTGGTTTTGCACTGACACTGTGTTACACCCACACCCAGAAATATTTTCACCAATTACTGCAAGGATTTTATTCAGTAGAGACGTTAAGTAATGAATCCTTAAGATGAGACATCCAGTCAGATGTGGAGGATAATAGCTTTTTGCCAGTGACACACATACTCCACAAAACCATCATGCACATCCAAGAAGCCTGTGCCACTATAAGAAATACCACTTTTCAACTGCCAGTCTAACCACACGGAGAAGTCTTCCGGGTTTTCAAGACACGTGTTAATAATGTTTCGGTTTACTAGCAAACTCAGTCCATTACGAAGGTTCCTACTTACCAATACGCTACACAAACATACACTGACAGCACCAACACACTGAACAACACAAGGTGTCGCAACTTTATGTGTACTAAATGCACTCACGTTGGTTTTATGCGGTTTACCGACTACATCATCAACATCTGGAACTGCAGCAGACTTCGGCTGTTGTACCGTCAAAGCAACTGAATCGGCAACATCATTCTTCACGCCTTCTTCTGAATACCCGGCCTTGGAAAACTTTTGTTTCTGTTTGGGTTCTGAACTGCAGACTTTCCACGGCAAAAACTCCGGCACACTGCTTTGGCCGTCAACCGTGGAAAGCTCTTGTGCTGATGATGTGTCAGTACTAGCAATGACGGTCTTCAAAGATCGTGAGCAATCACTAGCAGAAGAACGCCTTTTTCGCCTGGCTTTCGTTCTCGGAGATTCTTCCACGGAACTCGGAGGTGACCGTAAAACATTTCCGTCACCGTTGAAGAGCTCTTGGCGACTATCCATGTTACCATGTTGACCGGTCGTGTTGTCTTCACTCTCGGAATTCCCACACACTGGGTGGCTAGTATGATTGCGCACATTTTCCGCAACCTCCGACGTCACCCGGCTGGAACGAATTACGATATCCGTGTCGGCGGAAGACGCCGACTCATAACCATCAACTGCTCGATCTAGAGTCTGATATTTTGACAGTATGCGGTCAAATTCAACGGGAACGGTTTGGTGTTGGGAAGAAACCGATCGCAATCTATTGCTCTTCGGCCGAAGTGATTGCCGAAACAGTTGACTGACGCGTCCACTTTCGATCAAATCAAACACATCTTCATCGCTAGAGTCACGGCCCATGCGCCGACTAATCATTCTGCCTGGGTCTTTATCCACGTACTCGTCGACAACTGCAGCCTGGTATTCGCGGTACACATCAACGTGTCGCGGCCGCATCAGACGTGCAGGTTTAGTAGCGGAAAAGGCATTAGTCGATTCTGTCTCTTCAAAGCTAATGACGCCGAACTCAGCTTTGCGGCGAGAAATCTGGTCGCCATTCCGCAGTAATTTTGAACGACTGGCATCCAAGTTTACTTCAACCGGAACCTC
>Ga0056115_1000722_pt1 | contig 14745 bp, 16 predicted proteins | sample WorMetOlspDAHAB1_FD_77007 | JGI IMG/M metagenome (GOLD analysis project Ga0056115, IMG submission 77007) | Marine gutless worms symbiont microbial communities from Max Planck institute for Marine Microbiology, Germany - Olavius sp. DAHAB.1 ...
TGCTGTTGGCTGGCTGGAGCTGAAAGAGTTTGACAAAGCATACGAAGACTTTAAAAAGATGTTCGAACATGTTGCTGGAGATTTTCAGGTTAACAACATGCACGTTTAAACTGACTGCCAGTGTATGGAGTAACCAATGAAGTTGCTGTATTGTGTGTTACTATAGGGTGCGGCAAAAAAGTATCCCCCTAAGATTTTCTTCCATAGTGAAATTTTACAACCATATTTAATCATCGTATGCGCACATAATGGTGTTATCAACATTCAGTTAGCTTACTGCATTTCAGAGTTATGAGAATGACAGTGATGTCACGTAGTGATTTTCGCATGCTCAAAAACTTTCGTAGCAAAACGCATTCATGAAAATCCTGTACAGAACCGGATGTGAAACAGCTGTCTGGATTTCATTACCACAGAAATTTGAAGTATAAATTCACCCGAATTGAACCCTCTGGATTACTACCTCTGGGAGAATATTCGAGGTCATTTACAGGTACTGTCGAAAACTGAAGATATCGCCGAACTCTAGGAAATGCAGCAAATGACAAGTCTAACTCAGGGTACAATAGACACAGCAGTAAAAATTTTTAAATGACCAATAAATGCTTCTGTTGTAGCAAAGGTAGACACTTTTGTTATTCACAGAAACTACAATGTTATGCTGCATGTTAAGCTGCTTTATTAGTTTAGCTTGAACAGCGTAATTTACTGTGCGATTGCATGGACGTTTTCAAGCATGCCAAAATCGCTATTTGGCATCACTGTAATGCTGATAACGCTGCTAATTATATGCTGAAACGACTGTTGTATGCATATAGGATGACTAAATGTCGGTAAAATTTCGGGTTGAAATTCCAAGCAATTGCTGAGAAGACTGTAAAAAATCTTAGGGGAAACTTGTTTTGCCGCGCCCTGTATATTGCAGTATTATTTTTAACTCGTGGTTATGAAATCGACCGGAGTGGGTGAGTGAACGAACAATGTATAAGTTAGTGAATCAAAAATTATGCAATTTTTCTTACAATAATCAAACTATTCTGTATGCTGTTAAAACGTGTGCTGTTCAGGTGTGGACAGAAAACAAGAAAAGAGACGGCGCAACGAATTTCATCACCGGCATGGGTGGATTTTTGCAAGCAATTCTGTTCGGTTACGGTGGCTTTCGTCTGCGAAACAAATCCCTCGATTTCGACCCAGTGTTGCCGCCCAGTTGTTCGGAAATGAGGTTCACAGGAATTGACTACCTGAACAGCAGTTTCTCCCTAACTGTTGTCAACAGGAACATGACAGTTACCCTAACATCAGCTGGTCGCCACACACTGCGCCTCTTTGTCGATCGCAAAAGTATTGCTTTAGTTTTAAATCATCCTGTGACTGTTAACAGGACCAAGGCATACATCAAACTTGGCAGCTAACACTCGCACACATATATGGTTTACATCGCATATCTAATAGTAATGTAACGGCGACTCCGGTTCTTATTACAGCTGCAGAACTGCCGCCACTATATTTTACTGTATTATAATTTTTTATTCATCGACGGATTTAGCTGGTGCTACAAATGTGTGTTTTTTAAGTCAACTTACTTGCGTTAATTACACAGCTTTGAACACTTTCCAGAAATAGCAGAATTTATTTTGACGAGTAAAACGATAACAACACTGAATGAAACCGACCAGCATAGTTAAGTTTTTACAAAAAAAACTGATCTTAAAACGCATTCATGCACTTGTTCCACTAAAAACACTTTCAACTGTCAAACCAATCACCAGTACAATACGCACAGCACTTACTCCCTCACTCCACAAAATGTGCGTCAACATTTCAAACCACATATATTTCCTAACATGCTATAAGATGCTGCCAATATTAGGAAAAATGGACATATTTGGAATTAGTGTTAATTGGAATCTGCAGTGCGTTAACACAATGGCAACTTACGAACACGCTAACAAAAACAGATGACAATACAGTAAATCAGTTTAACAAAATTGTGCTCACTGTTACACTATGAGTGATGCCTTACAGCGAGTCCAGATGTATTCGATGTAGTGATAGGGAAACTAGTACCTTGTTGTAAGACACTTACAGCACAACATGGTCTTGGCTTAGTTTAGGCATACCACTCAACAATCTATCTGCTTAAAACCACTGCCAAACAGTCGCAGAATTAAAAATGCGTGCTAACTTTTACAATCTTGTGCTGATGCCACGACAAAGCATGTTCAACAGTCGCTTAAAGAAAGCATCGGTAGGTATTAAGACTATTAAGTTAGTGGCATTTTATGTATGACAATATGAACGAAACTGGATCCTCTGAATCTGCTGGACACTGAAACATCTTCAGCACTCACCGTCACTGTCCAGCATCTGCAATTAACAGCATACATTATCGCATGCACTGCATTTAGTAATTCTGAGAAAATTCAACTAAAAACACAAAAACTCACCACCTTAATAGTGAATAGGCTATCGCATTATTGGCCATTAACATTATTACATTATTTGGCATACCAACGCTCGCAGTGGGTCTTTGGCACTGTCATTATATTCTAATTTTGTGCACCTGGCAGTAATTTATTTTTAGAAAACCCAGGGCAAAACTTGAGAAACCCAAAACAGTGTACATATTGAAGACGGTCCCTCCCTCTGCACATACACAAGATGATGCAAAAATGACCACTCACTTGCAAGAGACAGCTGCTGAGGTACACCATTGTCAGTTACAGCATGTGGAACACTCAGAACAATACGTTTCACAGCACCACTAGCTGCTTGGCTTTTCACCTGAATTCCACACACAACAGTCGACAGGCATGGCTAAGTTCATGACATCAAACAGCTAAAACATGCATTCCCTACAAGATGGCGATGACAACCACTATAAATGTAATGCATATCACTGTTACCACATGCACGGCACACGTTATAACTAAACGTGTAGATAGCAGGGATGGGGACCTCGAGAACAGCTCGAGGAGACAAAGTCGTGGCCTTGGCCTCGAGAAATCTATCTAATTACTCAGTATTGTATTCACAGTCACTGTGTGGATCACTAGAACTGTGCAAGGCTTGCGATTCACGTGCTTAACTCTCCTGTCTCAGTTGTGTGAAGACAGATGATTAGATGTAGCACCATCTTGGCAATCTCGAGGACAAAAAGTCGTGGCCTCGGCCTCGAAGTTGCCTGGCCTCGAAGGTTCTGGCCTTGTCCTTGGTCTTGAACATTCTGTACTCGAACACATCGCTGGTAGATACACTGCGTTTCTAGTTACAACAAATATAGATAACTGTCAGCAACGCACATTGGTGCTCGGCAAGTGAAGCTGAGATCCGTTTGCTGCTGTCGACTGTTCCGAGGCAACAGTAATCGGTGAAATTGACGGTGAAACTTTCACAAATGACTACGGAACAAATCAAAACTTACAATTATACACACTGAAATCTACTGTACTCAGTCAACTTAGTGGAAATATCTTTGTATAGACCAGTGAGGTTATACACGTATGCTGATCACTGTCAGAACGATTTGACCATCTTGGTATTCAACTAATAACAATCCAGGATGCCCTGCTTTGAAAGCTATGTTGGGAGTACAATTCATGGGTCACTGGTCAAATCCCAGCCAGGGACATCAGAAGAAAATAAAATCTTGAATTACTGATGTAGTGTCAAAGTGTAACATATCATCAGGGCCGTCAGCCAACTTGCTCGGGAAGTGGATCATCTGCTGGATGTGAGAGGCAAGTCTAGTGATCAGCATTTGTGGACTGGTGGTTGGCTGCAAAAAAAACCTTGTGAAGATTTACTATGCTTTCTCTGGCAGTAGAGAGAGTTTCACGATGTTCGGTAAAAACCAAATTATACAGCTTTTGGTGACAGAGGATAAAACTCGAATGCTGAGTGACTGGGAGTACTAGTGAGTACAGTTTGAAGCCCCTAGCGACACAGTATAGGTCATTTCTGAAGGCACTGGGAATTGAGCCCGCCAGTGGCGTCACAGAACAATTGGGGGCCCTTGGACATAGTTTAGCATTGGGGCCCTTGACCCCTCCTCCCCGGCAGTCTGACCGTGGATGGCTGCTGGCAATGATGGGCTGGCATTGTTTTCCAGCGTGACAATCGCACACGAGGCAAAAATAACCGACATAAAGATGAAAAGAAGAAATAAAAAAACAAGAAACAGCAGCTACGGAACAACAAAACACTAAACTAAATTAACAGAAGAGACACGACAACATGCAGACAAGCACAGCACAGTGCAAAGTGAGCGACAACACAATGAAGTAAGTAAGTAAAGAAAAATTTGGCAACAGTTGCTTGGGGCGCCGGGGAAGGCCGGCCTCATTAACAGGCTGTGACGCCACTGGAAATCGCAGCATCAAATCGCAAGTCCCTTGAAGTCCGGTAACCGAGTCGCGCACAAATTCAAAGAGCCACGGATTCCGCCACCAGCAAATGTCTTCAACGCACACGATACAATATACGCTGCAGAAACCTGCTGAGTGAACTGCTGCTCCTGCAGACGCAGTTCGTCCACTTTGGCCTGAGCCAGAGACCGCTGTCTATTCAGCTCCACCATCTGCTGACGGATAGCATCACGCCGCGCATCGAGGCTCCTCCGACTGCATGGCAGCTCGGTCCCGGCTTCTTGCACGGCGGGCGACGTTCTAACAATGGCCGACATCGGCCGCTGACTACGCTGGTACTTGTCTGTCGTCTGCACGTTCACTGAATTGTTATGACGTGCGTCTGTCGATGGCTGGGAATAACACGTGCCGAGTTCTGCAGACGGAACACACTGTGCCCAGCCTGCTTCTCACCAACAGTAACAACATCATTCTCATTAAGCAAACCTTCTGTATCTGGGGCCCAATTTTCTAAATATCTTATGACAAATTTATGATCATGAGTTCGTCTAAGACTACTTTATGATCATAAATTCGTGATGACAAAGCTATGGCGAACTTACAACGACGCTAATTTTCGAAAGATCTTATGGCGACTTTAAGAACAGGCGTCATTATGTGAGCGGCAAGAAAACTTGCAACGTGCACTAATATTTCGTCCAAAATACGGCGAATCTCATGAATACACAATACGATCTTAATCATACTACACTATATATTAGTCATCTAAATGACATTTAAACATCACTTGAATTCTGTCGTGTAATAAGCAAACTGCGCCTGAAAAATAACTTCAATCTTTCTCAAAATTTCTACACACAAAGCACTGCAAATTGTCATCACACGGTGAGCATTTGAAGCTAGTTAAACACGAACAAAAAAAAACAGATAACATCGGCATATCGGGGAATCAAAACAACGTCCACTTACCATCTGCGATATACTGACGCGAGACGGCATCAGCGTCAGACTTGAACGACTGCACTGATAGATTTGCTGTGATTGGCCCCGCGTGACAATTCTGCTGAACAGTGGGAGGTAGAACCACAGAAGCGGACTGCTGGTCCACAACAACACCACACGTTGCCAGAGCATTCTGCAAAATTAACAGAAAACATCCACTGCAGCTGTGACAACCGACGCAGACAAGTGTCGAGGTATTTACGCGATACAGGAAACTAGACTTCCACTCATATACATCTAAAACCCCAAAAAAATCTTCATCATGCAAAGCAAAAGATCTCATTGCAATTACTGGCTCAACATTGAAATATTGCTTAGAAGAACTTATTAGTACAGTAACAGTTACGCGTTTTTGTCATGGCGACAAAAACACACCAACTGATAAGGAATAATTCACTGCAACTGTTGTCAGTGTTATACGCTTATATTATACATATTTCTAAGTTACCAAACAAACACTGTTAGTGTATATGCACTGGCATTATAATAAATGGAAATAAATAACAATCGACACAGATTATGGAAATTCAATGGAATAGAGAAACTGAAGCAATATACACACCGTAAACACCTGTATTTGCTGTTCAGTGTCCCGCCTGTGTTTTACTAATTCATTCCTGAGCCGTGCATATTCTTCCTGAACTGCTATCAAATCCTGCAGCACAGTTCAGTTTTGGCTCGGTAACTTAGTAACTTAGTAAATTTAAACATAAAAAATAAACTTCAACAAAACTTAAGTTGGCCAGCCACTCTTGCATATTCTGTGCACCAAAAAAGTGTGTAATGTTAGAGAGTATTACCAAATAAAAAATGCAATAACTGGTATGTGGTGCATTACTAGGACAGCTATTAGTGCACTGACGACTAGGATTATTTGGTTTGAATCTCTCTTAAATTATCATTTAAAAGCCTGGCAAGCGATTTATTTATAGTGTCACCATAAAGAATAATTTTGTACTGGCCAAAGGTGAACATGCTTTGCAGACATGACAAGAGGCTTAGCAGAAAGTTTGTAATGCACTGCTACATACAGCGTGTACAACAATTTATCAAACTTAGTAACTATATAGTCAACAACTTTCATTATTTCAACGTATTTGTGTACATCTGTGTATTACGTACATGTCTCAGTTTAAAACAGTAGCAATATCACTAACAGTTGTTAAAGCGTCGACCAGATTCCGAAGCTGCAGCACATCTGAAGCAAGATGCTCATTAACAATGCTTTCCGCTCTCCATCGGACTTCAGTCTACGACAATAACAAGTTTCTCACTACATACTGCTGCCAACGTTTTTCGTGTACTGCTCTGAAGTAAATGCGTACTTAAATCTAAGCTGAAATCTGCCTTTAAAATTTTCAAAACGTACAAACTCACTGTGACTGAACGTAAAGATGCCCAACAATATCACATTCACACTGCATGAACAGTCCTTGCAGAACTGTCCCAACGCACGGTTTGTAAACGTAGGTGAAAATGCTGTTATGTGCCTATAAATACCTCCAAACATAATTTCGTTTAAAATTTTTATTTTTCAAACACCGGTAAAACGTCCTGTTATCACTGCTGCTAACATTCTCTTCTTCTTCACTAACAGAAAACAGCACGGTTGGTGAAGCACAGCAGGATACCTCTTTGACGTAAACCGACATCTTGGCAACAGCCTCCAGCAGTGCCATTGTGTAGCCTGAGAAACTAGACGGTAAGGCGGTGGCGTCAGCAGCTTCATCACCGTGACGACGACCAGTCAACTGTTCGTACTCGGCAAGACTTGACTGAACGACACCAAGAACCTGCAACCAACGGAAAATCACACAGACAAACGCACGTGCAAAGGCGAAATCAACATGTCGAAGAACTGCAAGCAACATTGTGGTTAAATGTGTTGCAACAGCATCTCCATGAAATCTAACGCTGTGTTTGCCACGGTTGTTCAGAGTTTGAAATGTACTACTGTAGTGTACATGAGTTAAACATCGAACCCAAAACTGTGGTCTCCGATTAGGAAGGGTCAAACATGACGTCGACTTCCTACAGCAATACAGAAGTAATTTGTTTCTGCACAAATTCAGCAAAAAAAATAACATAATCCCATTTTAAACTTCAATACTACATCGTAAATCGTGACGTATGACATGATGTCTATCTAATGTCTTGTGAATTTTCATCCACATCAAGTGAGTGAGTGAGTAGAGTTTAACGCCCCACCCGACACAATATACGTCATTTTGGAGGCGGATCCACATCAAGTGAGTGAGTGAGTAGAGTTTAACGCCCCACCCGACACAATATAGGTCATTTCGGAGGCGGATCCACATTGAGTCAACAACAAACAGGAAATGCAACAGAAACCAACCCGTTGAAAGTCATCCATGGATGGCGCAGCAGCAGCAGCGGCCTGATTCGAGACATCCTCACGACGTGTGCGAGGATCGGCCGTGAATGGACGAACCTTTGTCACCTTTCCGGTGTCATTCATAGCAGCAGGTGCTCTCGGACTACTCGCCGGCGTCTCCTGTACCGCAGCCGCATCAGTTGCTACACTGTCGTGACCGCTGTCCGAGGCTACAAACTTCAACGCACTCATCGGCCGTCGAAAAGCGCCAGCTCCCTGACTGGCCTGTGCTCTATAAGGCTCTACAATATGCCAACAGCAGGTTACTTTAGTATCCATAACGCCACACATATTTATCTACACCTTAATGTCGGTTGGCCAATTGGGAATGAATGGCACGTTTGTACTATATACTGTGCCTTTTAAAGTTTATACCTTAGTTGAACGAAATGTACATTTTAAGACTTTGTCAGTCACAACAGCAGCACGTGATATGCCTCGGAGTAAAGAAAGTTTCTGTACTGAAATCCATCTTCTGTCATGGTGCCACACTTTACTCAAATATGATCTTTAATAACCAGTGATCAGCTCAAAATGTCCCTTCACACAACATAAAAACACTACTATGATCTATCTATATGGCATTATATACAAACCTTCATATGGTGTGTGATTAAAATATGAATTGAACAAACAAGTGGCGATTACTAACTGTCATTCACCATAAAAATATCGCATGGCAACATTCAGGCAAAACAAAGAGACTGTTGCCTATGGCCAACAGAAAACTAAATCTTAGATAGCAACTTGTAAAAATTGTGTACTAAACAGAAACTCATTTGACGGCATCGGGGAGGGCAACTGGGCAAAAATTGCTTTGTGATGATGTGGAGAAGCAATCCTGTCGGTATCTCTGATATTAATTATGAATTATCAGTAAAAATTTATGAAAGCAAGCACAGACCACACGCACATAAAAATGTCGCCGGCAGAAAAAGACCCAGAAAAAGACCCAGACTCGACAACAAATCGTACAATATGAACGCACCAGTGTGCTTCAGGGTGGAAACATTAGATTTTGCTGCTGCACGTTTTGCAAGTGATGGGTCACGTGCAACTGGATGTTCCTGCTCTAACTCTTGTATCAGCTGGCGAAAGCGACTTAGATCCATCGTTCCCTGAAACGATCCCGCATCTAAATGCTCCTCAGAGTCTGCCAATCAACCAAAATATACTGCTAAACACCACAGCAATCGTACTCTTAGCAACACCAGTCAATTCTGACGAAATTAGAAAAATCAGAACCCAATGTTTTGCGACATGGCTGCAGCGGAATCGAACCATTTTGACATAATTTGCTATTTAGAAATGAACAAAATTTACAAAATCTGCCAAAGACTGGAAACCCCAAAACAATACATTATCTAATATCTAGCAACAACGGCGACATGTCTCATAGTTTAAAAAGCTCTGCATGACAACAAATGTCCAACGGACAGCGCAGACCTGACGATGGTTCCGAATGCTGTTCGTCATCATTCAAAGCAGACTTATCCATCACCGATTCACTGTTGGCATCAAGTCGAGACCGCACCTCCTCCATTTCTGGCAAACTCCTTATCAACGACACCAACAAACACAAGCCATACGTTATCCACAAACCGTACATCATATACCTCAATTGCAGTAAAGCAGACATCTAATTCCCAACAGTGTTACTGCTACTGTATGCTTCAGGCATCATATAACATCAGCCAATTGAAAGCAGCCTTGTCTGCAGTATGAAGGCATCACAGTCCACTGTCAACTCTGGTCAGAGGGCATGATCGATAATGTATTAACGACATATTACAAAAACAACCACAGTGCACTGTCCATAATCATCATTTTATACTTTCATTTATTACAATGTTTACAACAACAAAAACACAAAAAGGACATACAAATGGACAATAAACATCGGGCTCAAAAGTCCTGTTACAAAAATTCATAAAAACTTAACCACGTGGTGACAGTTTTTGGTGTATTAATTAAAATATTAATTGTAAATGCAAAGACAGACACTGAGCTGAAACTCACCATTAATGAATCACAGCCTAATCTCAATACGCAAATGCAAAACGAATAATTTCAGACAAGACAAAACTTTATATGTGTTCCATACAAGAGACGTTCATCACCACAACGTTTCATCAAGTTTAACCTGTCAGATGCCGAATGGCGCGGTGCATGTGTGACATATGGAACACCAGCATGTTTCTGCCTCATAAACACACAATTCTGCATGAAACCTCCAGCAAATGTGCAAACAGAAAACTACACAAAAGCAGCAATGGTCTTAAGAGTTTAAAGTAGCAGGAACATTAACACAAATTAACATCAAGTTTTAAAGAGTATCTGATCAATTATTCACAAACTGAGAATTCGAGCGATTAATCTTCTAATCTTGTTAATCACTGCAATAAAAAATAATCGTGCATTAATGTATTACTAGCACACTGAGACAGTGTGTGAACTACCACCCATCGCTGTGCGGCTGCACGTCTGTATCACATTACTTTGAGTCTTGTATTTCGACCAAGCGACAAATGCATGCTGGAACAATGCAAAATCTGACATTTCTGAAGTACTACACAACGCAATGCCATAGACACTGGGTAGGATTATTGTATGGTGGGAGCTATGCATCTGTCTACCACAAATCTTATCACACGCAATAGACTGACTGTCGGAATGAATGTTGTTTTTCGGTTTTCAGAGAAGACATTTTTGCGATCTAGCTAATGCAATGTGGTACATTTACTTCAGTAGAAGTGTTACAATTTTTATTTTATTTATTATAAAATTGTACTCTACATACAAATAATAAAATAAAAAGCGTACCCAGCACAATATACAGGAGTTAGTACAATAACAGACGTGAAAAGCCAAAAAAAAATTGCTAGTCATGCACGATTCGTCGCTACATTTAATATAAGACAGTTTAAATGTGAGAGTTCCAAGCCACTGCCATCATCAAACATGATCTCAGATTCATCATCACGAGTAGAAAGAACATCTTTAAGCAACTCAGCCTCACACCATTCAGTGTCACTAACCTGTGTTAATTTCTTTTAATTACAATTAATTGTTTAACACGTCAAATGTACTAACTGACCAAGATCTGATCAAGTACATAACAGTATATTATATATACTGCATGCAAAACTATGGAATTCTCATCACTGTAGACATATCTATTATTTCAATCTCTGCATCCGAAACTGTCAATAACCTTAAAGAAAATTTTTCGTTGAAAACATAAAAGAAAACAACTATGGTATGCTTTATGAAAGCGCCACTGTACTTAAACAAAAATAGACACTTTGAATTCAGTTCAAATCAATCTTCAATTCAACAATCAGACCTGGAATCACGTGAGACCAACCTTTGGACTTTACAATCAGTTACAAGCTAAAAACTCAAATAATAAAATAAAACTTGTTGGGCAATTTATAGTCCTTCAAATATACACCAAGCAACATAAACAACAGGACATTCAAAGTTGGACATAATTTGCATAGTAACTTCAGTTCAGAAAACTGAAAACCATTCAAAGAAATAGAAACCCATGCACTGTACATGCATATGATCATCTGCGGATAGTCGACTCCATGGATGTCATCATGCAACATTTCAACAGCAAACAAACATACCTTCGGGTCAACACCAAGTAATTCTCGAACTGATGCTAGCAGGCGGTCAGAATCTTCTATGGCATCATAAAACTACACAAAGACAAAAATAGCGAGCTCACAAACAGACCAACAAGCCGATAAAAAATCTAACTACCAACACCCCTCAACACTCGTCACGTTACACATATCAACAGCAGAGTAGCAGTGCTGTCTTTATAATATTAGCTGGAAGTTCAATATCAGTTACCTATAAAATGAAAAAGTACTTCTCCACCTTCAGTTTAGTTTACACAAATGCTTGTTATGTGCCACTAGCACAATTTTTTTCAGTAACCACTTTTATATTTTTACAATATAGGACACAAAAAATATCTTGATAGCATTACCATACCAAAAACTAGCTATCACACCGCAGTCATTATTGCACTGTCAGTGGCAACAAAGCTATGCAAAAACATTCATTACAGTACGGTACTACTGTTACGCAGGCAGTTACATACATGGTCACTGTGAGACAATATCTCTCGTAGCAACGCCACCTGGCCACGACTTGATGGATCACTCTGTCTGTCTTTACTGCGAACTATAAACAAAAAAACTTCACTGCTGCATATATTTTGCACAGATGAATAGCGGTACACACTAAATAACAATATTCAATGTTTCACATCATATGAAAACAACTAACCACTAAGAAAGCCACAACTATTCTTGAACATTACTTAAATTTTCTTTTCAATTACAAAAAAAACAAAAAGCTGTAACGAAGCAAGACAATAATAATTAACGACGTAACGACACCAAATGAAGCTATGCTATGGATGTCTGCAAACACTGGAGCGACTACTAGATACGCACTCTTTGCAACATGCTTTTTGAGTTGGTCCTCCTTCACGACATCTAAATTCTGTGACTGATGCGCTACTTTTCGTCGATGCTTCAATGACAACAAGATGATGTAAGAATAAAACAGAAAGCTAAAAAAGACATAGAAACCAACTTGCTGCGAATTTTGCAGCAACATTAGACCCTTCCTGTATTGCTTGCAGTGACTCCTCAAAAAAATGGGATCATTAATTAGGAATGACCACTGCACGTTTAGTCTTTGGGCAATGTTCCGTTCAGAATTTATCCAACAAAAACCAAAACTCACGCAATCACTAGACCAAACGCAACTCGCTGAATATGATATCTACCCTCTTTCAAATTGGTTTTTCAAAAAAAAACACATGGAAAAGACGAAAAAAATTGGCACAAGTGTAAAACAAATATCAGTGCAATCAAAATAAACCACAGGCTAAATATTTCTAAAACAAGTCAAACACACACACATACACGCTTGCTGTACAACAAGCTGGTACCAGAGATGATGGATATATTAATGGTGTCATTCCAGTTCAGTAAGACAATCATCCTCCAAGTATTTTATCTCTGTTATAAGACGTATGCCATCCTTGCCATGAAAGCAAACAGTTCAGACATTTAAGCCTGGCAATAGTATGTCAAACTATTAACATTAAATGCTGCAGTATATGATCTTATGAAGATGCATTTACCAATTCTTGAGGAGTTGACTTTAACGAGGTCAAGTCAGACACTGTGCTCTAAAAAGCATACAACAACACAGCATTATAAGCACATCACGTTCATTAAACATACAGCTTATACACACCTACCAAACAGTTATCAAAATTATCACATGAACTGCTCAAAAACGCTAACAAATCAATGACATAAAATCAGTTGTTGCAAGTTATTTTTTTACATTAGCGAATTAAATTTCACACGTAATCCACTTGGTCACAGTTTAACATTTCTGATCCAAGAATTTATGATTCCAAACAATGAAAGTAAAATTACGCAGCCACAACATCAGATATTAATTCTACGGGATTAAAAGATATGTATACGTACATCCCAAGCCGGTTTGCGTCTTGCTTTCGGCCTTCGTTTGCCCTGTGCACTGGACGAGCGACCGGCAGCCGACCTAGTTTTCCCACTATTCAGCATAATGGCATTCAGTGCTCTCCGTATAACTACAAAGTAAAAGTAAGAGGTAAACGTTTACTTTACAGTTCCCTACTTTACCACACATCCAGTACTATGCAATGACCAACCTTGCTATAGTTAGGGTTCGGGTTATGGTAAGAGTAACTGTTACCAGGGTTAGTGGTTAGGGGTGGTCGTTGAATAGTACTGGATGTGTGGTATAAGTAGGGAACCCTAACCATAAGTAAAGCATCTCTAACCTAGGGACGAATTTTGTTTATTAAAAACAGTAGGCAAGTCACTTGCAAGCAAGCAGGAATCTAGCAAATATCGATTAAAAGTTAATGCATAAACTGTTACACTGGCCAGTGGTTATAGCCAGCGTGGAGATCGCCGCTAATATGGGTAACAGTGCAGACGAGCTCTGCCACCCAAGATCTGTTGATTATTCAGTAGAAATTGTTCTGCTGAATAAGCAACAGTTCTCGGGTGGCGGAGCTTGTCTGACTGTTACCTTAAAATGTATGTGGAAAAACGTTAGTGTGTGGCTAACGTGGAATGTGAGGTCCATCCAAAACGGCCGCGGGTATAATGCGGATGTGCGGATGTCACAACGGGTATAATGCGGATTCCAATGCGGGTAAACATCCGCATTTTACCCACATAACAAATGAGTCGGGTCTTCACTAAACCGTACGAAGCATGCATCCAGGGCTGTTTAGACAGTACAATCATCACGCGTGTCTGCTGCAGTGCTTTGGTTAACTATTATTAGTTTATAGCGACCTCCAGGGCCGCTGGCCGCTGCGTCACCGCCGTCACAGCACACGCCGCCAGGGTATATAGTTTAGGCATCTAGTTGCACAACTATTGCTTTCCTAATTATCTAATCCCAGGCCCCCTCTCGCGACACTGAAAACACCTAAGATTTTACCACTTGGGACATTTGTGAAATATGTCTAAAATGTACGTCATATACGGTGGCTTACAGCTTATGAAGTCTGCGGCGGCTTATGGCGGCTTACAGCGGCGGCTAGAGGCTCTAGCTATCGCACGACGCACTCTACAACGTACACGAGCTGGCATACGACAGCAACTTCATATACCGCATTGTTATGTACCCGGTCGTCATCTGCTATAATCCAGATCTTGTAGAAGTGTTCACCAGTCTGCTGTCTTCATCCACTGACCAAGACAAGCCCACTGTCACCGTAACGTATGACACGACGTTCAACTTGGGCGACTTTTACGTCTCAGTTCTACTATTCTGAGAAACGGAGTTTGATCCCAGCCCAATAGTGCCTCTCGCTTTTCTGCTTCACGAGCGCAAGTTGCAGTCAACACACGACGAGTTCTTCAGTCACATCCGCAA
>Ga0056115_1000723_pt1 | contig 14743 bp, 8 predicted proteins | sample WorMetOlspDAHAB1_FD_77007 | JGI IMG/M metagenome (GOLD analysis project Ga0056115, IMG submission 77007) | Marine gutless worms symbiont microbial communities from Max Planck institute for Marine Microbiology, Germany - Olavius sp. DAHAB.1 ...
ATAATCAAAATTGGTGAAAAATCTAGCCTGGTTGGCGATTTTTAATACGATTTAATGATGATTCTCGATAGTGGCTTACTTTTTTGGGGGCCACCCTGTATATTGTTGAATGAAGAATAAACTCAGTATTGTTGAATGAAAAATAATGAACTCATAGTGCACAATCAAAAGTATCGTAGATAAGAAACGGAATGAAATTTTATGAAATACCTGAAACAAAAGCAGGATGCATATCCTGGTGTACTCGGCGGGCACGAAGGTCGCAGGACTAAAAGCTGCTGCCCACTACGCTTCACACTCCTTATCTCGCAGAAATCTGAAAAATCTTATGCCTAGATCCTTCACTTTTTGTGTGTTAGCTTTACTGACGCAGTTCTAAGCACAATAATAACAATATAATTACGTTCAACTCTTGCAAAACCGTGTATACCTACAGTATGGCCTTAGCAACGGTGAACATAGATAAAATCATTAAAGTGACGTCAGCGTCATCCTATGTATAGTCAAAGGAGGCCGCAGCCAAGCGCCCCCGATTTTAGGGCCCCCAAATCAACATTCTTAATAATCTGTGTAAATAAAGAATTTGCCACCTGTCCACGTAGCAATCGGGTTTCGATTAAACAAATTTGATGATATGGTTGAGATGTCCCCGTGGGATAGGTATCAGTTTCACGAGCAGCAAAGATGTACGACTGAACAGAATGGAAATATTGTGCCAAAAGATCGTAAGCAAAAATATTTTATAGCTTATGGCTCCTACATACCCATAATCCGGCATTCGATCATTATGAGAGAAATGCATCAGGCCTACTTTCCGCCATTTTGCCATCGGGTTCGGATTCTCTAAGTGTCGAGTGGCTGTCTGCGTCGGGTGCGGAAGGAGGGGCAGCCTCTACAGAGTGTTTCATTCGCAGTGCAAATGACTGCTGACGCCGACAAGGACAAATGATTGCACCGTCGTACAGCTAATTACTATCGTTATCACCTGCCTCCTGTGCTCCGTGACAAACCTCGTTTAAGTTATCACACAAGACAGGAGCCGTGATTCTGCAGTATCTGCAGCTGTGTTACTAACAGCGATGTGCAAATTAACTTCGCTTACAGTCGATTGCATGGCAATGCATTTTAGATATTTTCCGTGGTTCATTATCAGCGGACAATCGTTCACCATTTGTTATGGTTTAATTATATGTTTTTTTTATTTTGTGACGTTTTCGAACTACTTGCCGAAATGCGTTTTAAATAGCCTACCATTCTATGCTCTGTTCTCCAGTTTTGGTGATAGCTTTGAAATAATATTTGCAGGAAGATAATGAAAGAAGGCAGAAATAATGCAATGTATTAATTTACTTTTTAATTCATTTGCCTTTCTACTACCGGTTTCCGGCGAATAAGAGTTGTGTGCGTATATGACAAGCTTTAAAGTTGAGACAAGTTGACATTCTGGGGATCACTGGACAGTGACAGACTTCTCCAAACTATTAATTTACAATTTACCTTTCAACAGCCTCCACCTCAAAACTGTGCGTTATTAAAAACATCAAGTCAATTGGCTGAACACTGAAACGCTGTCAGAAATGAAACGCAAAGTTATTTATTAAAAGCGTCAGTTTACTGTGGCAGAAATCGAAAGTTCTGAGGCTTCAAACACTTACAACCTCAGCTATGGTTTGCTGATCCGGAATGTCAGCTTTACGTGACTGTAAAACTGACAATACCGCCAACATTAACAAAACCATAACATTTACATTTTATAGATTAAATAAGAAACGTCCGTCAATTCCGTGTCGCCTTTGTAACTGCTAGGTCATCCGGATAGCTGTTGCCGAACATTATCGAAATAGTTGCGACCTGACAACTTTATAGCCTATAGGTTGCTGAAAGTCACCGTGTATTCTGCTCGGTCTTGTGAGGATGCGCAACAGGCCACATGTTGCTGCGAACTCTAATCTAACCGTTCGATCACTCAAATCTTTCCACGCTGTTCTGGTACACGGCACTCGACGAAATTACTGGTCGCGGAATTGAACAGTGTACGCAGATCGCCTCGCTTAACTTGCATCGTCTTTTTGTGTTTATCTTCACCGCTGAGTGCACTCAACTGCTGCCCAAGATTGATTGCAGGTCCACAACGTTGTAATCGCAACCATTCGCTGTGTATACACGCATGATTGTCTCGTAATTACGCAATAATATACGTGTACGCTGACATTATAGCTAAACGCTTTATTTTCGTTTTACACCATACTATTTTTCCCAGCTTGGTGTACAACTGTACATGTCAGAGAGCGGTCATTACTTTTGGCTTTTCCCACGGATCTCAGCCTAAAACTTCCGCGGTGCGCTAAGGTTTCTGGTATGGTGCAGTTCGGTCCCCCTTTTGTCGCAAAATTTTGGCTTCGAGATCCGGCAGACGAAGGGGTTTGGCGGTATGTCTTTTAATCTGTGACAGTTGCCGCCGCGACTTACTAATTGTTTATGTTGTGTTAGCGTCAAACTCGATCTAAGACAGAAAACAAACAACGAACAAACAAACAAACAAACGGACGTGTTTCTGTAAGTTTGTTTGTGTCTTAGATGGGAGTTCGGCACTTACTAACGCAATCTTATGTGTTCGTCTCACTTGACGGTGAGTTTATGTAGGCCTAAACAAGAAAACACGAGCGATTGTAGTGTCATAAATGACTGACAATGTACGAGCAACGCATAGGATTAAGAGAGGGAACGACTGAAGAGATGAGTCTTCAGGAATTTTCTCAACACAATCAGTGACGTCGCCGACGTGACGTTCTGCGTGTTCCACAGCCGGAAAGCCGTGAAAAGAAAAGCTCAGTCGCCGGTCGTTGAAAGGCGGGTGCGTCGGACGACAAGCGATGATGACGAGGCAGAGCGGGACGCCGACGGGCCTCGATATCAGACGACCACGTTTGTTAGCAGGATCATGTAAATATGTGGCGTACTGATTAGACCTACTAATTGGAAATGGAAATTGCACTAGTCGATTATATATAGGGAGGTCCCGCAAAAATATTGGTACTTGTGAACTCGTCCAAGAAAAGTACGCGATTCGTCAGACTTAGCCAATATCACGCAAACTGTTTGCGCGTGTGAAAAGTGAACGTTCATCTTTGTAGGGTTGACTTAAACCACAGCGACTGCCATGACCACTGCAGTCTGAGTCACTGCTTGCCCGGTCCCGGATCATGGCACAGCGTTATAAGCTCTGTCAGCCTTTCTTCTTTCTCGTCATTATCATCGTCATCTTTATTGATAATTAGTCCACAAAGGACGACATACTGTTGAAAATCTGTTATCACAAAAATCTTGAATACAACAACAACAACAACAATAATAATAATAATAATAAAACTGTAAACTAAAACAACTGGCGGTGATGCGATACCGTATATAGGCTCCTGCACGTACACATGTTTTAAACTTTCTTTACTTCTTGGTAGTTTTCTTCTAACAACTATCTTTTCAGAACTCCACCTAACCCTAATGTATAAGCCATAGCACGCGTGCGACTTAAACAAATGGGATATCAAAACGCGCGCAAATTTAGACCCAGAAACTCGTCATCTCGAAAACTACACAGACTACATTAAATAAAGACATTCACTATGAAACACAAATTGGAAGTCAGTAACTTGAATGGCTACCTTAAGTGATCTTTAATTTTATCGCAAAATAATAAAGCAACCTGCCTCAAAAATATACAAAACTTCCGAGCCCGCAACAATTACGATACATCGCCGTCAGATAACCCATTAAAACCAATCAAAACAACCGGAACCGATCGATTTTTTATAAATGTATCTTCTGCGTTATTGCTTTTAAAGGTTTTTTACATTAACGTCTATAGTTCAGCAACAGCTGACACTTCGCGTGGAAAAAAATGCATCTATAGTTGCTGTGACTCACCTTTCCGGCTACGTCAGCTGTTGCACGTGCTACCGATGCGACGATGTGAATACATAACGTGCAGTGACATCATTGAACTGAACATAAAACCACGCTGCTATGTTGGAGGTATAGTTAATGTATAAACAACGAGAGAGTATGAATGCGAAATGAAATATGAAAATTATGAAAAATTACGCCAAGGTTATTCGCAAACAGTGTAGTTCCACTGATGCACACCTATAATTTCACACACAACAGTTTGCAAGCATGCGCGAGTTTTTCGACGTTACACAAGTTGCAACACACAGTATACCTCCAATATGGCGACGACAACTATTGTAAACGGAGTGACGTCACTGTGTACACTTTTTCTGTTTTGTCGGTCGTCGCTAATGCTCCGTTAATCGAAAGTCGATGATTCGAAAGAGAGAAACTCGCATCTGTCGACAGCGAGAAAAACGACGCGCGAATTTCCGTCGGCAAAAGTGACTGACGAACGATCTGCGGCGGGAACAGGCGACGACGACGACGCCGGCGCGCTTCATCTGGCATTTGCGCTGCCGTCCGCACGCGTCGTCGAGCATGCGCAGGTACCTATAACTACTATACTTCCGTCCTGGGCGCGATCAATAATAGTCGACAGTGCACTGTCCAGATAGCAGTCGCGGGTGTTGACGGCGGCGGCGGGCACTCGGGCGCTCGGGCGGGCGGCCGTTGTCACGTTGTTTTCATGGCAACGCTACTCTAATGCATGCTAAGATTGAAGTCGGTCGGCAACTTTCGTATTGTTCTGTATCGTCTATAACTTTACTGTACAAGATCTTGTAGGCTTGGGCGTGGATCGGATAAAGCATGTGTAATTTTTAATTTAAATGGCGTAATTTTAGTCCTGCTGTCTGAATGTTTTTAGCTTACTGTGTCTTTTGCATGTTTTTACGGTTGTGTACATTTATTGGATTACGGAGATTTTCATGTGTATATTTTTTAACTGTACGTATTTGCTGATTGTTATGGGTAATATAATAGGGTGATGATGTTTAGCGGGGGCTAATTCCATAGCAGAGATAAGCGGGATATGGCGCTGCCTGAGCTTTCGCAGCGTTTTCAGTATGTAGAATGCAAAGTCGTTAGCCAGACAGATAAACTGAAACTTAATTGGGTTACTCTGTCTTCTGAACTACGACGGGAAATGTTTCACTTGACACGCTTCAAAATACAGGCATCAGTGGAATCAAACAACACAATTTGGCCGTAAAGTATTTTATCGGACGTCATCGCAAAAGTTCACATTGAAATTTGGTTTTCAGATTTCAAATTTGTTTTTATTTTTCCATAAAACGGAAAAACCACTTAATCACACATCCCGCAGTTAAATAAATTCAAGTTTCCTTTTTTTGTGTTGCAAACTTTGCCGTGCTATATTGATATCGTAATATCCATACAAATACAATATAGAATATCGGTTAGAAATAGCGTCCCTGATGCAGGCGCTAGAACCAGAGTTTTATTAATTTCCTTTCAGCAAAAAAACGGAAATAATGGCGTAAAAGTAAAACATTGGGCCGATTTCTTTGGAGTATAAGTATATTTCTGTAGAGGACAGGGTAATGGCGCTGGTGACGGATCGCAGTTTGGCCGGCAAACTAAAAGCAACTGGACAAAAACTACTCACGGCACACGTGCGTACATCTCAGCCTTATGCCGATACACACATGAACCGTACCGTCGTGTGTGGTTTTTGGGTTCAGCATTGAGCCTATTGAAGGCCTCAGCTTATGGTGACTGAGCAATCGGTGGTCCCGGAATAGCGTACAACAGCAGTGATGACAGATGGTTGGACTTATTGGACTTATTACCATAGCTTGGCGCATTTCCAACATACGCTATGCGACGTATACATATAATTGACATTGACGTCATTCCGTCTATAGGCATAGTAGTTTTCGTCGCCATGTTGTAGGTACAGGCCTACTATGTTGCAGCAATGTAATGTCGTATGCTCACCGACTGTTGTGTGACTGTGCGGAACAGTCGAAATACATGGTCTGCAAATGACCTTCGTATGGAACTCTTTCAGATTTCCGCATTCTAACTCTCTTTTTGTTCACACTAAGTATTCCTCCAACATGGCGGCAGGACCTTGTTCAATAAACCTATGCAGTTTTACACAAAATGTGCACTTGATGGCTATGTGAAGTTGTGCAAATCAAATCTGTGCATTCAAAATGTTGATTTTGTGTCAACAGAAGCGTGATATTAGGCTCAAATGCAGCAGTAAGCGTTTGGCGGAAGGAAAACGAAAGCACATTATGCCGTTATGAAAGTTCCTTTAAAAGTTTCTGCATGGCGTTGTGGTTTTATGCTTAATTCGACGGCATTTCGCGCATGCTCAGACACCAAGTTGAGTTAGACTGCTCTGCTGCTGCGGTAAGGACGAGATCAACCTGTTGATGGAAGGACAAGAACGCGATACGTCGTCACAGTGTGTCAATTATTAGCTGGGTGGCGCTGGATGCCCGCGGGCGGCGTCGTTGCCGTCGTCGTGCCTCCGCTGACCGCTCGCCGCCGCCGCCGCCGCTGTCCGTTTCTCTCATCATCATCGTCCATCCTGCTTTGTGTACAACCGAGCGCCAGCCAGCCAGCCAGCCAGCGAGTCTCCGAGGCGTTCCCCGGCAAGGCGCTACGGGGCGCCGGCAGTTAACTGTGCGGAGGACGGCCTGGCGACGCGGCCAGCGCGCCCTCACACATCGTAGACACAGGCAGATGGGAAGCTGCGTACGCGGCCGCCACCGGCGCACTGACCGTCGTGACGTCACGTGCTGCTTGGACACACGCACGCGGTCGGTCGGCGGCCATCAGCTGGACAGTGACGTCATAGATCACGTGATGCGGCCGCTGACAGGCACACTCAGCGACACACACGCACGCTCACAGACTCGCAGAAAAATATGGCAAGATATATCGGAAGATAGCCGGCCGTCACGTGGTTACCACGTCACGTATGTCACACAGAACGACATATGCGACAGTCGCTCGAAAGTCGAACACAAACAGCGATATTGCACTGACCGACATCGTCTTGATGAAACTGCATTACAGTTCACTGTTAGATCGTAATTATTGTTTTTACCAAAGGACGCATGAAAAAGCAGCAATTGCGTATTAATCGGTTCATGTATTGAATATCTTTATTTCGCTAGTAAGGCAGCACAAACATATGTCTTCTTTTTTATATTCTTTATTTATGACTTCATAATAAATAATGATCGGTCACTCCGCCCTTCTGGATTTCTGTCAGTCACATACTTCGCCGTTCATGTTTCCACACTACAAACATCTCATCTCGGCGAAAATTAAGAACGGACAACCTTTTTGGCGCGCAGGCCTGTGCATGTTACTGCGATTTTAGTCTATGCTTTTTTATTTCTGTGTTGCATTTTTTTTGCAGAAATTGTCTTACGATCCTCGATACAGTGCTGTTAAAATGTTGACGAGAGTTGTTAGCAGTACTTTTAGCCTGACGGTTAAAATCCGGTACGACAATAGTACAGTTGAATACCAACCACTCCCAGCGTATATAGTTAGTCTATTCTATAGCTGTTCCGTCATGTTGCAATACGAAAACTGAAGTTGCAACAAAATATGGCCAATGAGCAGATTTTTGTAGTCAAACTAACGAAAAAATTGTCGAAATCTGTCCACTGGTAATAAATACAGGCCGTCGTATGGGGAAGTAGTTGGTGTTTTGCAGCCATGTATATCTTTAAAAGAAAAGATTTGATAAAATATACCACCTCTGCTAAGAACGCTGTTTCGAAAAGTTTTCCTCTTTACGTTCCAAATATAATGATGAGTGCGCTGTGTTATAGCATGTAACATTTCATTTCAGACTTTCAGTGTAATTTTAGACATTATTTAAACAAACGCGTTTTTGTGTGTGCGTGCGCACGTGTTTGTGTTCTGCGTATACTGCACATAGATTCTGCCATTTGGCGTAATAAACGTACTAATAATAAAAACTAATAATAGCAGAAGTGTATTTAGCGCATAAATGCAGCGTCGACAGTTGGCTTAGATCGTTGTTTTGCGGGGCGGATTACGACATGCGTATACGCTGGCAGCTGCCACAGCGATGACGAGTGAGACGAGAAGGACCGTCGAGTCGCGTGGCTACTGCCGCCGATGGCCGGGAGTCTTGGGACCGCCACTACAACGACTGTGTGATTTCACTTGAAGCGCATTCTATTGCAATTTCAGTTCACATTTCAGTACTGACTGTTGTTGTTAATTTAAAGAAAACGAAAGCACCCGTATTAGTGAAAGTGAATGGTCACCAGTTATCAATCCAGATAATCTTACTGGCATGTAGGCCTCAGGCCTGTATATACAGTATATATTATAGGTTTTTTCGAACAAGCATTTGAAGCGTTTCGTGGGTGATTCAGTAGCTCCCATAGATTTTAGTGGACCTGCCAGTTGCTGTAATTGTCGATTCTCTTTTACGTTTTTGTTACCGTTTTCTACATCTTTCTGTTTTCAGTTGCATCCACGGGGTCGGCTTGGTTAAAGTCCAGTGAACGCTCGTAGTTGGAGGGGGGCAATAGACCGAAAACTGGTTGATTATGGTAAATTGTAGGCTATTTTGTTATACAATTTACCACAACTGAACCAGTTTTCGGCATGTTTTACGAACTAAACTATATAGAGAATAATTAACATGCAATAAACAGAAAGATATATTTATCATCTGTATATATGAACTACATAATGAATAAATTAGGAAATAAGTCTATTGTGAATGACGGACAGTTACTGTACGGCGCCCTGTCGGGCGGCAGGGCTGCACGGTATATTATACATGTAAAAGAGAGAGTTGTTGCCGAGAACTCGGGAAATGGATACGTTGATACTGATCTATAGAGATCATGTGATTCCGTAGATATCTGTTAATAGATGCATGCAGTCTTGTGAAAACCAATCGCAGTTCGTCAACAATCACAACGTTGGACCTGCCATGAAAATCAATATAAAAATAACACCAGAAAAACCGTTGAGGATCGCGCTCTAAAAGAGAAGTGTCAGCAAACAGCGACAATTACAACCTAATACAAGGATGCAGCGTTTGCTGGTAAATAAATTTTTGTCAGAACTCTTTCCGTCAACTGAAATCACATCGCATGCCACGCGCACGGGCGGCGCATGTACGTCCGCTAGTATATCAGAACTCGAAAACTGGTCAGAGATGGCGAGTGACCTGTCGGCGAGTCGATGACAGCTGCGATTCGTCGTGCGGTCTGCGAACACATCGCGCTAATGTATGGACCACGCGATACCCTACAGTGATGTGATGGATCAGCCTGAAACGAATTAGCAACGCATAATCTGTCTCTTTCGTGCGTGTTTGCACATCACTATTCCACGGCATCGTCAACGATGCAGCCTGCATTTCACATCAGTGTCATGCACGTGGCGAACATTCGTCTAGCATAGCCTAACTGTCAATCAAGCCCAACGACTTTCGCGCAGGCATGCGTTCCTGGATCTCTGAGTCTCTTTGATCGTCGTATTTTCTGGTTGACTAACATGTGTTGAAATGTCGTGTCTAATATAATACTAACGTGACACTCTGATGGGATTTGCAAGCCAATCGCTAAACTTCCTATACCGACATCTGCACCGTTACACCATAATTTATACAGGTGAAATGTAACGCATCAAGAGTGTTTACATTGACCACCGAAGTCGGTATACGCTGCGAGATCGTGCAGCAAAGTCTGTACAACAAAAAACCAATAATTCAAAAACTGAATAACGATTACGTTCACGCAAGCACTTGTCCTAGTTTGCGATTGTATTCGCTTTGTTTGTGCAGTCAAAAGAAATCGCCAGTAAGCCAGCGCCGAAGACTCAGTCGACGGTGGAGATTGCCGCTTTCATCCTTAATCCTGTAAAGAAAATACGTGGCGTTGCACTGGTTTGGGAATTAACATCTCCGTCCTGGGCGATATTACAAACAGAAAACTATCTTACATGGGGAGAATGCATAGTGGCCGGGATGGACAGGCAAAATGAGAGGATGGGAAGGAAAGAGTGGTGATCACAAGGATGATGAAAAGAGCGGATAGGCGTCAGATAACGCGTAATCCGGATTTTCAGCATGCGTGATACAGACTCGGGCCATGTAGTGAGTGCGCATCGCGAGAGTCTCTCAAATACGAGTCAATTTCGCTGTCACTCGTCAGTTACACACACGACTTTTATTCGCCAAAACAAGATACATAAGTAGTTCATTTGAATAAAGTGACATAATATAACACAAAGCATAATAATTGCATTAAATAGGCCTGCACTGGTTTAACCTGGCCATAAGCTACACTGCAATTTGCAATTGCAACTTGAAATGACAAAAGATCGCAGCGCTGCGTAAACAGGCCAGCGCGGTATAATGCCATTATGGTTCTGCATTAATAATAATAATAATAACAATAACAATAACAACAACACGGCAATTTATGCAAAGCGGTAGACGACGACGTTATTTGACTAGGAGTGGAATCACCTGAAATCTCTCAATGAGTTCAATTTTTCTGGTACTTAAAAGGACTTAATCCTTATTTTGCTTCAACACAAGCCATTTTGTCAAACACCGCTGTTCAAAACACGGATGGAAACTGCTATACCAACTTGATCTGCTCAACCGTTTAGGGTTGGAGACGATTTAGCCGAGAGCCCGAAAAACGAAGCTTGAGAATTGACATTGCGTGTTGCTTAACTGTAATTTGTAGCGTTTGGAGTATAGGCCTGGCGTCTTTTTTATAACGGGTTTTTATTTATATACATGAAGGAGTAACAGCCGTTTGCCAACCAAAGGATAAAATGGACGACGTATTTCTTCATTTGCGTTCACACCATGTAATTTCGTGGGTGGCCGAGCAGACACCGTACGAGCGCTGTCGGTCATTAACCTGCTTGTTCGGATGACAATGGACGGCTGGCTGCAGTGCTTGCTTGCCCCCGGCGTCGCTGGCGTCGTTTGGCCGCTGTTTAAAACGGAGATTGGTCGGACTATCCCCGTTAAACGCCCGATCGTCAACGCTGCTGCCGCGTGGCTCCCTGAAAGCTTTTTTTCGCCGCTCGAAGATTGTGCAGCTTGTAGAAATCGATGCGGCAGTTTTGTCGATCTTTCGATCAACCGCTGTCGACGAAAATTATTTTCTCGATGTCTTTTCCGATATGCGGCATCGCCGACGTTAAGAAACGTTTGAATTATATGAAGCGTGATCTGATGCAACCTTGGATGCTTTTTGCACGCGAACAGTCCCTACCGATATGTAATGTTACATGCTTTTTTCTATTTTCTGCGAGCGTGTACGACAAGTGTATCTTAATTTGATACTGTATGCAATTTGTGTGTATTACCGTTTACGGGTATTGTAATACAGTAATGTTTGATTATGTGTTTGTATTGCGTTTATCTCTGTTTTGTAGCGAATAAAGATAGGCCACATTGCGGAAACTAATTGGAATGAATAGGCTATCGCAGTAATACGCACATACACACACATACACCACAGCAGTTCGTCTCAATTCACCGAACTGTTTTGTTAACTGTTATGCGTTTGTTGTCGCGGCGGCGCATACATACAGGGTGGCCCAAAAAAAGTAAGCTACTATCAAGACATAGAATTCACAGCTTGCTAAGGCGAGCTGATGCCAGAGGAAGCGCTGACATAATTTACCGTATTTGACGCATATCGCTAGTTTGCGGCCAGGCATAGTTACTGAGGTCAGAAAGTAGGTCACGCATAGAATACCTATGCCAACGAATAATATTATAGCGCTTGAGTCATACTTTAATTTGACGAATAAATCTGATCTCATTGAAAATCTTTAATACGATCTAATACAATTTTTATATAATTTGGTACTGGTTTACTTTTTGGGCCACCCTGTACTTCTTAATCAAAAGCAAGTAATGCAACTCGGTCGGATCTGGATGAATCAACATGTCTAGCCCCTGCAGTTTTATCGCAAAACTTTTCATCAGCGCGTTATTGGATATGGCCAAAATAATTGCAGATCTGATGAAGACTAGAAAAATATTTTGCAGGATGGATGGCAGTTTTTTTTGCGTGGATTAGACACGTAGGGCTTTTTCACTCTGAAGAGACATCGTCATAAAGAATACTGCAAAAGAAGAAATAAGTGAAAAGTTGACATGTTCCGAATTAGTACGGAGGCACAATTTTGGCTGACACCATGAGAGTCGTGTAGACACGACAGTTTTTTTTTGACTTTTTGCTAAAGAACACTAGTTTGTTAATTCTTTTCGCAAATTTCCAACTTTTCGTTACGTAGCAAGGGGAGTGGACAGGGGAAATTTTCAGTAATGTCGTCCTTACGCCGTATTTTACATTAAAATAAGGTTTTAAATATACATTGCTGAAAGACGTTGCTTTTGTAGACAAAGGAAGTAAATTTTAGTTCGGGAAATATGGACACGCTTTCTACGTCAGCAGTAGTTCCGCTGGTCATCGTATAGCGTATAGGCCTACAATTCGCAGGCAAAGTAATTTCCAGTCGGTGAATTTCGCGGGTTTCAATTCAAAAAACAACTCTAGCAGCTATTATCTAATTGTAAAATGTTCGGTATATTTTGCGCGAATATCTGTGCGAACTGACCAGTCGGCGAATGGATCGGTTGGTTCGAGTTGGTTCTCGTTCTCTAATCGACCGGTAACCGTTCCAGACTGAATGGCTCCAGAATTTAGCGATCGCCGCAGAGCCCAACGTCGCCGCGTCAATCGTACGGCGGCTGGCCGTCGTGATGGGTCGTTTATGCGAGGATTTTCATCAGGCGTCGGTGAATGACGATGTGCCGACCAGGAGCGCCCCACGTAACGGCCTAGCTCTCAATCACGTGGAACGAACCGTCGCCCCGTCTCAAACGCCATTTACATGTTTAACGGTGACCGTTTATCCCGAGATTCGTTTTGCGTCCGACCTCATTATGCATCATTTATTACTAAACCGGACCACTTAGATCTGCCGCGTAAATTTGATGACACGTTTAGAATAGTCTGGTTGGTTTTCTATTGAAACCGTTTGAGGACATTAGCTTTCGAAGCACATAGATGTGGCAGGTTGGATAGGCCTGTGTTAAAATGTTTTGTTACCTTAGTACATGTAAACAAGGCGACAAACATCTTTCCTGCGACTTCGTAAAATCGAATAGAAAATGTTACGGCCTGTTCATTTTCATTTGTTTTAGTTTGTTCGATTGCAGAAGAAATTATGAAACCAACCACGTAGAATAAGAATAATGAATTTAACAAGTGCACGCAAAATAACGAAGTGCATACAACAATGTCGCAGTTCTCTTCTCATTTAATGTTTCAACGCAATAATTGTATAGTTTCTCAATCGACGAGTAAAATAACACAGAAGTTATTAAATTAAGTTACTGTATAGTGTAGGTCAGTGGTTAAAAGTATGAATGATAGGCCTACACAACTAACAATCTAGGCTTTTCTTGTTTGATATTGTTGTCATCCACTCGTCATTGAAAGTTCGTCACTCATTCTGGCGGACAAAAAAGCTTCTGTGGAATCTTACGGAGGTTCCTGAAAGAAAACGGTTCATTTTATGTTGCTAACCTGTGAGAACCTTTTTGTTCCAGTTTTGTACGTGTAGAACGAGCAAGTCCAGTATAAACTGATCAGCGTCGAATTGTTACGGTCCAGTGCCCAGCTATGTGAACGAGATTGTCGAGTTTTTCACCTAATATATTTTGTCATGAGGCTGTGCTGTTGATGTTTGATCAAACTGCTGTTGAGTATGTGTGTGTGTTTGTGTGTATTACTATACTAGCATGTTCTCAATTTGTTTCCTCGATATGGCCTATCATTATTCGTTACAAGAAAGAGCGGAATACGAAACACAATCAGACATTATTGTTCTCTAATAGTGTGATCAAAGTAAGACCATATTGTTTATGTGCATTCTGTCATCTGTCTTCACGAACTTATCCATTGAAAAGCGAAGAGTCGTTAAATTGCACGCTGAAAAATGCGTAATTACGTAATGTACAGAAAATGAGAAGTTAAAAAATTCGAAGTCATGCATTCTCGTAACACTATGGCTAATTTGAAATAATCACATTCACGTTGTCATTACGTTGTAAAACCAATATGCACAAATTATTTGCACGCTTCTCTACAATTCTGAGATTTACATCGTCTGAAGTTTGCAGCCAGTTATTAGACTTTTATTGCAGCTATATATAGCCAATGTGAGAAACAAAACAAAGTGGCATAATGTAATATTCTGTACAGTCAGTGGCGCCGACTCCATGGGGCACGGAGGGCACGTGCCCCCACTTTTGCAAATGGCTGGGCACGGGGGACACCGTGAGTAGAAGAACAGCAAACAAGAAACTGACTAAACCGTACTGACCATCATGAAAGCGCTCACCAAAGCGACTAATTGTGCTTTCAGAGCCAAAAAGTGGAGGGGCACGACCAAAAAATTTTTTTCCGGCGCTTTGCGCAGGATCAGTGCCCCCACTTTTACTTCGAACCGGTGCCCCCCCCCCACTTTCAAATTCGTTCCGGCGCCACTGTGTACAGAATAAAACAAAAGATGAGATACAAAATATAAGTTGTGTGCTGTGTGTGAAAGATGTCCTACATCAGAGGGAGTTAATACGTAAGCTTATCATACTTATGTACATGAGACTTGTAGCCTAACATGCAGCTGCCGGCCACCTACATGTGGTGTATAACAACGAACGGTTTACTTTTGATGATAACCAAAGTACCAAACATCATACCTGCGG
>Ga0056115_1000724_pt1 | contig 14713 bp, 5 predicted proteins | sample WorMetOlspDAHAB1_FD_77007 | JGI IMG/M metagenome (GOLD analysis project Ga0056115, IMG submission 77007) | Marine gutless worms symbiont microbial communities from Max Planck institute for Marine Microbiology, Germany - Olavius sp. DAHAB.1 ...
CGACAGTGACTTGTCACTGAAGGCGCACGTCAGTGAGCTGACATCCCGCTGCTACAGCTGTCTACGTCGCATCAAGAGCTGCCGACGCGCACTCACCCGGACCACTGCAGCGACGGTAGTCAAGAGCCTGGGTGTCACAAGGCTTGACTACTGCAACGGCCTTCTGGCAGGCTGCACCAAACAGACGCTTGACAAGCTGCAACGGGTATTGAACTGTTCTGAGAGAGTTATATTCTGGGCTACAGTCGCCAACACGTTACTCCGCTACTCCGCGATCATCTGCACTGGCTACGGGCAAGGGAACGCATCTCGTTCAAACTATGTGTACAAGGCAATACACAGCCTTGCACCATGTTATCTGAACGAGATGTGCACTCCAGTGTCCACTGTTCCCTACCTTTCCGCTCTCCGTTCCGCCACTCATGGTGATTTAATCGTACCCAGAACAAGGCTACAACTCGGCTACCGGGCATTCTGTGTGGCTGGTCCGGTCGCCTGGAACATTCGTTCGGTACCTACATTATCAACGTTCAAAGTGATGCTCAAGACACATCTGTTTTCTCGATCCTACTTCAGTGACTAACTGTTTTCCAGAGTACGAGCAGCGAACATTGTGCGGCGCCCTTATAGTAACTCTAGCCATGTTACTGCGCCTTATAAATTGTCGTTTATTATTATTATTATTAAATTAGTTCACGTCCTTGACGCACAGTAGCAGTGGGACTATAATTATTGCAACGGCGTATTTTATTGCGCATGACGTAATTAGCCTGTAGAAATAGGCCTACAGATGTAGAACGTTTACTGTCAATTGCGACTGAAGAAGTTAACGCCACTAAAATTTCAACGTTGCCACCGTAATGATGTTAGCGTACACGAGTGACCACCGCCTTCGCGAACAGATGCATCGAGACGTCGGGTCGACGACGGTCGTTTCGTCACGCATTGTCGCGACTCGAGACCGCGTGAGACGTGCTTTGTCGGTTGCGTCGTGCTGAGTGCTGACTATGGTTGCCACACAACCGCGAAGCGCCACACGAAATGTCCGTTTCTCAGCAAAATTGTCTGCGACTGCAGAAACTAAATCTGTTGCTATATGACGAAGCGTCTGCTATACAGTATACAAGACTGGACCGATTTCAGTAGCTTCTTCGGTTCACCAGTCAGACATACGTGTTAAGTAGGCCTTTGTTACACAGTTACAGCTATTCCCCCATTGACTCGCCTGTGTTATCACCTGCAAACTGTTTCTTAGAATTATGAGGCAATGCCTCGACTGCACACAGCTAGACTATAACATTTAGAACGCCTAATAATCGGCCGACGCGTGAATTCCATTAACACGTCGCAACAAGTATTCCTCTGCATCTGTATTCCATACATCAGTCCTATCGCACACTAGACGGTTCGCACCACTGACGAAACGCGATTAAATATTTATCGCTCGACGTTCCCGCTATATTCAAAATGTCAGCTAACTATAGCCTAACTTTATTTTAGTAGGCCTATTATTAGGGTAATTTATGTTGACTTAAATCATCGATAATTTTCTAGGATTAATATCTCAATATGCTACATCCTGTCCTTTTGTAGCTTATCACTGTCTCTGTGCAGCATTCAAGCAAAAGTGCACTGTTCTGGTTTTGGTTGCATTTGTGATTTATATAATGTTATACTTGCCCTTTCAAATAACAAATGTTCAATTACTGGTCAGCATTGATTGGCATCTGTCATCTTATACTAACTCTATTGGGAACAATAGGCTACGGCTTTGACAAACGTTGCATCAACATAAATAATATGCCATAAATGGATTTCAGATTCAAAAACTGGGGCGATCTCCGTGGAAACGTACAATGGATTGAACTGTAATAGCTTGCATAGTCATGGCCCGTGACAAGTACGAGCACTCATCGAGTGAAAACGATCGAGACACGCTATAGCTGCGACTGCATGTTCTCAATAATTACGTCAATGCGCGACAATAGTGCACGCATTAGCTGATGACTATAATCACGCGAAGAATGTGCACTCATTCTGCGCTCTTGTTATAGATTTCATTAGACGATGTTTGTGTACACGACTGCATGCAGTTGCCAATAGTAATTAGCCAACCTGCTTATAATTTTTCAAAATTTTGCTGTGTGAGAAAATTGTTAACTGGCCTGTCAAATAATTATGCTACTACTAATACAAATGTTGATAGCTTCACTTAACATGCGCTTAAACGATATTCATTCACTGTGCTGTACTTTCCATACTCTTGTGTTTTTGTAGCTTTTTGTGTTGCACTTCTCCCCTTGTATAACTTACCTATCAGTTTCTCAAGCTACCATATGTCATCTGCATAAAATAAAAATAACATGAATTTTATACAGCTGTTTAAAAAGGTGTACTTAAATCAGTAAAAATCGGCGTCAGCCATTTTTTCGAAAACAAGTGTAGGGTACAGCGATAAGCAGCCGTAGAACCTGTATTTGCGACAGCACGACGTCAGACAGCAAGTTTCTGTTCTGCAGACCAGCTACAAAGTCGTCGCTCCACTTAATCTCGCTTGCTACCAGCTGGCGTTTCCAACGCAAAACTTTCTTCTGATGTGTGTCCATCTCTTGCTCTGTTATTATTTTGTATTGTCCGATTCTGTACATTGCGTCATAATAACACAACGAAGTAAATGAAGCAACAAAAGCCTGCTAATTCGTCTATCCCCAACTTGGACTTTCCCTAAAATGTCAAGACAATATATACAACCGATAAAGAACGACCGGTAACGTTAGCTGTCCTTACGTGTGCTTTATGCTTTTAAATGAAGTTATCGTGCCGAGTGCTTGACAGACAAAATAATTCTTTCACTTATCTCAAGTGATCTTTGGTTAATGCTTATTGTTGGCGGCGTATAGCTGAGTGGTTACAATGTCGGTCTTTGGCCCGTGGACTTTTCCTACTATCCGCCTGATCTATAATGACAGGTGACCAATTTTGTGTGTAAACTCTCCGCCATGTGTCAGCCAACTCAGCCTTCCATCTTTCCGGGGTCGGCGAATGAATAGTAATCCATGCATTTTACATGGATTACGGAGGTGGATACTATTAAACAGCAGATATAACGTCCAAAGTCTGTGACCACAGCCTTGGCCTGCGGCCTAGACTGTAAGCCGGCCCTGTCTGTGACGACAGCGCCGCTGAGGCGGCAATTATGGCGCTATATAAGTGAGCCTTACCTTTACCTTTGTTACCTTTACAACAACACTGCACACACATATAATATATGCCGTTATTCTGGTTAAACTTATGTACAGCAGCGTTGTCAGAATGTTTTGTAGTCATTTTAAAACGCAATGTAAGTTTCAGCAGTCCTTGAAATCGGTTACGACTTACGACAGTTTTAAAATATAGCAGGACGTCTTGTTCAGAGGTAAGCGCATGTAGCTAATATTGCGTGCTCTATTTCCACAGTGCTGTCTTTAAAACATACATATACAGGGTGGTCCAAAAAGGAAGCCACTGCCGAATGGTCAATAAAATGGTAGGCCTAGGCCAGGCCTATTAAATAATATTAAAGCCTACCAATTAGATCAGATGTTTTCTTTAAACTAAAGTGTCAGACAAGCAACATACTATTATCACTCGGTATTAAATACTCTACAATTGACCTAATTTGTGACGCAAACTTGCGATATAAATATTAAAGTAAATGATGTCAGCGCTTCCTGTGACATCAGTTCGCTCTAGCAAGCTGTTGTTTCGATTCCCAAATTACATTTGAGATGGAAATTCATCTTCCTCTTTGATTTCTATTTTCTCTTCTTCTGGTTTTCAGTTATAATTTTATTATACACTAATTTTCACCAGCTTCAATCACAGTAACTGAGGACGTCACAAATAAAGTCACGCGTGAAATATGCAACAGCAACTGAAAATATTGTATTGCTTCTTTTATACTCAGCGGGGATCCATGAAAAAAACCCCACTCCTGTTTTTCTAATTTTATCCAAACGATAGGTAAAACTGTTAATGCTCTGCGCATCAACCACCCGCCGATCCAGCCGGTTCCAACGATTAATCGCCCTTCTTGACAAGTACTTACTTCATGCATGTTACACTTTCTCTTAAACAACAGAGTTTTTAATTGATCGTTTGCGCCGTTGCAGACATTAGACACAGACAAGTCGCCTAGCCCAAAACGAATACTACAAATCACTGTTGCAAACCGACCTGCTAATAGGCTCGTCAATCTCAGACTGCAGTTGCCACTAGTAATGATCGCAGTCATTCATTCTATGCATCGGTCATTCAGTACAGCGTAACCGTTGCGAGGCGTCGTTAATTTAATTATAGGAATAGTTTTTACCTGGCAATGCATACGCACATTACACTGCGTCTCGAAAAAAATCCAGCTAACTTTGATGCGCTCTAGCTCTGAGTTGTATGGACAAATGTATTTAAATATAAATGTCAATGGAGAGCATCAACATGGTATATCACGAACAATACGCATATTCATATGCCACTGAACCATCAATTTTTCTAACGTTATATGTTTGCTTCTACATGGAAGCTAGACCTATTGGAATTACACAATAACTTTAATACATGTTTTCCACAATAGGTATACATACACGATGGCCCAATTAAAAACCATCTGTGAAGCTAGATATTTTTCATAAAGTTTAAATGTAAAGAAGCATAGGAATATTATAAATTGGTATTAAATATTCTATGTCTGATATATAGTTTGTGACGTCATCAAGCTGCGATATGGGTAAAATTAGCGTGTGCGATAAAATTGTGATTGGAAATTTGAAAAAGAGAAAACATGGAATCAAAGCAATTTTAGCATAAAAAAACTTTGGTAATGAATGCAGATTAATAAGGCGAGATGAATCTCAGCCGATGCCAGAGGGAGCATATATATCATTTGCCATGTGACGGATTAACCTATCGCTGCTTTGCGGGTCAGGCATAGTTATTGACGTCACAAACAAGGTCACGCATAGAACCTTTAATACGAGTGAACAATATTATAGTGCTAGAGTAATAGTGTTCATACTTGAATCTGTCGAAGAAACTTAATCTCATTTGCGGGCTTTAATGATATTTAATACAATTTTTAAAAATTCGGTAATGGTTTACTTTTTGAGCTCCCTATAGCTGATAGCTGTAAAGTCGGCTAGTTATGTAGGATGATATATCAGAAATAGCGCTGTACTCGTAATTAAACAGGTTCAGAACGAAGTCTTTTGGCTTCTATACACAGCTAACAACGTTTTCCACCTATTCCAGTGAGCTTCCTCGACGATATTTTATGATATGATAGGCCAACAAACACGTGCCCATGTGTCAATAAAGTGCCATCAGACCGATGACACTTCTAAACGTGTGCAAACTTTCTCGCATCGGGCTCCAGGTTTTGTACCTTAATCAACGAAGTTCATGCTTGAAATGTCAGACAGCGATCAAATCCAGCGTTTTCATGCTGAGTGAGCTAGACTCTTTCCCGGTCACGACATGCTTGGCGTCAGAATTCCGTCATTTCCGTTGCTGCTTTTCGACAAAAAAATCGCGCATGGTTCTTGTTGTCACATGAACTCCGCTGCAACAGGCTGCTAGGCTTATGTGAGTTGTGCGTCTACCTGAGATTTTTTCTCATTTCGGCCCTTAGCAGCAAAGGTTTCTTGCTATACAGAGAACGCCGTGAACAACTCAGTTTTCTGTCAGTTAGACCTTCGCCGAAAACCTTTTATGGCCATTGGCCAAGCTAGTTACACCGAATACTTATCGCTCAATAATATCTCAGTGGGAACACAATAAAACGATCGGAAAGTGGCAACATGAAAAGTTCTGTTTGACGGCAGCAGAGTAGACGCCGGCGACGGGAACGGCGCCGTGGGAAATGACGTGCGTTTTGCGGCGAGCGATATAAGCATGAGCCGCAAAAAATCTATAGATTTAACATGCGTCGTCCTCGTGTCAGAGTGACGAGCCTATCAAATATTCAGGAGGTGCTGACTGGGAAGACAAGAGACAGGTCGTCGCGTGAACTGTACACCATACACCACCACAGTGGAAACTCCGCATTGCGACGACGGTCATTAATACTGCATATGCAGTCAGTTCGCGTTATGTTGGTATTGCCAGCCATGTGCTGCGCGACACCGTGACTTCACTCTAAAACAAGAAGGCTCCTGATAGTTACCCCGACAATTGCAGCACTAACACGTTAACATATTAATTTAGCCGTAAACTGGGAAACGAAGATACTTTTAATTGCGAGAAAGTCCACCTGCATGTGACACAAATTGCCATTTTGCGATGGCTTTCATCTTTTGTGTACAAAATATATAATATGTAGAACTAAGTGGCAGACCATTCTGCTGGTCATAACACTAAGTCAAACTTCAAGTCACGATGTATATCGCAGAATGCAAAGGCTAAAATATGCTGTAACTTCAGAACACAAGGATACGAAACAGAAACCTGACGGCAGAACTCAGAATGAGAATGTCATTTGCGGTAGTACTCTTACAAAACCCAAAAGGTCGAAGGTCATAGCCAAAATATAACACCGTTTGTTTGCAAAAACTAAACTCAAACTGTGAAAAGCGGAAAGCCCAAAGCCTAAACAAAAATAGACTAGCAGTTTACCCTATATAACATATGTGTTATGTTGACATGTGGCCTTGACCTGTTGACCGTTTGTCCGCGGAAACTAGCCAGAAGGTTACAAGTGAGCGATCTACGCGGAGAACTAGTCAGTTGCCGGTTTTCTGTGGGTTTTCGTTTCCGATAGGCACGACAGCACACAGCCTGCAGGTCGTAATGCGGCGGTGTGCCAGAGAGAGGATGGCATAACAACTGCGTGCTGTCGATGAATGGAGTAGTTAGCGGAATGCGGAACGTCGATGGTGTCATTGACGTGATGCGAGCAACGCTGTGGCACTTAACGCCATAAAGCAGCTTCACTGTCGATAACGAGTCATACGCGATTAATAACGTGGTGGCGACGGTGTCTGCTCTAGTCATGAACGGTGAGAACGACGTTACATCGGCTATAACGCCGCTCGGCATTTGTGACAGCGAGTTTCACGTATAGACGCCGACATTCTGCGGACACTGCGGGTAAGAAAATACACGCTGCAGCTATAGTGGAACAGTCGTCAAGACTTTCCGACTGTATAGAATAGTCTAATTGCGTACAGGGTGGCCCAAAAAAGTAAGCCACTATCAAGCATCATCATTAAATCGTATTATAAACGCCAGTGCGGCTACATTTCTCATAAATTTTAAGTATAAAATAAGCACAAGAATGTTATAAGTTTGTATTAGATATTCTATGTGTGACCTAATTTCTGACGTCATCAGTTGCTGTGATTGAAGCTGCGTAATGGATAAAATCAATGTATATGACAAAATCATGATTGAAAACCAGAAAAAAAAGAGAAAATATGGAAATCGAAGAAATTTTACATAAATCTCTATCTAATAGATGGTTTTGGAATGGAATTTACAGCTTGCTAAGTCGAGCTGATGCCAGAGGGAGCGCTGACATCATTCACCGTATGTGACGCATATCGTTACTTCGTAGGTCAGGTATAGTTATTGACGTCAAAAAGTAGGTCACGCAAAGAATATTTAATACCGACAGGTACTATTATAGTGTTTGATCATTTGTTTAATTTGACGAAGAAATCTATTCTGATTGACAGACTTTAATACGATTTAACAATTTTTTTGATAATTTGGTAGTGGCTAACTTTTTTGGGCCATCCTGTATATATCGGTGCCATAGAGTATATAGCTATTAGCTATACTTTACTGCATCCGTTTAATCGCGTTAAAGGTATGGTGTAGAGAATAGGTCACACAGCTTTTTAAAAACATGGTCTCCTGACATTATCTAACGAGACACGATGACGCTACGTTATTTTAACTCTCACACCGGCAACAGGGGGGAGGGGGTATTTACCCTAGTTAGTTTTTTTTTACAAAATCTCACCTAGTTGTCAGTGGAATGTGACAGTTGTTTGCTTTTGTTACATTGTCACTGAATGACTTGGGCTTCGGAGACAAGTAACTACATCATTATATCTAATTCTGGTTTTCGCTACAGGTCTATTAAGTGAACTTTTGTAAATCGTAACAGCATATGTGTCCCCCGTAGACGTGAATGGCTGTAAAACACGCAAGTAACGTTGAAAATTTTAATTATTTTGAATGCTTTTCGCCTCAGAAGAGTATATAACAGTGTAGGCAACCATGTTTGTGCATTTTCAACATGGCGGACATGAACTGGAAGTAGTAATATATCACAACCTACGGAACTAGCAGTGATTTTAGGCACATGATGATACACTAACATGATCGTTTTACAGTCGGCCATAAACGAAGCAACGTATGAAGTGATGTACAATGCATATAGATGGTGACTAAACGTAGCTAAATGTAGGTTGTGTTAGTTGTCGCTAAGATTTTAACATTTCCGGTGACGTCATAAATGACGCAGAGGTCACGTGATATTTACAGTGAAACAGACGTATATAAGACTTTTATCGCACATCAGGTGCAAAAACGTCAGTGTTAATATCTGGAACGGTTCCAAAGTAAGTTTAAGTTTACAGCAGTGTAAATAAGCGTGGGAGGATAATTTACCCCCTCCCCGTTTCCGGTGAACGTCCAAATTCAGTTGCCGGCATGAGGGTTAATAATGCACCATGCACGAAACCTTTGCTATACGCATATTTACTTAATATGCGTATAGCAGAAGTTTCGTGCATGGTGCATCGTATTATATAGTAAGCCTAAATGTCCATTGTCCAATTATTTTTCTCTGCGACGTAACAAGCCTGAAAGTTCTCCATTAGTTACTCGTCTTATCGACCACGGCCAGATGCAGACCATGCAGGCCAGACTTCGATTGCTGCGGTAAAGACGGTTCATAAAACACTTTTAACATCGGCAGTGATCTCCAACGTAAAATAAATATCGCATTTATACGCAGTTGCGGTTTTCAAAGATGTGTTATTTTTTTGTATCTGTTTTTATCTTTATTTTTTAATCTTTTTGAGATTGCCATTTTAGCGTAATACGCTGAGTATTGAGCGGTGTTAAGTTGTTAGATAACTAACGCACCATTTCGTCTTTATCCCAGATTATCTGTACTAGGTGTATTATTGAATAGAGGCATAATAGAGAACTGATTTTGAGGTTACTGATTTCGAGGTTACTGCAGGATTGACATCGTGCTAGCATACACAACATCCTATCTTTCACTGTTCCCAGCAGATGCATGTTAATTCATTTATCGAGTAGCCAAAGAGCTACAAATGGCATAATTAGAAGCTGAAGTGGATCCGGCTATTATGTCGTTGGTCCTGTTGTGACCTGTCCTAGCTGACAAGTGTCGACATTACTGAAATGTCCATTTTCCTGCATTTTTCGCGAGCTATAGGGCGAGATGCTGTTGCGACATGATGCATGAGTTTTTCTTACAAGTCTTGTATGTCTGGCACTCCTTCACAGTGGCGTTGTCCAATCAATCAAAGGTAGGTTTTAAGCTCAGAATGAAACAGTGAAAAAGCGAAGAAGCCAGCACGATTAAGTCGCAAAATGAATTGGTGTGAACTGGGATCTGGGATAGTTCATAGTTTTTGTAGCAAACAATGTTATCATCTCTTTAGCCGCGATTTAGAGTTTCGATACGGTGCATGTACATTAGAGTATGGTCAGGTCAGATGTATAGCCGGCTTGCAGCATCGATCCTATCGCAATTAGCACTCATTCATGAAAAAAGGTCGAATCACACTTCTGCTGGTCTGGAATGAGAAAGTGAGAATCGGATGAACGCCACATATTTCTCTCGACGTCGACAAAAAGCGACAGATTTGCACAACTGCATTCGTTGGCGGATAAGCAAAACTGCCGGAGGAGGCACTGGACGCCTTGTGTGTCCAAAATTACGATTATAGCTGTTGCGCAGAGTGACGGCGGGACAATTCGCCGTCGTGCTGACTTAAAACATTCGCTGTTATGTTAATGTTACCAGAGGGACCGAATAAATGTGAATATTCATTGAGCGGTTTTGGCGACGGTGGATTGCAGCAGCAGTATCGCAAAGTGAGCGTCAATAATTCGGCTGCTGGCTGAGCTGTCGAGGGCAGCACAGGGGACCTGGCCGACCGTGTACGCCGCCGCGGCGATCGGGACTCGGGCTCCGGTGACCTCGACGTCACTCGCAATCACCGCTAAGTACCGATCATCGCTGTTGCTCCACTTCGATATCGATTCACTTCCGGCGCGCCGCCGTCGTGTCAACTGTCGCTGGTCGCCGCCGCCGTCGCCCCGTGCACTGTCGTTCGATGGTCTGGTGGCGGCGACTGAAAAAGCGAAAGACTACTGCATGCGACTATGAATACATGCTCACCATAAGTAGTAGCAAACAATCAGTAAAACAGATAATAATAATAACGGATTTCTGTTGCGGCGCATCGTTTGAATTCTGTATTGCCGCACGACAGTTTTGTCGATGGTTTTGTTTTGGTCAGAATACAGCGCACTACCAAATACTTGCAGGCCCTCTAAGCCAATGTCTCATTTGTAATTTTTGAACCGACATATGTTTCCCCTGGTAATAATAGCGTATAAAAATTGTAGCAGCAACAAGAATAAAGACAATTATATACACTACAAAACGAAGTCTACTGAACCACCTTAGCTTGTCCTCAGCTGAGATTATAGAAAACCGTAGAAAAAACTTACATATTTCACGGAAATGTGTAAACGACATCAAACGTGCAATTAATTATATAGGCGTTGTGAAGATATTGGCACAGCGCACTGTAGCGACAAACGCCCTTAAACAGATAATAGGTCTAAATTAAAGTGTAATGCACTTAGGTTAACGAAAATGTTGTTAGTGAATTCTGCTGATCATTTTAATACTTAAGAGCACACAAGCATGTGTTTAAAAGTGACATCGTACACGAAGTACAATAAACATAAGCAAATAATAATAGACAGCAAAAAATAGGCAGCAAAACAAGAGAAAAAGAAAAGCGTTTACTCAAGTAAAAAAAGGTACAAATGTCAGGGCAACATACGTTGCTAAAACTCTTAGACTGAGATCGAAATTAGACGTTAGCAAATATTTTAGTAGCCTAACACAGTGGTCAACGAAATGAGAATAATTCGAAATTAATGAAATCAAAATTTCGCAATCTGTTAAACCTATTCACTCTCCAGGTCGCCAGCCACCAGTTAACAGTCAGTACAGTGAAACCGATGCTACAGAGTACTTATCTAGTTTCAGTGGGAATGTATTGTTATTAGTTCGGTCTCAGAACATTATTTTGTTTAGCGTTCGTTTGCCATACTTCTACGCTCCCTCGTTTACGGCGCCCGCGAGGTCGCATCAGGCCGCTGGCCGCAGTCGATCGTTAATACGGAAAGCTGAGGTCTATTCTGCGCGGCTGCAAGACCGCGACAAGACGACCGACTGTCGTGCAATGTCGCGCCGCCGAGCGCAACTCTGCTCTCTCGCTGCTTGCATGGCACATCTTGGTCGCAGCCACTTTGCTTCAATCGTTCTGCGACTCTGCCAAAACCACCGTCACTGCGCTTTGACTCGCACTCACGCGGTGCTTTTTATAGCTGTCTCACGTCGTATTATTTTGTTGCTGTTGCGTTTTTCCGACCACAACCGTCGTTGTCGTTGTCGCTTCCAGGGTCTATACGGCACAAATCAGTCGCGGTATACTGTTTAAAATCATTATAAAACAAAACAGCTTAATTATTGTACTCACAATAGGGTATACGACCGCCATATACGCAATGTTAAATTTTCACCAGCATGTACACACACTGTACAGACAGCAGAAAGATAAAAAGGTAAAGATAAGATTCATTTTTATAGCGCCACAATTGCCGCATATATACAGTTTCAGCGGCGCTGTCTTCACAGACAGAGCCGGCGTATAGCTCAAGCTGCAGCCCAAGCCCGCGGTTACAGACTTTGGCCTGTAGCCATACAGCCCTAGTTTGCAGTTTTAATGGTCATCACCTCCGTAATCATGTAAATATGTGGCTAACTACTCATTTACTCGGGGATGGAAGGCTGAGTTGGTTGAGTTGGCTTACCCATAGCGGGCAGTTTACCAAAAAAGTTGTCACCTGTCAACCATAGATCGGGCCAAGGGCAGGGAAAATCCGCCGGCCAAAGACTGACATCTTTACCAATGACCTACGCCAACACACACCCACGGGTAGTTCTTTAGGCCTATAGCTTACATTCAGTATAGCTTCTGTCGACTTGAACGCTATGCTGTAGAAATATTCGTCTGTCAGAACAAAGCAATTAGTCGCAGTCGAGGCCATAGCTTCGATGAGCTGTTATCCTAATATTAGTAACAATTACAGCGTGCATCGACGTTACAGGAATGCCGTCGAGTCGAGTCGGACATTACAAGCGTGCACCATATACTCGCGCACTACTCATACAACAATGCGTATGATTGCCCTTTCTTAAGTATTTTTCACCATTTTACCAAAATAGCGTATAATTGATGCGTAGCTAGTGGGAAAACGGAAAAGTTTGACATTAAGAAATCCGCACACTGCTGGCAGGAGACTTTGTGTCAGTTTCATTGTGACAGCGGACTTTTGATTAACATCGACAACATTTAATGTACTGCAAGTCTGTAATTCCACTGAGCCGAGGCAATGAATCGTTGTGTGTCTAGCGCGTTTGTGGTGGAATTACAGGCGTATAAACTGATCTGCATTTTATTTGTGTTAGCCACTATGAAAGGATTTAGGCAGATACATATGGATGAGGCACCGCGAATGCAAATTTGAGACCAATTCGGGACATTGATGGGCTAGACTCAGCGGACGTTCGCCTTGTAGCCACAGTGGATGCGAGACCAGAACAGATTGATCTGCGAGCGAAGTGACCAAGGCCTCCCCGAAGACACCGCGGGACCGCCCGACCCAAGCCGTCCGTCTAAACTATAGCTGAGCCACCGCGTGTACGTCTTCCTAGTCAGGTGGGATTACCGGAACCGTGTCGAGAGTAGCTCACTGCGGTGACGGCCAACACGATTATGCGCGCTCGGGCGGCAGTTGTCGTCGTCGGAGAATGTGTCGACAGCGTGTCATCGAGCAAAGCTTCGCACGCTGTCCAGATGTCTCGAAGACAACGATAGGTTAACTAAGCGCCGGCGATGAAGCTGCGATCGAGCGACAGTATTGCTGCTGCGACTGCTGGCGGTAAATGATGAGGACGGCGAGTGGCGCCGTCCGTCCGGCGACCGTGTCTGATTACTCTGAGTCCCGCGGAACACGCCAGTCCGTAAAGAATGTTGCATAACGTACGTAGCCACGGTTGGCAGCGAGAGTGCAGGAAGCACGCCCGTTACTGTAACGTAATAGGCCTGACACAATTTCATGGAAAAAGACGGATCGAGAGAGGCGATTGCTGCGCCTAATGAAGTGAGTAATACTGAAGTTTATTACCCGATGGACTTCAATTGCCTGTTTACACATGTAGCAGTCTGCTGTGAATTAATGTTCGTCCCCGGATTGGAATGACCTATTATATGTCGGGTAGGACGTTAAACCTTATTTCACTTACTCACGGTGAATTAATTGGTCGTAGCGTACTCGATCACAGCAGCGGTACAAACGAGCTCGCATCAAACAAGCTCTGAGTTCATTTGTCGCAGTTATAAAATAGTAAGAAGTAAGTAAAAATGAACGACACCTATATGGTGTCCGAAAAGACAAAGTGTCGTGAGTGTGCGGTACTAAATACAAAAGTTAAGAAAAGCAACGATTGAATAGATACGTCTGTAATCATTTCATTTTCCTGTAGGCAGTAGCCAGTGACGATGAAGACGTTAAATATTCTGTGGCAATGTACGTTCCAGATCCGGGGAAGCCGATAACGGTAAAGCCAAATATAGTTGATATGTACTATATTTGGTAAAGCTCGGTCGCCGATGGTTGAAAGTCGAATGCAGCAAATTACAAGCGATGATGACGAGGCACAGTATAGAGACGCGGAAGGGCATCGGACATACAGCGGACGACTGCAGGAGAAATTTGTCAGCGAGATACCATTCGACCGTAGACATCTGTTGACGAGAACGCTAACGCTCGAACACTATCCGCTCCAATACTTCCAGTTATAGTTATAACGCCGTACGTCAGACAACTCACTCCCTTCCGTGTTTTCAACACGTTGAGTAATGTCAGACATTTTGGTCATTTTCTCTTTAAAATGTTACCATAAAGACCTGACGACAGAATTCCAAGAACAGTCGAGTGTTGACGGAAATTTCCGGAAAAATATACCCAAATTTCCGTCAATTTACAACCTTAATAGCGTCCAATACAGCTTATAAGTAAATAATAATCGAAATGTCGTCTCGGGCACCGTGCATTTACTTCATCTGAGTACTGCACTATAGCAGTACAGTAGGCATGTGAGCTTACTTCAACTGCAGTAACGTAACGAATGGATAACGACGCCGACAGCGTGCGCGTGAATGGGCCCCGTGTGGGCTTGAGATAGAGCTGTGCGCCGCCGCCGCCGCGCCGCCGCCGACCGAATGTCGGCGTCGCGCCGGCGCCGTTTTCGTGACGTGTTCACGTCACGTTGTACGCCAGCTATATGTTGCTAGATTTCTGTAATGCCGTTTACAACGAAGCTTGAACA
>Ga0056115_1000725_pt1 | contig 14710 bp, 8 predicted proteins | sample WorMetOlspDAHAB1_FD_77007 | JGI IMG/M metagenome (GOLD analysis project Ga0056115, IMG submission 77007) | Marine gutless worms symbiont microbial communities from Max Planck institute for Marine Microbiology, Germany - Olavius sp. DAHAB.1 ...
ACGGACGGAAATGCGGCAACCGTATTGTGGACAACTGTTTTAAAAAACATTTTTTGCTAACATCGCATGAATCTGGGAGTCATATGTGCCATAGTTTGTGCATTTTTAGTGCAAGACTCTGTGGGTATCACTGTACTTGGTGAAAGTGCCACCCACTGCACGTACATGCCCAATGTGATATTGAACAGTCGGCATCCAAGATGCTGTTACAAAAGTTACTCTGGCACTGAAATTTCAGCGAGATGCCGTTTGCACAGTCCACTAGTGCCGGTGTTCCAGAGTGGATGAACCACTGCACACTACCGTAGTATGAAGATACTGTTCGTTCGAATCTGTTTTACAGCTGTACAGTATCAACTCAGTCCTGCATTTCCTCCGGAAGCTCGTGTGGTCCTATTATACCGGGTACAGTCAACTGTATCTGCCGCTTCTCCTGCTGTGCTCGCAGAATGGCTGCCTCGCGTTCCGACAAAAACAGGTCGCTGTTGTCTTCACCGGAGAATTCCTGCAATGCCACACATGAAAATTCATGCAGCAAAACTGTATGAAGCCATTGCCGAAGTTGCCACAAATGTACCATCCAGTACCTTCAAATTCTGAATACACTTTAAAATGACACACCATATAATTTTACAAAATAGTAAAAGCACGATATAGCTTTACTGCGCTGAAAGTGTCGTTAAACCCCATTCAATCAATCAATCAATCATACAAACATCGTAAATTACACAGGCATCTTTTAAACATGTGGCTGGTTGATTGGGAATGACGAGACACAGGGTAACTGTATCTCAGTCAGAAGGCTAATAACAGAATACTGTGCTTTCACTGACCATAGAAGAGAATTTGTGATAGCTGACAGCTAAAAAAGAATAGTTTCTTAGGACTTTTGTAGCAGGTACAAGTATAAAAGTGTGCCGTACTGTTAAAATGGATTTATGATAATTAAAAACAAAGTGCATGACTTATTAAGAAGGTAGATAAGAGTTAGCTGAATGTGTCCATGTCCAATCAGGCGCCTGCTGAATGTTGTTTGTGGATAGATGGAATGGCTGGGATTAAGCACCATTGGGACATTTTTTGAAATAACTTATTAGGATAAATTGCAGACAAACAGATTGCCAATTACTGCACATAATTACTTTCATAAATTATGTACTACTGAGAGACTGAATTGGTAACTCACACGAATCTGAACCAGGAAGTCTCGCAAGTGTTCTTTGAACTGTGGGATGTCTTGATTAAAGCTGAACAGTCCCTCAATGAACACTTTGATCTGTGCACTACAGAACAGCAGGCAACACATATTCACACCAAGCTAAAAACAACAAAAGATTGCATTAAGAATCACCAACATCTGGCAATGATATGCAATATTAGGATCACCTGAACTTGTACTTTAATGGATTAGTGTCAATCTCTAACTTGCACATGCAACACTGATTAATACTTACAGTTTTGCATGAATTCAGCACCAAAAAAATCTAACTACACCAAACTTATTCAAACAGAAACATTTTATTCGTTCAAAAACACGTGTTAACACCAATTAGCAAACAAATGTTGAAGAGAAAGACTGCAATGGAGCACGAATATACCTACTCAAATTAAAACATCTAGCAGTCACATAACAAATCACACATCTTTTTAATTTAGCCTAAATAAACAGATCTATAGATTATAGACAAAATTTAGTACACTACAGCAGCTGTTGTTCTGAAGAATCCAGTAAATAAACTTAATATTAACGTAAACATACAGAATGGCACAGAAGACACATTTTTAAATGTAACATGTGATTGTCTTCATATCTAGGAAGCCCAGGTAATCCAGTGAAAACAATAACTAGGTAGGACATGCCCCTAAAGTCCAGCAAGTCATGTTTAATTATAGAAAACCAAATGTCCAAAACGAGGAAGTACAAAATGTGAAATCAACTGGCAACATTAATATATAACTCACTCATTGAGATGTGGAAATGCAGCCTTCAACAAGTTGGCCATGAACTCCTGCACGTAGGCCATGTTCTGTATGGCAGTGATGTCGGGCCGCAGTGGCACTGTTATCTTGTTCATCTCAACCAGACTGAACATGTATGCCAAGATAGTTGCATGCATCATCAGACCTAAAAAACAATGCAGTTGCAAACACAACAGTTTTAATCTGTGTATTCTGCGGGGAAATAGCAGGACAACGTCAGTGATGAGAAAGCAGGCCTGATCTGCAGGCCTGCACACTTGTGTATAAGGCTGTAAAGGTATTTTCCAGCCAGCACAGTTAAACAACAATACATTGTGCTGTGGTCCTGCTCCACATAAAAAAGTCTTCAGCAACTGTCTCATTCATGTGTATGACAAGTACTGTACAGCAACCCAAGGTCCAATGGCAGACCGTCTCTATAGTCATGGTCCTGCTACACCATAAACTCTGTTGCCAAATTTGGTGTCAGTCAGGAGCATACAGGAGGTAGACAAGCACTCCTGCAATCAAGCCAGGCAATTCCAGAGTGTGGCCACACTCTAGTAAACCAAAATTTATATAATATGTATAATATATAAAGAACTAACAGGAACATAAATGCCTTACTGAATAGCTTTGTCAAGTGTACTGAAACAGTCTTGATCACAGGATTTCTAGTTGCCTGGCTATCAGCAGCCTTTGGTCTTTGTGACGAGACAGTGCTGCAAAATTATACTACTGAAATGCTACTCTTCTGGTTTGCAATTATCATGCTACTGAAATAAGTTTTTGCCAACAGCAAATAGCAAATATCAAAACCCAGAAAATTAATACCACAAATGTATATGTATTCATCCAAGGATTATTATCAAAGAATCCAAAATATTTTCCTCAGTAATGCTAGTGCATGCACCAGAAAAGAGATCAATACAATACACTGAGCAAACATGACAGCATACCAGCCGTATGCGAACTGTCGGTGACCACGGAGAAGATGTGCTGCAGAATGTCGGTGTAGTATGTCTGATAGAAGCTCTGTGCAGCCGCATCATTTGCCGCAATGTTCTGCAGCATCTGATACAATATGCAGAGACCAGTGTCTGCGACATTCCGCATCGTGTGCTTGAATGCCCATATAACAGAGTCAAGAACCAGCTTGAATTGTTGAGGTGGTATGGCCAAAAACGCTGCAACAACAAGCCAGTATCATCAGCGGCAAAATTAGCAGCTCAAAATAATTAACATTCGACAAAAATGACTACACTAATGTACATTCCACTTCTGCAAACAGTATGAAACACATAGAATTATGCACACCGGAACACAATATGTTGAGGTTTATCTGCTAATGAATTTTGCCAGCAGCTATGCTATTGCCTGGATATTTAAAATTTCACATTCAGCAATAGCATCCTCAACAACCAGCTGCAACACAAGATTCATTAACAATCAGCAACTGCAATATTTAAATTACCAATTCACAATGTGACTGGTGAAGCACAATGTTATAGCTTGACAAACTGGTTTTCTAGTTGGATGAACCACACTACTTTAGACTATTCACACATGCTGAACCCACAGCATCCAATAAGTAACCAATTCAATTACTATTAATCGTATTCAGACTCAAAGAACACTAATGACAAATGTAGGAAAACAGCAGACTTCTATAAACATGTTTTGCAACTGGAATAAATATTTCACATAACTGATTATTCAAAATAGTAGGAAAATGAGTGAAATCCTTTGCATCTGAACTGGTTGATAATCTACAAAATACTAAGTAACTGCAGTACGTACCGGCAAAACAATGAGAATTGACGGATTGCAGTAAAAGAAAGAAATTTGTGCGGTGTTCTGGATATTCTTCGAAGTTCTACAAGCAATACACAGAAAAAGGCTAGACGACAAAAAAGGTAGAATACATGAGTTTTGCATCAATAATTATATCAACTATATCAGCATTTTCAACAGTAATTAATTGAAAAGAAGAGCATAAAATAACCAACACAACGGAAAATTAATTACATTTATTAAACAAAATTGATTAAGTTACCTTGTTAATCATTTCTAAAGTGCACTCAAAGACAGCATCGAAAATCTGAGGTACAGATTTCGTAATGTGACCCTACAAAAACATTTGAAAATGCGGATTACTGCCAGTCACACCAGGATGTTGTCAAACAATGCTCAATGGCCAATACATCTGTATACTTTAGAGATAGTAAGAAACAAATCTCTCAAATAACAACACAAACACATTAACTTATCACGTTGAGATACACAAACTTGACTCCATGGTTTAAGAGCAGTAAATATGTCATACTGGTCGAGTTGCCAAACCACTAGACAACACACAAATTCAGTGCTGAATCTTTTGTCTCCCATATTCTATTCATATTCCCATATGCTATATGTCAAACCAGAACTGTAAAAACATTGAAGAAACTACAGCTAACACTGCACAGCATCTACTACTACTACTACTGATAATAATAACAACAGAAATAGAACATACAATCCATCCCAAGTTCATTACAGAACAGATCTGATCTGTAAAATCAACATACTTATAAACTTACATCAAGCTTATCTACGATGACAGCCATAGTGCTGAGAACTTCAGGCTCACGGGCAGAAGCAACATTGCGCTGATAATCCAGCAAAACAGCATCGAGCAGTGGACTAACAAAGTTATCAGCAACCTACACAATTAACACAAGTGCTGAAGTCACAGCTGAATGTCGACTGCATTATCTTAGCAACACCCAAGTATCAGTCAATAGGAATGAAAAAATTGTGGTCATTTTTTCATTCATAACTGATTTTTCATTTAAAAGCTTACTAATTAAAAGAAGAAATACCGGTACCTAACAAAGGCCATTATTACCATAAGTGTCTAAAATGTGAAATATGAGAAGCCTATTCCTTTTCATGTAAACTTCCACTAGACAGCCAGCAAAGTGTCTAATGCAGTACATGTCAACAGTGATACAAAATTCAGCAAAATAATGTTGTCCATACAGTATCATATACAAGTGATACGTATGGTAGTAGCATATGCTATACCAATAATCAGTGTTTCACTATGCATAAACAAAGTTAATGAATGAAGAATATGGACTAACACTAAAACTTTATGAAACGATAGTTTCAGAACTCACCATCTGCGGATCATTGCTGTGACCGACCCAGCTGGAAATTAGTTTCAGCGTCTCCTTCTTGACAGTCCTCATGCTCTTAATCAATGGCTGCTTTGTGACGTTCTCGCCATTTGTCGCAATCGCAACAGACACATTCTCACTGATCACTTTGTAGACATTCAACATGTCGAGATAAATTCGACTCAGCTGCATGAACATACAGATAACAAACCCAGACACATAGATATATGCATTCAGTTATCTTTTAAATGGAATATCTACTAACAGTAAGACAAATGCTTTAGCCAAATAACTTAAAGTGCATAGAAACTACTGTGCACACTGTGATGATAACTGACAAAAAGAATGACTGCACAATAAACAAGTAAAAATAATTATTATACTGTCCGAAATGATGTTAGCCACTGCACCAGGCATTACAGAGGTCAGAAGAAACAAATTAAAATATACAGTCTTCAGTGACACTGCCTACGTGATGTGGTGTGGCAGACTGTTAAACAGTCGGTAAACGGTCACCAGAAAAGTTTGTTGACGATAACTGAAAAGGCAGGTGCAGCAGTTAACAAGTGATGATAAGGCAAAAGGCCAATGTGATCTCTATGGGCCTCAATATCCGGCAAGTTGCAATATACTGAGTAGCACAAAACACAGTAGTTACTGTCAATACATGTCAGATATTACCTGAAGAACAAAAGGATGGCCAAGTGCCTTGCAAGCTCGAACATTCGTTTTCAGTATGTTGCCCAGCTGCTTCACAACATCGGGATCCTTCAGCGACTCCACATTCTATCCACATGAAACAGTGCATCATGATATAATGATGTTGTGCACATAACTATTAAAAATATGTCAAGAAAAATATCACCATCACACTCAACCTGTTTTCTTTCGAGGTACTACTTAGCACAACTAAACAAGCACTACAGTCAGCACTTTGCCCGACACACTTGTTAAAACATAAGGTGATAAAGTATCAAGTGCACACCAGCAAAAAATTGCAAATTTTTAAAAACAATTTCATAACAAAACAATGTCCAACTTCTGTTACTGAGCTGACAAGAATGAAATATTATTCAGAATGACTACATAAAAGAAATACTGACTTGTGTTGCATGAAGAATAATGCCATCCCACACTTGGTTTGGCAGCGACATGTAACTTTCGATCAGTCGTTCCTGCTGCTGTGTCTCTGTCTGAGCCGCTATCATACAACCAAGCGCCTCATAGAACGTATGAACCTGCAATCATCATCACAGCAATATCATACTCAGTCACTTTTCCATATTTACAACAAGTCTAAAAAATCAAGACATTAAGCAAAAAAATAATGACACTATTTAAAAGTCAGGCACTCATCCTTCAAGAGATTCCATCCAAAAAGCAGGAGTTGTAATGAAGTATTCCTGGCATCATCAGCATAAACATGTATATAATTAGAAATCAAAATCAGACAGCCAACATATTCATCACTTCAAACACAGAGTACATACTACACATATTGCACATGGTCTAATCACTGTACTAAGGACAGGCAGACTGCAAGTATAATATCACACAGTTTGTGCAAAAAATCCTGGCCATGTCTACTTCAATAAAATGCCTCAATTAACCAAGCAGTATAATCTAGTTATGGAGTGTCACAGCAGGAAAAATGACTGAAAATAGTAGACTGGCTACTCACTAATATGATCAATTCAGCAACTTCTACACAGGTAATTGCCAAAAAGGAATTAGTACCTGTTGTGGCTGAAGGTCGCAGATGATTGTGTTGATACTGTTCAGAATCTCGTCGATAAATGGCATGACCTCTCCGACCTGAACCTGAACAAAGTGACGACGGCATTTCTGTGCTATTTTGATGAACGTGTCGCATGCCATGTCCTGGACACCATCATGTGTCTCTACACAAACACACAACAAAATATGAATGCCACCCACTCCCTCCTTGTACATCTAGTCATGTAAAAATTGACAATTAACTACAGAATTCTTAAAACATATCAGGATTATATATTTATATAATTATTATAAATTCGTACACGCAGTACACCTTAAAAACCTAAAAAAAACATCATGGATGACCAATGTACAACATAAAAATTAATACACCGTATAATATATACTTTTAACAGTGGAAGGATATAAGCGAGTTTTTTGTTTTAGCGGTACTGATCTGTTCGACTTCAGACTGACAAAATTTGAGAATATTACTATTATTCAACAAATGTGAAGTAGGAATATGATTACTACAAATTATGTTGAAACTGATGTTATATATATACAGTAAATTATATGGTAATAGGTATTTCCAGAGTTAACATACGTAAATTCAATGGGTTACAGATGGCTACAAATAGAGAATTAGTTCGAAAATTAGAGGCTAAAGTTAAAGTCTGGCATCAAGCAATGTCTTAATTCAGATGGAAAGGTGATACATAACTAATAAAGTAGAGAGGGCCAGTCAATATGCTTCATTCACTATGAAATGTCATTTACTGAAAATTTACAACCATATGCTACAGGCAATACAAACCATGCATGAACTCAAACAGCTTGTTGACAACAGTCTTCAAGAAGCGCCAGTGTGCACGCAGAAATCGGGGGTATTGTCCAACAACATACATGATGTTTGACGCAATGATGGCTTTGTTGTCTTTTCCACGCTTCTGTTCGCACAAACCTAACAGTTCCTGTTCCAACAGAACACCAACACTAGCTGCAACACACTACCCGAGAAAAACACTATCATCGTTAAGTTAAAGCAAACCATACGCAATGATGTATCAGTAATAACCGGAATACAAACAGCAAAATGCCATGTTGCAAATGTCTATATACGCAAAGAGAGTGTCAATAGAATTACCTTAATCACCGTCACCAAAAAACGCTTTTCATCTTCCTCGTGCATAGCTCCGCTGATTGATCCAATTGCCCAACACAACTGCAACACATTACCAACAAAATATACAAAGCAATACAGACACTACAATCACAACCAACTTCTACAAGTTCACAATGCTCACAGTGTGAAGACCTACCAGTCATCTGCTCACAGACAGCAACGTTTCAGATTAAGCAAATACAGACACACATACATGTAGCTTTCTGACGCAGATGCTCATAGCAATCATTGAAATGACAGCATGACTACATTTTCAGTGCCGTACAATGTTCTAGGTAAATCGGAGGGTCATGTACCAAAACCACCACAATTTGTTCAGGCCAAAGCATCCGAGAATTTTTGAGGACTCAAAAATTTCTATACATTAAGGTCAGCTTGACAAGCAGGACAAACCTCTACCAATAGTCAAAAATATGCCTATTTATATATGCTGAGTAGTTAATGACATGCTGAATTGGAAACAGCAAAATGGTTCACAATGTTGGGACACTCTCCACAAACAGTAACCTGGTCCCAAAGATTTGTATAATCGATTCTCCACCGAACCAATCCAAGATATTTTAAGCAATCAAACAACGACACTACGACTTAACTCCATGAGTTTGATTTACAGTACCAGTATACCTGGGATTGTTGCCTCATCTGCATTGTACAAAGCAGGCTTAAATTTTCCTTCCTTCGTATACAACTTTCAGCGTGAAAACTACAATAACTACATCAAATCCTAAAAAAGGTCGTTAGTTACCGTATTCAAATTTTTCCAGGACCACTCCGTGCCATTCACTTGGTTGTGCAATTTCTCAGTCATGATCGACTCGGTATCCAAATAATCAAGATGCGTGAGATAAACTGCAACAGCCATCCACTCAACTATTTATCACCAGGCATGTTAACTACAATGTCATACAAAGCTTGGCTGGTGGTACAAACTACAATTCTCCTTCAAGTAGGTAAAATTATCTTGTTAATAACTGCTGGTAAAGTACAAATTTTCCCAGACAAGACACATCCCACAACTTTTTCCTGACTTTCTGCATTCTCCCTAATCAATCAATCAATCATTAACTTTTAAGAATAGCCTAAGTATTAAAAACACTGCTAGGTCCACTATAGACAGTGTGCAGACACATAAATGTCCGATGATTCGAATGTCAGGATATGACTCAGTGAACAGAAACGTTTAGAGTCGAGTGCAGAAGGTCGCCAGAGATGGTGCTGATGTAACCTCAGGTGGCAAATGACCAGCAACCGAAAATGCTTGGCTGCCAACAGTGGTGTGGTGAACCAGAGGCTGGACGAGGCAGTTGCTGCAGGAAGAGTGAAGTCCTTGGTGACTTGGAAGTTTGGCAACAGGTGTGACAGTGCACGGCCTTGGAGAACCTTGTATACCATGACTTTTATCTGAGCATCTTTGAATTAATGACATCCAGCATTTTCATAAAAGTGACAACCCTGTTTAAAATAAAAGTATTTTAAGAGATCCCCAATGACAATGTGTATTTTCTAAAACCACAAATAATACAACAACAGCATACCAAGTGTTTCTCGCATGTTCTTATACAAACTGATGGAATCGGTGTCCTTCATAAACTCTCTCACGACCTCGCCTTGGTCATTTTCCACAACCAACACCTCTTCTGGTTTAGCCATACGCGATATCATGATGCGACGAACCTAGTACATAATAAAATAACAGTGGTTAAACTAATAATAAACGTGGTTGTCAACAAAAAATGACGAAAAGTTAACACTGACACTTCAAATCAACCACTTTCAACAAAATACTGGTTCAGAATGCACGGAAAGTTACGCCATACATAAGAATCACAAAACTCTGAATGACAAAACTCCTTGCACAAATGCTCACACATCATTGACATTATAACTAACGGCAACCTAATAACAAATTGATAAATCCCAAAAACTCTAAATAACTTACTTTGGACAGAACCGGATTGTAAAGAATGCGACGGGGTGGCAGTTCGATCGACTTGCCAATAAACAGCGGATTAACAGTGGCAACAAATGGGCTTTCGCGATAGAGATCAGACACTAATGAGTTCCAGTACTCCAGACAAATCTTGAATATCTCAGTTTCATCCACTTCAGATATCAGTACCAGATACTGAAGTGCCTGCAATATAAAATAGTACTAATAAACATAACAGCAATAATTATATACATATTTCTAACCAGCATAACTTATTATTTTGCAATCCTATTCTTTGTAAATCCCGAATAATAAAAGCAATCATAAACTGACATTTCAAAACACAAAGGCACATGCAGCGACATCATACTGTATCTTAACGAAAAAAAACTAAGAAAAACTGCTGGAATGGCCACACTGCTTCCACAGGAGTTGTATGGGCGGTGACCATATTGTAATGCTGAATGAGGACAGAAATGCATGAAAACAGGAAAGTCACTTTATGCATCGCAACTATCAAGGTCGTCCAAGAAGTCCATTCCATCCTTGTCCAGGGCCCCAATTGTTTCTGCTCTGCCACTAGAACAATCAAGTATGCCTGCGCCAATACTGAATACTTGATTGTTTTCTCTGTCTCAGTCACTGTGCTATAAGTCTTGTCGATGTAACGCCATCCCACTCGACATATTTTAACCATTTCCACAGCACCCTGCTAGGTTGATTACCATCTAAACAGATCCGACAGATCTTATAATACCATGTCCGCTTTGAACATTACCCACCAAGACAGGCTGTTCAAGTTGTCTGTTTCTAGTGGCTATTATTACTACAGATTAGGGAAAATATTAACGGATCATACATCATCATTCACAAACTGTGCAAAACAATAGCAACTGTGCTCCACTTACAGTTATACACACCTCGAGCAGCGTCTCATGGGATTCTTTCCGTTTCTCTATTAGCACTCCATGCTCTTTCATAAATGTACACAAAAACAGGCTGAGATTCTGTATGAAATTCTGCTCCTCGTTACTGCCGTGCTTGTATGCATCACGCAGATTGGTTGTTGGAGGCAACATCTACAACGTGTGTATTGCATGCAAGTATGTGACATCAAGTCAAGAACAATCACTGGCCCAGAATAACAGAGAATTTGGGAACACCATAGGAATAAAACAGACTGAGGATGAACTTGAGACCAACTTTGGACAGGCATAAGAATAACTTGTGACAATTTGTTAACAACATCGTAATTTAAACTTATGTGAACACTGTACAGTCTACACCCATGACAATGTTATTTCTATTTTTTTTGTTTATGAAATGACAAAATATCACTCCACTTCATCATCAAACCATAATGAGTCCCACTTTGGAGTGTAGACTAGCCATATTCATTCTTATCTGCTGCCACTTCTCTGTGCATACCACCAGCCAGACAACAGGCCAATGTGCACAGGTCACAGGTTCAAATCTATATCCTACATGGTCATCCATTAAGTTGATTCCAGTTCTGCAGTAGGCCATGTATAACTACATCAGAGTCATGGTATGGTCCATGTGAGAAATCTGACCCCAGTATAGTAAATAACTGATTATTAGCAGCAAATACAACGACATGGTCTAAAGTCACCTCACCTGTTTCAGTTGTGATAATGTTGTTGTGAAGAGTACCACAAACTGTTCGTCATACTGAGATGCTTGGATACCAGCTACAGCAATGACATACGAACATGCAGTAATAATATATAAACAATGCAAAACAATCTAGTGTTCGTTGCGAAAAAAGGTAGATGACATTCTATACACACACACACACAAGATGTCAAAAATTGATACGATGAATGTACAGTGCAGGAACAAAGCAGTTGAGGAAAAGCTAGCAAGTGACAGTGAGTAACTGAGTTTTTAAACAGTTCATGGTATCCGACACTGGTAACGTGCTACAAAAAAAAGCCAACAAACAGCTGTTGCTGTATCTTACATATTACAAACAAAGTAATAGTGTAAAACCATTCAGAAATTCCAGGAAAACAACATCGTATACAGAATACAAACAACTGGTGAAAAATTACCAATTTCTGTCAAACATTTCATGGTGATGTTTCTGAATAATGGCACGCTCAGAAACTAAAACACCAGAACAACACATACATTCTACAAAACTGCTGTTTCACTACGACAATGGTGATTGTTGTGAACCAAACTATGCAACTACTTATTAACCAACACAAAGTCCCATTAGCAAAACTAATGCAAAAAATTAGAGCATGTACTGATTAAAAAACTTCTGAATAATCTAAAAAAATGAACTTATCAATTAATTTTGAACAATTTTTGCTGTCAATCACAAGATCAAGAAAACTGCAGAATTCAACTACCTCACAATCACTACAATACATATAAACCATTTCTGATACTGTTAACATATCCTCCAATGGTGATCAGTGCTGAAAACAGTTGGCACTCGCCTTGCAGATCAGTGTGTTAATCAGCTTTGTCTCAAAGACGTAGCCAAGCGGGATCCAGTTCAGAAACCGGAGCAGAGTATCCAAGGTAGCTTCAACAAGTGATGCATTCTGTGAATTCTCCTACCAGTTTCACATAAAAAAAACAGACAACTGTGGCTGTATAAGAAAAATCATTACACCACGACGTATCTGGGTGTTAATCTTAACAATAACAACAAACCCTGACAACTAGTATAACTTCAAATTGTGACAAAGTAATTAACTTCTAAAACCTCATACCTTAATTGCTAGCACAACCTGAACTGACTAAAACAACAAAGCATCACTTCCACTAATTTGCAGTTCAGTTTCATCAGACCACATCTTTGCTCTCAAACTTTCAAGGATTTCAACAGTGCTTGCTGAACAATATATTTTCTGAACGTCGTGTACATATAGCTTACTGAAAACAATTAGCAAACACAAATTATTTAAAACATTACTATAAACCCAATTTTCACAAAATAGTGACGACACATCAGCATTTTACATTCAATTCACTCAAACGGGGAATCCATTAGGATGCACACTATAGCATCTTATTTGCAAAGAACAATTTGTATCTGTCAAAGAGGCAATCTTATTCCATAAAATCACTAGGCATGATCCATAACATACCACAAACAGAAATAATAATGACTAACCATTACAAACAAGCACAGCTCAAAAATCAAAGCAAACTCGCTGCACATGCTGTCTTTAAGATGTTTTGCTTTAGTCTGTGTCATCTGTCCACTGGAGAAATCAAATACTTCCTCGCTGCAGCACACAATGTAAGTATAGTCAATGTCTGTTATTACAGGAAATGTATACTATTTTCATATTAATTCAAGTAACTTCATATGAAGGACTTATAAAACCAAAACAGCCAAGAATGCATTGTACATATAATTAACATCTGGAAATAATTAAGTTCATGTTGTATATCAACATCAAAATAACAATAATATATACAAACATCACCCATTGTCATCAGCATCAACTACTCATTTCCCAAATTTGATACATGTCAGACCGGTTGAAACTGGAAGTCCACGCCATCATGACATCACCTTGGTAATGCTCGGTAAGAAAATTCCACAACAATGATCACTGATTGATTGGGGTTTAATGGCACTTTCAGCACAGTAAGGCTATATTGTGCCTTAAAAATTTATAGTTTAGTTCCACAACAATGATTTCTTAAATTACATAAACATAAATACTTTTTTACTAAAGGCGTAAGTAAAGTATGGAACATGCCTCAGCAATTTCAGAATAATCATGTTGTTCTGGCACAATGATTCATTGGTTTTGCTGGCACCAACAATGTCGCCAATGAATGCAGGCCAATTAGCAGGCCATTCAAATTTCAGTATCTAAAATAGCACAGAAAATCAGCAACTTGCAAACTGAATATTTCACAGAACATACAAACACTGCACCCACTGTTTACACAGTACAGTAGACCATTTCAGTTACTCTGCAAAGTTACTCTCTTGCTACAACTTTATTCAAGTATGAAAACTGTGGCTATTACTGACACACCCACATAACTACCACCGAATATCGCAATGCACATTCAATCTGTACAACAGGCTGTGCATGGACATGTACAATAACTGCAATTAATCTATAGCACTTAGCAGACAAATTTTGTAATCAGCCATGGTGGCAAAATTGACTACAATATAATCAAAATTCTACTGTTTTACAAATGACATCACAATGGATTTGCAACCCAAAGTCTAAACAATTCTGCACTACTAAAACATTCCATGTGAAGGAGTAACGGTATCGACTTTGTCTCTATGAAGTTGCCAATCACTACCGTGCATTGGGGTAATATAGAAAATGTGAAATTTGACCAACTTCAATCGAATACAATTTAATTCAATTCTCAGGGTTTTTAGCCAATTCAATTTTGAGGCCAGATGCAAAAAATTACGAAAATCGTAGGTCTCAGTTTTGAGGGAGGGACAGGAAAAATTTTTTTTTCGACCCCAGTATCTTCCCAATTTTGGAGTCAGGGAGCTGAAATTTTTTGTGCCTTTAGAGATTTAGCGGTCCCACTTACATTTTGAATTTCAAGACCCTATCCCTAAAAATGGGGCATGGGAAGACGATCGTAAAAATCAAAAAATTCTCATTTTTTGACAAAAAGGGCATATTTCAAATTGGTTCACAGACCAGAGTACTAAACGTAGGTATATTAAGAGTATCGCATTTTGTTAAGCGATAAAATTAAAAATTTTGCAACGATCAG